>OLRS01000073.1_pt1 | contig 103802 bp, 99 predicted proteins | sample 1673171 | NCBI WGS metagenome assembly OLRS01 (sample SAMEA3136762, study PRJEB25190) | human gut metagenome | biome: human gut; feature: human-associated habitat; material: faeces | place: Austria | collected 2013
ATTTGAACCTGCGACCTCTACGTCCCGAACGTAGCGCTCTACCAAGCTGAGCCACACGCCGTTTTTGTGACTTGCCGTCAACAAATGATATCATAGCACAAGTTTAAGAGTTTGTCCAGTATAAAATCAAAAAAATTTAAAATATTTCGCAGGGTGGATCAATCGATGCAAATGTGATACAATGCAAAAGAATATAGGCTCTGCTCCCGGACACTGACTGAGGAGAATTGTGTCATAAAAACGGAGAGCGGTAAGCCCATCAGAAATGGAGGAATTATCTATCATGGTTGAATGGAAAAATCTGGATACCCTGGAATCCTATCAGGAGCTGAAAGACACCGCGCGCGTAAACCTGGCAGAGGTCATGTCCGGTGAGAACGGAGCAGAGCGCGTGAAGACATACAGTGTGCCCATGGCAGAGGGCATGGCATACAACTACGCCGCAAAGGCCGTAGACGATAACGTACTGGCAGTACTGGCGAAGCTTGCAAAGGAAGCACAGCTGACGGAGAAGTTCGCGGCTCTCTATAACGGCGAGGTGATCAACACCGGCGAGAAGCGTCTGGTGCTTCACCAGTTGACCCGCGGCCAGCTGGGCGACGCAGTAGTAGCGGACGGCGTGGACAAGCGCGCGTTCTACGTAGAGCAGCAGAAGAAGGTAGCGGACTTTGTGAATAAGGTACACGCAGGCGAAATCACCAACGCGGCAGGCGAGAAATTCACCACTGTCGTTCAGATCGGTATCGGCGGCAGCGACCTGGGTCCCCGTGCAATGTACCTGGCGCTGGAGAACTGGGCAAAGAAGAATGACACCTTCAAGATGGAAGCGAAGTTTATCAGCAACGTAGACCCGGACGACGCGGCGGCCGTACTGGCTTCTATCGATGTGGCTCATTCCCTGTTTGTACTGGTATCCAAGTCCGGTACGACTCTGGAGACTCTGACCAATGAGTCCTTCGTCAAGGACGCACTTGCAAAGGCAGGTCTGGACGCTTCCAGACATATGGTAGCTGTCACCAGCGAAACATCCCCGCTGGCTAAGAGCGACGATTATCTGGCAGCCTTCTTTATGGACGATTATATCGGCGGACGTTATTCTTCCACCTCCGCAGTAGGCGGCGCTGTCTTATCCCTGGCCTTCGGTCCCGAGGTATTTGAACGCTTCCTGGCAGGCGCAGCTGCAGAGGACGTGCTTGCAAAGAATGAGAACCTTCTGGAGAATCCGGCGATGCTGGACGCTCTGATCGGCGTATACGAGCGCAATATTCTGGGTATGGGCTGCACAGCAGTTCTGCCGTACTCCCAGGCACTGAGCCGCTTCCCGGCCCATCTGCAGCAGGCAGATATGGAGTCCAACGGAAAATCCGTGAACCGCTTCGGCGAGCCGGTAGATTACGTGACCGGACCGGTCATCTTTGGCGAGCCGGGAACCAACGGACAGCATTCCTTCTATCAGCTGCTTCACCAGGGAACCGACATCGTACCGCTGCAGTTCATCGGATTTAAGAACAACCAGTGCGGCGTGGATGTGGACATCCAGGGCAGCACCAGCCAGCAGAAGCTCTGCGCCAATGTAGTTGCTCAGATGGTAGCCTTCGCGTGCGGCAAGGAAGACGAGAATCGCAACAAGTACTTTGCAGGCGGCCGTCCCTCCAGCATTATTGTAGGCGATCAGCTGACTCCGGAGACTCTGGGCGCGCTGCTGTCTCATTTTGAGAATAAGATTATGTTCCAGGGCTTCGCATGGAACCTGAACAGCTTCGACCAGGAGGGCGTACAGCTTGGCAAGGTACTGGCAAAGCGGGTACTGGCGCATGATACGGACGGAGCGCTGAAGGCTTACAGCGATCTGCTGAATATCTAATCAGATCATAGAAAATAAAATCGCAGCAGAATAGAGAAATCTGAATAGCGAAAACAGAAAATCTCATGTATGGATGACAGAAGCCATCCGTACATGAGATTTTTTATGAGAAATATTGTTTTTACAACTTTCAGTTAAAGATAGGAAAAGTAGTTCTTAGTTATATTTCATCTATTTGTTCTAAACATTTAGTTTACATAAGATTGGAGCTGGATATCTATCCATGAAACATCCGGCTTACGTACAGATAGAAATCCGGGTTCCTGCGCAAAACGAAGTTGGTCTCATTGGAGAAAATCGTCAATAGTCCGCGCCCAATGGTAAGGACCAGCAGGAAACATACAAGCCCATACAGGATCCGCGCTGATCGCGTTCCATCATAATGAATCTGATCCAGTATCAGAAACAGGGCCAGCACCGACAGCGCCGGCGACAGGTCGCAGACATACCGGATCAGAATACCGCCCAGCATAAAGTCCAGATACCCCAGTACCAGCGCAGCCAGCAGTACCAGAACCGCCGTCTGCTTTTTCAAAAGCTCTTTTTTGCCTGAAGACTTCGTGCAGACAACCGGAATCAGCAGGAAAATACCCAGATTCAGCGGCATCTGTAAGAGCCCCGCGCTGTATTCCTGATAGAGATAGTTTCCGAAATCCAGGCAGATGTCGTCGGTAAATTTCAGGAATGGGAAAAACTCCTTGTATACAAAAGGCTCCATAAAATAGTGATACAGCATATTACCGAAGTGATGCAGGCTTAAGGTCACCGAATTAAACCGGATATCGCTCTCCGTCAGCTGATAGGAGGTGCCAAACTCAAAGAAAGAGTCAAAGCGGATGTAATTGTAGTACATGATTCCGGCAGCTCCTATGAGAACGGGAATCAGGAACGGCAGGGCGCTCTCCAGAAAGCGTTGTCTTGCGGAAAGCTTCTTATCAAAGAGAATCCGCAGGAACAGCGGCGCGCCGAAGGCCATGGCCAAGAGTACCACATTGGGCCGGGACAGTACCAGCATGACTACGGAAAGACCGCAGAGTGCGAAAAGCAGCACTCGTTTCCGGGCAGTCTGTGCCAGATAACCGTAAGAAGCCAGGGCCGTAAACGCTGCCAGCCAGCCGAAAGCGGCAATGGATGGCAGATAATAAAAGCTGCCGGAAGAAGCCTGCATCAGCCACAGAAAGCTGCCGCCCGGCACCGCGATTTCTCCGATCAGAAGGATCAGCAGATTGGCTTTGGGAGCAAAGAGCCGCAAGAGCCCATGAATGGCCGCGAAAGTACACAGCACGGCGAACAATGTCAGCAGCGTTCCCGCGAAAGCCGTCGTCGGCAGCATGCCGGTTACCAGATAAATGGGATAATACACCATAAAGAGGGGGGCAAGCCCGAAATAAGAATAATATTTTCCGTTGTAATAAGCCCGATCCCAGTGATAATCCACATCCATTTTTTCACGTTCCGTCTTATCATAAGGGTTGGGAAGAGTTTCCAGATCCGGATTAACGTCCAGATCAAGATATACCTGGCCTTTCGCAAAGGCGTCCAGCTGCTGCATGTAAGCGTCCACGCCCATATCCATGGAACGGATATCCTGAAGCGACGGATAGGGACGCAAAAGCTGATGGGAAGCATCGCCTGCGTACAGGATACCTGCGGAGATAAAGAGGGACAGCAAAAGCGCCCCAAGCTGCAGACGTCGGTGGCTGCGTTTCCCGGGCTGATAATCCTGTGCGTAAATGCGGAAACGATAAATCAGAAACAGTACGGTAAAGAAAGCAGTCAGAAGAAGCACCCGGAGGCCATGGATGGACAGCGGCACCCGGGTATTGAGTGTCACAGACAGCAGAAAGACCGGTTCAGTCAGTTCATCGGTAAAGGTCAGGCGGAGCCGGTTCAGATCCCCATGGCTGTGGAGGCGTACAGTAAAGGTATTTTCCCGGCCGCCGGGATTGACGGTAAAGCTTTCGGCTCCGGTGGTCTTGGACGAAGTGGCCGCGTCGCAGATTCCCACATTTCCGGAAAGCACTTTGGCGGAACCGGCTGTGACCACTGTTACGCTGCGGACCGGCAGGGAAAGATTGTCGAAAGATACGGATGGATTGTCCGGCAGCAGGGCCAGAGCCTCACCGTTCCAGCCTGCTTCCGCCGAAAGATCCATGGCGGTCTCGGGATAATCCCCGAAGGACTGTATAAAATAAGAAAACTGAAAAACACCAATCTCCAGCGCCAGCGCCAGAAAAAGAGCCGCGCCCAGTGAGACAAGAACGGCGGCGGGCACGGAAAGCTGCCGAAATTTTGTGTTTATATGATTCATAAAAGGAAATCCTTTCTTCTGTAAAAACAGAGTACCAATGCTAATCTGATAATAGCAGAGCGCGCGTCATTTGACAAGCCAAACAGAATTCGTCCGGGCGCAGAAAAAATCTCCGATTTCCCGGGAACAATTGACAAACCCTCGAAAAAAAACTACAATAAAAATACCTATAAGCGGAGAAAAGAGGAGGCTTGTATATGGATAAATTCGTAATTGCAATCACCAGAACCTGCGGAAGCGGGGCGACCTCTATCGGAAAAATTCTTGCAAAGAATCTGGGCGTGGAGATTTATGACCGGAATATCCTGCGTCTGGCGTCAGACGACAGCGGCATCAGCGAGGAGCTGTTCGCCAGGGCGGATGAGGATCAGAAGCAGAGCCTTTTGTTCCGGGCGTCCCAGAAGGTATATACAGGAGGCCTGATCCCGCCGGAGAAGGAGGATTTCACCTCGAACAATAACCTGTTCAACTATCAGGCTAAGGTGCTCCGCGAGCTGGCGGACGAGTCCAACTATGTGGTCATTGGCCGCGCGGCAGATTATGTGCTTCGCGACAAGCCGGGACTGGTTCGTGTGTACATTTACGCATCCCGGGAAAAGTGTATTGAGAAAGAGATGAACCGCCAGAAGATCGACTGGAAGACGGCGGATAAGTTCATCACCAAGACGGATAAGTACCGCCGCGATTACTATCGCTATTTTACCGGTCAGGAATGGGAGAATATGCAGAACTACGATCTGTGCATCAATACCACACAGATGACCTACGAGCAGGCGGCAAAGGCTATTCAGGATTTCGCGGAAAATATGCTGACTGATAAATAACACAGACTGACAGAGATAAGAGGGGGTATCTGAAAGGAAAGATACCCCTTTTTGGGTATTAGAATAAAAGGAAAATGACATGGCAGTAAAACGGGAATTTTCATACGCGTCCGCGGACGGGCGGACGAAGATCCATGGCGTGGAGTGGAAGCCGGAAGCAGGAGAGCCGAAAGCGGTGCTTCAGATCTTCCACGGCATGGTGGAGTATATCGAACGCTATGAGGAGTTCGCTTCTTACCTGACGGAAAAGGGCCTTTTGGTGGTGGGCAATGACCATCTGGGCCACGGCGGCTCCATTGTAAATAAAGAGGATTACGGATATTTCGCGGAGAAGAACGGTAACGGAATCGTGCTACGGGATCTGAGAACCCTGCACAAGAGGACGGCGAAGCGGTATCCGGAGCTGCCCTATTATATACTGGGCCACAGCATGGGATCTTTTTTGCTTCGTCAGTATCTGTGCCGTTACGGTGATGAGCTGGACGGTGCGATTATCATGGGAACCGGAAGCCAGCCGATGGCGGCATTGCGCTTTGGGCAGAACCTCTGTCGGTTGATGGCGAAGGTGAAGGGATGGCGTTACCGCTGGCCCTTTGTTGACAATATGGCCTTCGGGGGCTATAATAAGCACTTCCGACCGGCCCGCACCACCAGAGACTGGCTGACGAAGGACGAGCGGATTGTAGACGCTTATCTCGCAGATGAGCGCTGTACCTTCTTATTTACACTGAATGGCTATTATAATCTGTTCCATAGCATCGAGGAGGCCTCGAAGCCGGAGAATCTTCAGAAAATGCCGAAGGATCTGCCGGTGCTGTTCGTATCCGGAACCGAAGATCCAGTGGGAAATTTTGGAAAAGGCGTGGAGCAGGTGCGGAAGGCCTTTCAGGCTGTAGGTATGGAGGACGTTACCTGGATTTTATATGAAAATGACAGACATGAGATCCTCAACGAGACAGATCGTGCCACGGTCTACAAGGATCTCTACGCATGGTTGTACGTACGGATGAACGATCCGCGGCGTAAAACAGGAGGAAAATAATTATGAAAATAACAAAGAAGCTTTTAGCACTGGTACTGGTTCTGACCATGACTCTGGGACTTGGCGTGACAGCGAATGCCGCCTCCGATGACAAACCGATTCTGGCGCTGGGCGCGGATTTAAGCACGGATCAGCGGGCTGCGGTTCTGGGACTTCTGGGCGTGGATGAGAGCGATCTGGCCAATTACGACGTCATCAGCATCACCAATGCGGAGGAGCATCAGTATCTGGACGCTTACCTTTCATCCAGCGTTATCGGCACCCACGCCTTATCATCCGTGCTGATCCGTCCGGCTGAGGAGGGCGCCGGCCTGAATGTTACCACTTATAACATCAGCTACTGCACCATCGACATGTATACCAACGCACTGCTGACCGCAGGCCTTCAGGACGCCAACGTATTTGTGGCGGCTCCGTCCAATATCTCCGGAACCTCCGCATTGATCGGCGCAGTCAAGGGTTACGCGGATATGACCGGCACCAAGGTAGATGAGCAGGCTCTGGAGACTGCCGTCAACGAGCTGGTAGTGACCGGCGATCTGGGTGATCAGCTGGGCAATTCTGAGACCGCTTCCGACATGGTGGCCTATATCAAACAGCAAATTCTGGAAAATAATGCAAAAAGCGACGCGGACATTGAGAAAATCATCCGTGACGCCATGGACAAATTTAACATCAAGCTGACCGATGCTCAGGTTCAGCAGCTGATTGACCTGATGAACAAGATCAGCAAGCTGGATATCGACGTGGACGCCCTGTCGAAGCAGGCCACAGAGATTTACAACAAGCTGAAGGGCATGGGCCTGGATCTGGACAAGATCGATACCAAGCAGGTCGGCAATTTTATTACCCGCTTTTTTGATAAGATTATGAGTCTGGTAAATCAGTTTATCGGATAAAAAGAATAATATTGGGGGAGCAACATGTACAAGGTATTGCTGGTAGACGATGAAGCCCTGACCCGCGAAGCAATCGGCGAAAATATCCCGTGGGGGAAGCTGGGATTTGAGCTGGTAGCAAGCTGTGAAAATGGCCGGGACGCCATGGAAGTAATTCGACAGAAGAAGCCGGATCTGGTACTGACGGATATTTGTATGCCTTATGTGGATGGAATAGAGCTGGCGAAGTATATCTTCGAGAACTGCCCGGACACAAAGACGATTATTATCAGCGGCTACGATGAATTTGAGTACGCCAAGCAGGCGGTGCGCTATCAGGTGATGGAGTATATTCTGAAACCGATCACACCGTCAGAGCTGACAGAAGTGCTTTTAAAGGCGAAGGCGCGTCTGGATGAAGCGCGGACCGAACGAACCACATTAAAGAAATTAAAAGGGGCCTATCAGAGCAACAGGCCTCTTTTGCGCGGGCGCTTTTTGAACAGTCTCCTGCGGGGAGACGAGCGCCGGGAGAACCTGGAAGAGAAAATGAAGGATCTGGATGTTTCTCTGCCGGGTTCCTTCTATAATACAGCCATTGTGACAGGGGACGACCTGTCGCCGTTTCTGGATCGGTACCCGGGCGTGCGGGAGGAGCTGGCACAGTTTTCTATTTACAATATTACCCAGGAACTCATTGAGCAGCGGAAGCTTGGCGTAGTATTTCAGAATATGGACGCCAGCACGGTAGTTATTTTCCATGGGGATAATAAAAAAGAGCTGGACGAGCGGACGGAGACTGCGCTGACGGAAGTGCAGAAGACGGTCAGAGAGCTGCTGTTTATCGATACGACGGCAGGCGTAGGCGAGGATGTACCGGACATTATGAAGCTCTATCAGTCCTTTGAAAAAGCGAAGGCGGCACTGGAGCTTCGGTGGCTTCTTGGCGGTTCCCGGATTCTATGGTCGGAAATGCTGGATGCCAGTAAGAGCGCGCCCATCGACGTGTCCCATTGGGCGGAACGGGTTCTGGCAGGTGTGAAGGCCGGGAATACGGAGATTATTGAAAAAGAAGTGCGGGGCTTCGCCCAGGAGCTCCGGGAGCGGCGGACCAATCGGACCCGTTCCATTATCTATATGCAGAACCTGCTCCTCAGCGTGATAAACAGCGCGGATTTGGAAGAAGAACAGGAAAATGAGATATACAAAGAAGAAAAAGAGCTGATGAACCGGCTTTATACCTACGAGCGGCTTCGGGATATGTCCACGGACATCATTGCTATCTGCGGACATCTTTCCAGGCTTCTGAATGAGCAGCGGGACAGCTACGGGAAAAAGCAGGCAGCCAGAGCGCAGGAATACATTGAACGCAACTACATGAATTCAGATGTGACCCTGAATTCCGTCTGCACCTATCTGGCCATGAGTACCAGCTATTTCAGCACCATGTTCAAGGCCCATACCGGAGAGACCTTCATTGAGGCGCTGACAAAAAAGAGGATGGAAAAGGCAAAACAGCTACTGGAAAATACCTCCAAACGCGCCTATGAGGTAGCGGAAGAAGTGGGATTTTCCGATCCCCATTATTTCAGCGTGGCCTTTAAGAAAGCCACCGGCAAAACCCCGACCGAATACGCGAAGGAGAAACGGAAGAAATGAAAAAGAATCTGCTGACGCGGTTCCGCAGTATCCGTACTTCGATTATAGTGGTCTTCAGTGTGCTGATTGTCTTTTCCCTGCTGACCTATCTGGTGATTTCCCTGCGGTATACGGAAAATACGGTTCTGAAGAATTCCAAGGCCTATACCTCACAGCTGATTGGCCAGGTAAACAACGACATTGATTCTTATATCAATTATATGGAAAATATTTCCTATATCGTATCCAGCAACTATGATGTCCGGGATTATCTCTTCACGGAAAATTTGAGTGACGAGCGCGCAAGGCAGCTGCGGGAGCGGATTACCACCGTATTTAAGACTGTGTCGGATACCCGCGGGGATATTACGAATATTGCTTTACTGCCTCAGGATCGGGATCCGATCATCAATGACGGGGACGCGGAGCTGAATCCCTATACGAAGGTGGGCGCCATGTCCTGGTATCAGGAGGCGTTGGAGCTGAATGGACAGGCGGCTATCTCATCCTCGCATGTGCAGAACGCGGTGCGGGATAAATACGACTGGGTGGTGACCTTAAGCCGGAGCATCACCAACAAGGCGAATCCCGGCGTCTGCGGCGTATTTTTCGTGGATTTGAATTACAACTCCATCCGGGAGCTGTGCGAACGCATCAGCCTGGGCAATAAGGGTTATATCTATATCCTGGATAAAGACGGAAGTATTGTCTATCATCCCCAGCAGCAGCTGATCTACAGTGGTATGAAGCATGAATTGATTTCCGAGGTCATGGAGAGCACAGACTCCTCTTTCCTGACAGAGGATGGAAAGCTATACACCATTTCCCGGTCGGAGGCCACCGGCTGGATCGTGGTGGGCGTTTCCAGCGTGGCGGAGCTGATGGCGGACGCGGACGCGGCACGGCTGATTTATGTGGTCATGGCGCTGCTGCTTTTTACCGTGGCGCTGACATTGGCCTACCTGCTTTCCAGCGAAATTACCAGGCCCATTAAGGGACTGGAGCGCTCCATGAAGGAAGTGGAGCGGGGCAATTTCAGTAATGCGGCCCTGGCAGTGCGGGACAGCAATGAGATTGGCTCCCTGACCCGCAGCTTCAATATTATGACTGAGGAAATTCAGAACCTGATGCGGCAGAGCGAGCAGGAGCAGCGGGCCAAGCGCAAGTACGAGCTGAAGGCGTTGCAATCCCAGATTAGCCCTCATTTTTTGTATAATACCCTGGATTCCATCATCTGGATGGCCGAGTGGGGCAAAAACAAGGAGGTTGTAACCATGACGTCGTCCCTGGCGCGTCTGCTGCGTCGGACCATCAGCAACGAACAGGAGCTGGTGACCATCGGCGAGGAGCTGGACTGCACCGAGGCATATCTGACCATTCAGAAAATGCGGTATAAGGATAAACTGGAATATTCGATTTCGGTAGAAGAAGACATAAAAGAGGAAAAAATTGTAAAACTCCTTTTGCAGCCCCTGGTAGAGAATGCCATTTATCACGGTATCAAATATAAAGAAGGAAAAGGCACCATTGAAATCCGCGGTTTCCGAACCGGCGGCCTCATACAGCTGGAGGTGGAGGACGACGGCATCGGTATGGACGCGGAGGCTCTGGCCCATATCTTCGAAAAACACATCCGGGATACAAAGTCCAACGGCGTGGGCGTCTCCAATGTAAATGAACGGATCCGGCTGTTCTACGGCCCGGAATACGGGCTGTATTTTGAGAGCGAGCCGGGACAGGGAACCAGGGCTATCGTGGTGATTCCGGCCGGAAAGGACGTGACGGCAGTTGAAAATGAGTAAAAAACGGGCACGGATGCTTCTGGCTGCCGGCACGGCCCTGATTGTGCTGGCCGGCGGCCTCTGGTACTGGAAAAAGGCCCGGGACACGGCGCGCCCGTTGGATATCGTGCTGATACAGAAGGCTCTGGATGATACGGATTTCTGGACCTCCGTGTATCAGGGCGGGGAGACCGCAGCAGAAGAATATAATGTGAATCTGACTGTCATGGGTCCGAAAAATGAGCGTGAGGTGGATACGCAGAACCAGATGATTCTGGACGCCATTGCGTCGAAGCCGGACGCTATCGTGCTCTGCCCCAGCAGTACGGATCAGACCGCAGCATATGCGGAGCAGATTGAAAAAGCAGGAATCCGGCTGGTGTTGGCAGACTCCACCATGGATGAGCCCATGGGCAGCGCAGTGGTGGCCACCGATAATTATGAGGCCGGTTATAAGCTGGGCAGCTATATGAAGCAGTTTGTGAAGGAGGACAGTGTCATTGGAATCGTGGGGCATGTGAAGGGCAGCTCCACGGCAGTGGGACGGGAGGCAGGCTTTCGCGCAGGTCTGGGTGACGCCGGCTCACAGGTGGCGGAGATTGTATTCTGCGATTCCGACGCAGACAAAGCCTATGAGCAGACGAAGGAGCTTCTGAAAAAATATCCGGACATGGATATGATCGTGGGTCTCAATGAGTATTCTGCCGTGGGAGCGGCCCGGGCTGTGAAGGCTCTCGGGAAGACCGACCAGATCCGGATGGGCAGTATCGACAGCTCCATGGAACAGATCCAGTATCTGGAGGCGGGTATTTATGAAGCCCTGGTGATCCAGAAGCCCTTCAACATGGGATACCTGGGTGTGGAGACAGCGGTGAACGCGGTGCGGGGACGAAAGATCGCGAAAAGCACAGACTCCGGTTCAGAGCTGATTACAAAAGAGAATATGTACACGGAGGAGAATCAGAAGCTTCTCTTTCCGATCGCAAAATAAGGATTTCGCGGGCGGCTGTTTCGGACAGCAGCCTGCGAAATCTTTATTCATGTTGAAAAAGGTGCTTTTTTTACCACATTTTCGTTGATTTAAAGAAGATTTTCAACCTTTCCAAAAAGATTTTCTATTACTTTATTCATATTTTGGACATATAATAGTCATAGATTGACAGAGCGGACAAGACTGAAGAAATGGTTGTTCCGTTCCTTTTGTCTCTTTATGGGGTGAGGCAGGAGGGGCAGTCAGAAGTTAGGAGGAAGGAAAGTGGAGAAGATAAAAGAAAATGCGTTCGTCAAAAAGATTGGCTTTAACACATTGGTTCTGCTGTGTGTTATGGTGGTGCTGTACATACTGTTTGCCATTGCGACGCCGCTGATTAAGACAAATGCAAGCTTCGTAAGTTATTCTCGAATCGTAAGTGCTCTGAACTACGCTTACTTTTTAGGATTTCTTGCACTGGGTGTAACATTTGTAATTGCGACCGGAGGAATCGATTTCTCAATCGGACCGGTTATGTTCTGTTCAGCACTGATTTCAGGATATATGCTGACCCTGAAGGGTGTACCGCTTCCGGTATGTCTGTTGGTAAGCATTCTGGTAGGAACCATCTTCGGTATCATCAATGGTTTCCTGGTAGCTTACGCAGGACTGCCTTCCTTCATCACTTCCATGGCAAGCATGATGATTGCGAAGGGTGTCGGCTCCGTATTTACCAAGACACAGTCTGTCAGCTGGCCCCAGTCAGCAGACGCCAACGGCTGGTTCCGTAATCTGGTAAAGATGAAGGTAAACGGTATGGATATTCCGACCGGTCTTATCTACCTGATTATCGGCGCGATTATCTGCTCCATTATTTTAAATAAGACAAAAGCCGGAAGATACATTCTCTGTATCGGAAGCAACCGCGAGGCGGTTCGTCTGTCCGGTGTAAATACAAAGAAATGGGAAATGCTTGCCTACATCATCTGTGGCCTGCTGGCAGGACTTGCAGCTATCTTCTATGTAGGAGCATACACCACCGTTCAGCCGGGTCTGGGCGATACCTTCAACAACGAGGCAATCGCGGGCTGCGTAATGGGCGGTACCTCCATGACCGGTGGAGTGGCATCCATCGCCGGAACCCTGGTAGGAGTTCTGATTATAGCCCTTCTGCAGGAAGGAATCCTGGCTATGGGATTCCAGATCAATTATCAGTATATCATTACTGGTATCATCGTACTGGTGGTTGTTTACGCTGACCTTAGAAGCCGGCGCAGACGGAATTAATCGGAAGGGGGAAGCGAAAAATGGGTGACGTAATTTTAACCATGAAGGGAATTGACAAGTCGTTCCCCGGCGTACATGCGCTGGATCACGTAGACCTGGAGGTCCGCAAGGGAGAGGTTCACGCCCTGATGGGTGAGAACGGAGCCGGCAAGTCAACTCTGATGAAGGTTCTGACAGGTATTTACCATAAGGATGCGGGAACCATTACCTACGAGGGTAAGGAAGTAGAATTCACCAATCCGAGAGAGGCCCAGGATGCAGGTATCGTTATCGTGCATCAGGAGCTGAACATGATGGGTCATCTGACCGTAGCTCAGAACATTTTTATCGGCCGTGAGTACATGAATGGAAAGCTCATCGACGATAAGAAGATGAATGAAGAAGCAAAGAAGCTGTTCGATCAGCTTGGTATCAATATCGACCCGAAGGAGACCATGAGCCGCCTGACAGTCGGAAAGCAGCAGATGTGCGAGATCGCCAAGGCTATCTCCCATGACGCAAAGGTTATTATCTTCGACGAGCCGTCAGCAGCGCTGACCGAGGCAGAGATCGAGGAGCTGTTCAAGATTATCCGCGACCTGCGCGACAAGCAGATGGGTATCGTATATATCTCACACCGTATGGATGAGATTAAGGTTATCACAGACCGCGTAACCGTTATGCGTGACGGCGGATATGTAGGAACCCTGATTACCAAGGATTCCACCAAGGACGACATCATCAACATGATGGTTGGCCGTGTTATCTATGAGGACCCGAAGACAGAAAGCCAGGTTGCGCCGGACGCGCCGGTAGTTCTGAAGGTAGAGCACCTGAATGCGGGAAGAATGGTAAAGGATGTAAGCTTTGAGCTTCATAAGGGCGAAATCCTCGGCTTCTCCGGACTGATGGGCGCGGGCCGTACCGAGACAGCCAGAGCGCTGTTCGGAGCAGACCCGAAGGACAGCGGCGATATCTATGTCAATGGACAGAAGGTAGACATCAAGACTCCGCAGGATGCTGTTAAATGTGGTATCGGATACCTTTCCGAGGACCGTAAGCGTTTCGGTATTGTAGTAGACAAGACAGTAGCTGAGAACTCCACCATGGCTACCATGGAGAACTTCATGAAGGGCATCTTCATTGATAAGAAGAAGGAGAAGGATGTAGCTCAGGAATATGTAGAGGCCCTGAAGACCAAGACCCCCAGCGTGGATCAGCTGGTAGTCAACCTGTCCGGAGGAAACCAGCAGAAGGTGGTTATCGCCAAGTGGCTGGTAAGAAACTGTGACATCCTGATTTTCGACGAGCCTACCAGAGGTATCGACGTAGGCGCGAAGAGCGAGATTTATCATCTGATGAACGAGCTGGTAGCGGAAGGAAAATCCATTATCATGATTTCTTCAGAGATGACAGAGATTCTGCGAATGAGTGACCGTATCGTAGTCATGTGTGAGGGAAGAAAGACCGGCGAGCTGGGAATCGAAGAAGCCACACAGGAGCGGATCATGCACGCGGCAACGCTTAGAAATTAGGAGGGAATAAGACAATGACAGACAAGAAAAACGGAAATGCTTTTACAAACAATCCGCTTGTGAGAGCGATTGGTGTACAGAAAATTGTCGTCGTGATTGTGCTGATTGCCCTGATAGCGTTTTTCAGCGCGGTAAGCCCCTCATTCCGGCAGTATTCTACACTGTTAAGTATCATGGATTATACATACTACCTGGCATTCCTTGGAATCGGCGTAACCTTCTGCCTGATTACAGGCGGTGTTGACCTTTCCATCGGAACCGGTATGTTCTGCTACGCACTGATTGGCGGATACCTGATTACACGTCAGGGAATGCCGGTTATCGTAGGTATTCTGGCAACCCTGATTTGCGGTCTGGTAATGGGAATTATCAACGGACTGATTGTTTCCAAGGGCGGACATGCTCCGTTCCTGGCAACCCTCTGTACCATGATGATTGCCAGAGGTCTGGGCGCTATCGCCACCGGCGGAGCCAGTGTAACCTGGCCGGGCGCTACCGCACCCAACGGCTGGACCAGAAGCCTGTTCAAGCTGACAGTAGGCGAGATCAAACTTCCTCTGGGCTTCCTGTGGGTTATGATTCTGGCAGTGGTTATGAGCATCGTGCTCAATAAGACACGTACAGGACGTTACATCATCGCAATCGGAAGTAACAAAGAGGCAACCCGCCTGTCCGGTATCAACGTAGCAAAATATCAGACCATGGCGTATATATTCTCCGGCATCTTCACAGGACTTGCAGCGCTGGCTTACAGCTCCGCGTTCCAGTCCATGGCGCCCGGCGGCGGCGGTGGTGTAGAGCTGAACGCTATCGGCGGAGCTATCATCGGAGGAACCTCCATGAGCGGCGGATCCGGAAGTATCTCCGGTACTATCCTGGGAGTATTCATTATGTCCGTACTCCAGACAGGACTTCCGCTTATCGGACTTCAGGCAAACTATCAGCAGATTATCATCGGACTGGTACTGATTGTAGCTGTTTACATCGACGTACTGAAGAATAAGAAGCTGGATAAGTAAGGGAAATTCAAAATTATATAACGATGTGTACTGCGGCGAGCAGTTCATATAAAAAAGAATCCAATAAGGAGAACTTAATAAAAGGAGGATTTTTACATGAAAAAGAAGGTATTGGCAGCAGTTCTTGCAGCAACGATGGTAGTTGGACTGACCGCATGCGGCGGCTCCAAGGATACCACCACCACAACTCCTGACGCAGCAACTGAGGAGACCACAGACGACGCAGCAGAAGCTCCGGCAGCTGACGCAAGCGGAATGTCTTTCGAGATCGTTTCCAAGGGTCTGCAGCATCAGTACTGGCAGGCAGTTAAGAAGGGTGTTGAGCAGAAGGCTGCAGAGCTCGGAGTTACTGTTAACTTCGTAGGTCCGGACAGTGAGTCCAACATTTCCCAGCAGGTTCAGCAGCTTGAGAGTGCTCTGAACGCTAACCCGACAGCAGTTGGTCTGGCAGCTCTGGATACAGAGTCCGTTAAGGATCTGCTTCAGAAGGCTATGGACAGCAACATTCCGGTAATCGGATTTGACTCTGGTGTTCCGGGCGCTCCGGAAGGATCCGTACTTGCAAACTGCTCTACTGACAACTACGCAGCAGGCGCTCTGGCAGCAGAGAAGGTTTACGAGGCAGTTAAGGATCAGGTAGCTAACGCAACCGCTCCGGTTCGTGTTGGTGTTGTAGCTCAGGATGCTACTTCCGAGTCCGTTATCAACAGAGGTCTTGGCTTCATCGACAAGTTCGCTGAGCTGGCTAAGGCTGATGGCAAGACTTCCAACGTAGTTGGAAACGACAAGTACATCGCAGATTCCAAGGCTGAGAAGACCGATGGCGCTGACGTTGTTATCGACGTTCGTGTACCGGCAAGCGTTACCTCTGAGCTGTCTGCAGCAGATGCAACCGCTCTGATGAATGAGAAGGATACTATCGCAATCTACGGCTCCAACGAGCATTCCGCAAACGCTATCATCACCGCAAATGAGAACCTGAACAAGTGCGGCGTTGGCGAGGGCAAGATCGTTGCAGCAGGCTTTGACTCTGGCGCAGCTCAGATTCAGGCAGTTAAGGATGGCGTTCTGCTTGGTTCCATTACTCAGGCTCCGGTAGCTATGGGTGAGACTCTGGTTCAGCTTCTGTACGATGCAGCTTCCGGAAATACCGCAGCTGTTAAGGATACAGATACAGGATGCCAGTGGTATACAGCAGAGAACTGCGGTGACGCAGAGATCGCACAGAACCTGTACGAGTAATTTCGGTCAGACAGTATATCTGAAAACTAAATAAAATAATGAGGGGCACACCGTCTGGTGTGCCCTTTCTGGAATAACAAAGAAAAGGAGAACTATTATGTTAAAAGGAATTCCGAGTATCTTATCCCCTGAGCTCTTAAAAGTACTTTGTGAGATGGGGCACAGTGACCGCATCGTTATCGGCGACGGCAATTTCCCGGCAGAATCCATGGGAAAAGACGCTATCGTCATCCGCTGCGACGGCCATGGCGTACCGGAGCTTCTGGACGCTATCCTGCAGGTAATGCCGCTGGATACCTATGTGGAGAAGCCGATGAACCTGATGGAGGTAATGCCGGGCGATCCCGTAGAAACTCCGATCTGGGACACATACAAAGAGATCGTTGCGAAGCATGATAAGCGCGGCGCTGCCTGCGTCGGCAATATTGAGCGCTTTCAGTTCTATGAAGAGGCAAAGAAAGCCTATGCGATCATTGCCACAGGCGAGAGCGCGGTTTACGCGAATGTGATGCTTCAGAAGGGCGTAGTCATTAACTAAAATGTGTTAAAAGTGTGAAAAAATCTTAATATTTTCGGTATTTTCAGGGATATGCCTTGCGGCATATCCCTTTTTAAGTTATACTTTACTGCGTGTTATAAGAAGAAATGGGGACATTATGAAAAAATGGAAAAAATGTCTGTCCGCAATACTTTGCGCGGCCGTTCTGCTTCCAGGCAGCGAAGCGCTGGCTTCAGAAGGCGATCCGGAGCTGGAGAAAGAGCTGGCGCAGGTAATGCCGGAAAAAGATGAGTGTATGTTTGAAGATGGCGATGTAGTCGGCTTTATCGGCGACAGCATTACCCAGGTGGAATATACAGGCATCAGTTATCAGGAATTTATTTACAATTATTATATTACACGGCATCCGGACTGGAAGCTGGAATTCCGGAATCTGGGAACAGCTTCCTATATGGCGGCAGATGCGGTCCGTCTGTACAGTGACAGCGCGGTGGTGACAGATAAGGCCATTGACGGGATCAATAAGGCAGTCATTATGTTCGGTATGAACGAGGCCTTGCATAACTGGTCGGCCAAGCGGTATATTCAGAGTATTAACCAGCTGATTGAGCTGCTGAATGACCGGGGAATTACCAACGATCAGATTATTCTGGTGGCGCCTACGCCTTACGACCAGACCCGAAGCTCCAATTATGATGAAAATGGTAAGCAGAAGGATGACACCGATGATTTGCTGAGTGAATATACCGGAGAACTGAAGATTCTGGCGGACGAGCTGGGAACTCACTATATTGATTTGCATACGCCGATGCTCTGGGTGACGGAGATCGTGCAGGGGCGCATCCCGGATGACACGCTGACAGTCACGGACAATGTGCATCCCAATGCCATGGGAAATACGATCGCCGGCTTTTTCTTCCTGTACCAGCAGGGAGCGGATAAGGAGGTGGCGTCCGTGGAAGTGGATGAGGATGAGACGGCAGTGACCCGCAATGCCACTGTGGCCAAGCTGAAGCGAAAGGGAGACCGCTATGTGTCCTTCCGCTATCAGCCACACAGTATTCCGATGGCAGTGACCTATGAATTTAACGAGGCGAGTCAGTATTTTGAGATTGTTGATGAGATAAGCTGGGAAAACCTTCAGGTAGCCGGTCTTCATCCGGATGTGACCTACCGGGTTTATATGAATCGGATTCTGGTGGGACAGTACAAAGGTTCCGAACTGGCGCAGGGCGTCAATCTGACGAACCTGGACTGGAATCCCGGTCAGGAAGCTGCCAAGCAGATGGAGACATTGAATCAGAGCTGGCACACCAATTCATCGGATTACCGGGCAGTGGTCAGACAGGCCATGAAGGGAAAGGCTACGCAGGCGGATGTGGATGCGGCTTACGGTACGTGGAGCGGAACCACAGCGGCACTGATCGGACAGATGTATGACATCGCCGGAAAAAGTGTGGAACACGCCAGAGTCGTGGAAATTGTAAGTGAAGATTATCATGTCTGGATGGGACAGGAAATCTGGCAGTGGATCGTGGCGGCAGTAGCAGTCATAGCGAGCATGGGGGGATTTATCCTATGGAGAAAGAGACGGAGACGTCTTCGGAAAGAACAGGAGAATGGAAAATGAAAAAGTTTGTAGCAATGTTGTGTGTGGCAGGGCTGCTGACCGGATGCGCGGTGAGTGGCGAGAAGAAAACAGATGAGGTAAAGCCGGAGGCTCCGGCGCAGACCGAGGAAACGAAAGAAGAGACAGCGAAGCCGGAGGAAAAGACGGAGACCGCTGCGGAGACAGAGAACGAAGGTGACGAGCAGGTTATGCCGGAAAACTTCCGGGAGCTGTTCGCGATCGAAGCGGAAGGCATTGATTATCTGTCGGTGGAAGGGATCGAGGTGCCGGAAGGCACTGCTATTTCTATGATTGGAAAGGATTCCGCAAGCGGCTTCTGGAAGCGTGTAAAAGCAGGCGCGGAGCAGGCGGTGACAGATATCAATGAAGCGCTGGGTTACACAGGAAACGCCAAAGTGAAGCTGACCTACGATGCTCCTTCCAAGGAGAATGTATCCGAGCAGATCGACATCATTGATCAGATGCTGGACAAAAACCCGGACGCCCTGATTGTGGGCTATGTTGACGTGAATTCCGGCAAGACCCAGCTGGAGCTGGCGGAGTCCAACGGCGTACCGGTGTTTGCGGTGGATTCCAGCATCCAGAATTCCCTGATTGAGACGGAAACCAAGACCGATAATTACAAGGCGGCTGCTGAAGCGGCAGACAGACTCTGTGAAGCTATCGGAGATTCCGGTGAGGTAGCGCTTCTGGTACACAGCTCCGAGACCGAGACCGGCATCGAGCGCGAGAAGGGCTTCCGGGAGGAAATCGAACAGAATCATCCGAATGTACAGATTATAGATACAACTTATGTAAACCAGGATGAGCGCAGCGCTGAGGAGATCGTGGCAGCTGTCATGGCAGAACACCCGGAACTGAAGGCATACTTTGGAACCAATGATAATGTGACCCGTGTGCTGGCTGCAGTGGTGTCCAAGTTCGCGCCGGAAGGACAGACCGTCGTGGCCGCAGGCTTTGATACCTCTGCCAAGCTGGTGCAGGCTGTGAAGGACGGCACATTGACAGGCGTTATGGGTCAGGACGCCTTTGGCATGGGCTATGCCTGTGCCGTATCCGCGCTCCGCTCCATTGCGAGTCTGGACAATGCTTCCGTAATCGAGCCGGGTTACTACTGGATTAACGCGGAAAATGCGGATGACTCCGTAACCCAGATGCTGACTTATAAATAGAATCATACAGGAAATATTAATTTTTCCATTTTTTTCGAAACTCCGAGGCGGTAATTCCCTCGGAGTTTTTAAATTGGCGGTTCAGATAGCTTGCGTCATAGAAACCGCAGCTGCGGGCAATCTCATCCAGAGTCAGGACAGAGAAGCGTAGGAGTTTTTTTGCCCGGGTCAGCCGCCGGGAGATTACATACTGGTTCAGCGTGGTTCCATAGTACTGGTGAAATTCCCGGGACAGATGATATTTACTGATAAAGAACCGCTCCGAAAGCTCGTCCAGGGAGAACTTTTCCGTATAATGCTCATCCAGATATTTTTTTACCTCGGTCATCTTCAGGCGGCCCGGGTATTTTTCTTCCCTGGATTCTGTAATGTCCTGCAATAAAATGGACAGAATATCTACAATCAGACGGGCTGAATTGATCTCCGTCTGAAAATCGGAATTTTCATTCAACTCCAGAAGTCCACCCAGCTTCTGCCGCAGCGTGGGAAAATCAGCCGGCATGAAAGCCGGCGCGCTGTTGGCCGCGAAATACTGATAATATTCCCGGGAGGAGGAGCCGTTAAAATGCACCCAGATGAGCTCCCAGGGATCGGTCTCACTGCTCTGGTGATAATAGGGCACCATGCAGTCGATGAAAAAACAGGAGCCCTTATGCAGCTCATAAATCGTACCGTCATACATGAGCACGCCGCTGCCGGAGAGCACCAGCACCACCAGATAGGATTCCAGATTCTTACGGCTGGCCACGTGGCTTTCGCGAAGCTTCAGGTAACCGGTTTCCTGCACATAGAAAAAGGCCGAGCGGGCGAAGGCGCTGGGCGTCTGAATCCGCCGCCGGGAGCTTTCCAGGTAGGAATCCGGGAATTTATCAAAATAGTTTTTCATGGGAAATGACCTCCTGAACGGGGAACAGCAAACAGCAATAAAATACCTATTTAGGGCAATATCCTCACTTGTTAAGTATAATATACAGGTATATACTAGCAAAAGCAAGAAAAAGATAAGAAGAGATGCAGACAAAATAATACATATTTAGATGCTTTCGAAGCAGGAATGCAAGAAAGCGTGAGAGTGTAATCTGGCAAAGGAGAAGCTGTATGTACTACGTATTACTGTCCGGAGGCTCCGGAAAACGGCTCTGGCCCCTGTCCAACGACGCGCGGCCCAAGCAGTACCTGAAGGTGGTCAATAAAGAGAATAATTCCATGGAACACTGCTCTATGCTCCAGAGAGTCTGGGAGCAGCTGGACGAAGCCGGAATCGCCGGACAAGCTGTCATCACGGCTGGCAGCGAGCAGGTCGAGCTCATCAAAAGTCAGGTGAAGGAGGCGCGGATCGCAGTGGAGCCGGGTCGCCGGGACACCTTCGCAGCTGTGCTGCTGTCCTGCGCCTGGCTTCTGAAAAACGGAGCGACGCGGGAAGATTATGCGGCGATTATGCCGGTGGATCCCTACACCGAGGGCAGCTATTTTGAGACTGTGAAGAAGCTGGAAGCCGTTATGCGGGAATCCGGCGCAGAGGTAGGACTGATGGGCGCAGCGCCCAGCTACCCGGCCACCAAATACGGTTACATCCTGCCGGGAGAAAAGAAGGATGGCTGGTTTAAAGTCCGGGGCTTCGCGGAGAAGCCGGACGAGGAGAAGGCAGAGGCTCTTCTGAAGGAAGGGGCTCTCTGGAACTGCGGCGTGTTCTGCGTGAAGATCGGCGATATCCTGGAGCGCACGAAGAAGTACGGCGTACCGGAGGACTACGACGCCCTTTGTACAGCCTACGAGAGCCTCCCGAAAATCAGCTTCGACTACGAGGTGCTGGAAAAAGCGAAGCACCTGGCCGCGGTGGAGTTCGACGGGTACTGGAAAGATCTGGGAACCTGGGACGCCCTGGCAGACCAGATGAGCACCGACACCATCGGAAATGTGGTGCTGGACGACACTTGCGAGAACACCCAGGTCATCAACGAACTGAAAATGCCTGTGGCGGTCATGGGAACCCGGGATCTGGTGGTGGTGGCCGCCCAGGACGGCATTCTGGTAGCGGATAAAAGCCAGACCGCCAATGTGAAGGCCGTTGCGTCAGCCTTTGATACGAAGCCCATGTTTGAGGAGCGCCGCTGGGGCACCCTGGAGACCCTGGATGATACCGAGAGCCAGGGCCAGACAACTTTAACCCGGAAAATCTGCATTTACGATGGAATGACATCCAGTTATCACTACCATGAGCACCGGGATGAGATCTGGACGGTTCTTCGGGGTACCGGAGAATTAATTCTGGAGGGCACGAAGATTCCCTTAAGCCAGGGAAAGGCCGTCTGTATCCGCAAGAATCAGCGGCACGCGGTCAAAGCCTTCCATGATTTCGAGTACATTGAGATTCATGTGGGAACCAGCAGTGGAAATGAGGATATCAATCGAATCACATTCCATTGGGATGAGATAGAACTGAGCCATATTTTGTAACGATCAGTACAGCCGGAGGCTTTGCAGCGGAAGGCGCAGAAAAATGAGGAGAACGAAAATGAAAAAGACAGCGTTAATCACAGGAATTACAGGACAGGACGGCTCCTATCTGGCGGAGCTTCTGCTGGAAAAGGGCTATAAGGTATACGGCTTATTCCGTCGTGGCTCCACCAACACAGCCGAGCGCATCGAGCATCTGTTAAAGGAGCGGGAAGCGAAAGGCGACGGCCTGCATCTGATCTACGGCGACATGACAGACTCCATGAATCTGGTGCGCCTGATGCTGGAAATCAAGCCGGACGAAATCTATAATCTGGCGGCCCAGTCCCATGTGGCAGTTTCTTTCGAGGAGCCGGAATACACAGCCAATGCGGACGGCATCGGTGTGCTGCGGGTGCTGGAGGCAGTTCGCATCGCGGGTCTTGCGAAGACCACCCGCATTTACCAGGCGTCTACTTCCGAGTTGTTTGGTAAGGTGGAGGAGATTCCCCAGAAAGAGACCACCCCGTTCCACCCCCGTTCCCCTTACGCGGTGGCAAAGATGTATGGCTACTGGATCACGAAGCATTACCGGGAGGCCTACGGCATGTTCGCGGTAAATGGTATTCTCTTCAACCATGAATCCGAGCGTCGGGGAGAGACCTTCGTAACCAGAAAGATCACCCTGGCGGTAGCCAATATCCTGGCGGGCCGTCAGGAGAAGCTGTACCTGGGCAACTTGAATGCCAAGCGCGACTGGGGCTACGCAAAGGATTATGTGGAATGTATGTGGCTGATTCTTCAGCACGATACCCCGGAGGATTTCGTCATTGCCACCGGCGAGACAAGAACCGTCCGTGAGTTCACGGAGGCGGCCTTTGCCCATGCGGGCGTACAGCTTCGTTGGGAAGGCGAGGGCGTGGACGAGAAGGGCATCGACGTGGCTACAGGCCGGGTGCTGGTGGAGGTATCTCCCGAGTTCTTCCGTCCGGCGGAGGTAGATCTGCTGCTGGGCGACCCGACTAAGGCCAGAGAGACCCTGGGCTGGAATCCGCGGAAGACTTCCTTTGACGAGCTGGTGAAAATCATGACTGAGCATGATATGGAGCTGGTGAAGAGGTCGGCGACGGCGGGCGTGTTGAAATAGAAGGAAAAGCAACTGTCAGAAAGCGGCCCATATCAGGAATGTAAAATAAACAGAAAAGATAAAGACAGGAACAGTAAAAGATAATTTGAATGACAGTAATTGTATGATGATAAAACAGATAAGTACAAAGAAATATATTTTCTAAGATTCGTAAAAGTGTAAGAAGAAAGCAGGGAATATCATGACAGAAATAAAAGAAACTCAGGCAGTCGAGCCCCTCGACCGCAACAAAAAAATCTACGTAGCAGGCCACCGCGGCCTGGTGGGCAGTGGTCTGGTACGCTGCCTTCAGAAAGCCGGATTTAAAAATATCGTAACTCGCACCCACGCCGAGCTGGATCTGACCCGTCAGGCCGATGTGGAGGCCTTCTTCGCTGAGGAAAAGCCGGACTACGTGATTCTGGCCGCAGCCAAAGTGGGAGGCATCCACGCCAACGATACCTACCCGGCGGATTTCATCATGAAAAATCTGCAGATCGAAACCAATGTTATCGACGCGGCTTATAAAAATCAGGTGCAGAAGCTGCTGTTCCTGGGAAGCTCCTGCATCTACCCCAGAGATTGCCCGCAGCCGATTAAGGAGGAGTACCTCTTAAGCGGTTACCTGGAGAAGACCAACGAAGCCTATGCCCTGGCGAAAATCGCGGGCCTGAAAATGTGCGTCTTCTACAACCGCCAGTACGGCACCCACTACATCAGCGTCATGCCCTGCAACCTCTACGGCATCAACGACAACTTCGCCTTGGAGAATTCCCATGTACTTCCGGCCCTGATCCGCAAGTTCCATGAGGCGAAAATCAACCAGGCCCCCACGGTCACCGTCTGGGGGAGCGGCAAGCCCTTGCGGGAGTTCCTGAACGTGGACGACCTGGCGGACGCCTGCCTGTATCTGATGGATCACTACGATGGAGATGATTTCTTTAATGTGGGCTACGGTCAGGAAGTGACCATCCGCGAGCTGGCCGAGCTGGTGAAGAAGGTCACCGGATATGAGGGTGAGATTGTCATGGATCCGACGAAGCCCGACGGAACGCCCAGAAAGCTCACCGATATCAGCCGCATCAAAGCCACCGGCTGGGAGCCGAAGATCGATCTGGAGACAGGACTGCGCCAGACCTACGAGTGGTTCTGCGGGCATTATGCGACAGGCGATTTCGCGCAGCGATAAAATAAAATGTAAAAAATTGGAAACAAAAGCACAACGCAGAAAGGGGGACGTCACGCATGCAGCCCGCACAGCCGCAGAAATTAACGCCTATCCGAAAAACCTACATCTGGGGTACCGAAGACTGGATGCTCTCCTGGTTCAACGAGGGACTGGAGGACATTCCCCTGCTTATCAAAATCATCAAAGCCCGGGAGGCCCTGTCTGTGCAGGTACACCCGGGCAACGCATTTGCCAGAGAAAAGGAACAGAAAAGCGGCAAGACCGAGATGTGGTATGTGCTGGACTGCGAACCCGGCGCATATCTATATTATGGTCTAAAGCACAAGATATCCGAGGACGAATTCCGCAAGCGCGTCCAGAACCAGACCATTCTGGAGGTCTGCCGGAAAATGCCTGTGAAGAAGGGCGACGTCTTCTACATCCCGGCGGGCCTCCTCCACGCCATCGGCGCCGGCATCACCGTGGCGGAAATTCAGCAGAGCTCCGACGTGACCTACCGGGTTTACGACTACAACCGGGAAAATGCCAACCATGAGAAGCGCCCCCTCCACATTGAGAAAGCCGCTCTGGTGGCAGGCTTCATGCCGCCCCTGGCCGGACACCGCCCCATGGGCCCCCGCATCCGGAAAAATGGATATTCCAGAACTTTGTTAGTGCAATGTCCGTATTTTGTGGTACAATTATATGAGATAAGCGAAAGTATGATCGGCGACACCGCCGGAGACTTTCAATCGCTTCTGATTCTGGAGGGCGAGGGCGTCCTGAAGACCCACTTCGGGGCAATGCCCTTAGCGGCAGGCGACAGCATTTACCTTCCCCAGGAGACAGGAGACTATCAAATCATCGGAACATTACAGCTTCTCCGCTCAACCGCGGAGCGAAAGTGAGGTAAGAATATGAATCTGAAATTTGGAACAGGCGGATTGCGCGCCACCATGGGACCGGGACCGGACCATATGAATCTGGAGACCATTCAGGAAGCGACCCTGGGCGTGGCAGCTTATGCGAAGGAGCAGAGCGACAACCCAAGCGCAGCGCTGGCCTACGACAGCCGGAACCATTCGGAGGAATTCGCCCGCGAGGCGGCTCGGGTACTGGCCATGCAGGGCTGCAAGGCATACATTTACCCGAAGCTGATGCCGACCCCGACCCTTTCCTTCGCAGTGCGTCATCTGAAGACCACTGTGGGCATCGTGGTGACCGCCAGCCATAACCCCCGGGAATACAACGGCTATAAGGTATACGGATCTGACGGCTGCCAGGTGACCAACGAGGCGGCGGATCGGATTCAGCAGCATATCTGGGCAGCAGATAAGAGCCAGGCCCGGGGCGGCAAGACCTTCGAAGAGTACGTGGAGGACGGACAGATCGTCCTGATCGATGAGAAGACCCTGAAAGCGTTCCTGGCGGCTATCATCCGTAAGCGGACGAAGAAGGAGCTGACCTCCGGCCTGAAGGTAGTCTATACGCCGCTCTACGGTGCAGGCCTGATTCCGGTCACCAGTATCCTGAAATACATCGGTATCAAAGATCTGCAGATCGTCACCGAGCAGGCAAAGCCCAATGGCGACTTCCCCACCTGCCCCTACCCGAATCCGGAGTCTCCGGACGCCCTGAAGATTGGCCTGGAGTGGTGTGAGAAGACCGGCGCGGATCTGCTGATTGCTACGGATCCGGACAGCGACCGTCTGGGCGTGGTGGCGAAGAAGGGCGATAAATATGAGCGCCTGAACGGAAATGAAGTGGGCATTCTTTTGCTGGAGTACATCCTGCGCTGCAGAAAGGCAGCAGGAACCCTGCCGGAGCATCCGGTGACTGTCCGCACCATCGTAAGTACCTCCATGGTCGACCGTATCGCGGAAGCCTACGGTGTGGAAGTCATCCAGACCCTGACCGGCTTCAAATGGATTGGCGAGCAGATCGGCAAGCTGGAACAGGCAGGAGAGGAAGACCGCTACGTCTTCGGCTTCGAGGAGAGCTGCGGCTACCTCATCGGCAGCTATGTGCGCGATAAAGACGCCGTAGGCGCAGCCATGATGTTCTGTGAGATGGCCGATACCTACAAGGCCGAGGGCAAGACGGTCTGGGATGCACTGGATGACCTGTACGCCAAGTACGGACACTATGAGACAACTCTCAAAACCTATGAATTCAACGGCGCCGAAGCTGACAAGCGCATGGCCCAGATCCGCGAGGGCCTGAACAGCCCGGAGGGCATGAAGTTTGGGGGCTCCAAAGTAGTGCGCTATAAAGATTATAAAGACGGCGTCGACGGCCTCCCGGCCTCCAACGTCCTCCAGATGTGGATGGAAGACGGCAGCGAAGCAGTAATCCGCCCGTCGGGCACGGAGCCGAAGATTAAGGTGTATACAGAGAAAGTATTTCCATCTATTGGCAGATAAGAGGGTTTACATAAGTAAAACGTTTGCGTAAAATCTGATTGTGATAAAGAGAGAGGAGGTGTTATGGTAAAAACAGGAGAGGAGGAGAGACATGAAATTACATGTTTATGCACAGACGCTGAAGGCGGAGGCAGAACAGATAAAAAAAGAAAATGAGGGTCTTTTGAGAGCTGTGCAAACAGGAGAAGAACGCTATGCAGACGCATTGGGCTGGCACCATGTGAAAAAGTATGCAGGAGAAACACAGCTACAAGCTTTGGAACAGCTGGCAGAAAAGATACGGAAAAAAGCAGAAGTGTTTGTTATTATCGGAGTGGGCGGCTCCAATAATGGAGCCAGAGCTGCAATAGAAGCGTTTGCAGAAGGAAAAGGCCCGAAAATAATATATGCGGGAAATTCCCTTGCTCCTTATGCGATAAACAAAGTGCTATCAGAGATAAAAGGAAAATCCGTGTTCATAGACTGTATTGCAAAGAATTTTGAAACCTTGGAGCCAGGCGTGACGTTCCGGATATTACGACAGTATCTGGAAAAAGAGTACGGAGAAGAAGCAGGAAAACGGATTATCACAACAGGAACGCCGGGAAGCTCTCTGGAGCAGTTCAGCCGGGAAAACGGATATACTTTTTTAGAGTTTCCGAAGGATGTGGGTGGAAGATATTCTGTACTGACAAATGTGGGGATTTTACCTATGGCGGTGGCCGGGATAGATATCCGGTCTCTTGTAAAAGGCGCGGAAAAAATGGAGGAAGAACTTCGAAAAGAACCACCGCAAAGAAATATTGCCTATCAATATGCCTGTATGCGACAGTACTGTCAACGTCAGGGTTATCGGATAGAAATGCTGTCGTCCTTCGAACCGCAGCTACGGTGGTTTTATAAATGGTGGATACAGCTTTTTGCAGAGAGCGAGGGAAAAGAAGAAAAGGGAATTTTTCCGGCCTCGTCTGAATTTTCAGAAGAACTTCACTCTATGGGACAATACATACAGGAGGGAAGTAAAATTTTATTTGAAACCTTTATAAAAACGGGTCAGACAGAGGCCGCCGTACAGGTAGAGCAAAATGAGAAAAGGGATGGTTTTGCCTATCTGGAGGGCAAGAATTTTGCGCAGATAAATGAAGCGGCGTATAAGGCCACGCTGACTGCCCACAGCAGAAGAATTCCCTGTATGGAGCTGCAGGTGGAAGGCATGAATGAAGAGAGCATGGGAGAATTGTTTTATTTCTTCGAATTTGCCTGCTATTTATCGGCGAGAATTCAGAATGTAAATCCCTTTGATCAACCGGGAGTAGAGGCGTATAAAAAAGAAATGTTTCACACGTTAAAAGGGGCCTGACGGCCCCTTTTATAATGCAAATCGTTATTTACGTGGCGCTGCACAGCTTTCACGTACAGCCAGATAGAAGGGCAGAGAAATTTTCATGGGAAGATGATGTCCACCTTGGATGCGGTCTATCAGAATTTTCGCCGCAGTCTGTCCCATTTCATCCAAAGGAACGTGGATGGTCGTAAGCATGGGAGAAAGGTACTGGGCCATGTCGATATCGTCAATACTGATGACGGAAATATCAGTAGGAATTCTAAGCCCGGCTTCCTGTAGGGCGCGCATTACGCCAATAGCCGTCAGATCGTTGGGGCAGAAAATAGCGGTCATTTCCTGTGTGCGCTTCAAAAGCGTTTTAGTCCCACAGTACCCGCCTTCGGATGAAAGAATGACATTGGAAACAAATTCATTTCGGAGCGGAATATTGTGCTTGCGTAAGGTGGAGACGTAGCCGGTATAGCGTTCCTCATTTTTAGTCTCGCCTACGTAAGCGATTTTTGTATGACCGAGTTCAATCAGATATTCAATGGCGGCTTCGCTGGCCAGAATACTTTCACACAAAACCTGATCGTATTTTGCATTCAGACTGTTCAGTCCGGAATAAATCACATAATTAAAATATTTTTTCAGAAAGCTGAGAAGTGGCTTGTCACATCGTCCGAGAACCGCCACCCCGTCAACCTGATTATTAGCGATCAGGTGAAACGTGGTGGGATGCTGGATATCAATGGAGGTAAAGGAATATTTCAAAATATAATTCTGTTTAAAAGCTTCTTTTTCAATGCTATGGGCAAGCTGTGAAAAAAAGGGATCGGTAATAGCATCGGGAGTGCGTGCGAAAAGACAGGCAATGGAACGGGACGGCTCAGATGCGGAAGGCGTCATTCCGGTTTTCAGATTGCGAGCATTGGAATTGGGAATATAGCCGGTTCTCCGGACAATTTCCCAGATTCGTTCCTGAACCTCTTTGCTTGCAACGTTTGAATTGCTCTGATTAATGACGCGAGAAACGGTAGAAATAGAAACGCCGGCTTCCTGAGCGATTTGTTTTAAAGTCATAGATCCCTCCGATGAACAAAATGACGATAAAAAATTATGAACTGACTTAATAATATACAAAATGGTAATAAAAGTCAATAAAACAGGAAAAACATACCAGCAAAATACACAAACGTTTGCGTAAATACAAGTAAAAATATTGCATTATGTATGATATACTAAATCCATAAAGGGAGGATGGGTATGGAAAACAATTTGCTTGTGGTGCATGGCGGAGGTCCGAGCGCTGTGCTGAATGCGTCTCTGTACGGAGTGATAAAAGAAGCCAGGAATTATGGGATAAAGCATATTTACGGGGCGAAAGGCGGAAGTGAAGGTGTCTTAAAAGAAGCGTTTTGGAAGCTGGAGAATTTATCGGAGGAAGAAATGGAACGAATGCTCCAGACGCCCGGAAGTGCAATCGGAACATCCAGGTTTGCTTTAACGGAAGAAGACTATCAAAGAATGCTGGAAATATTTGAAAAATTCAGGATTCGATATGTTCTGTTGAACGGCGGAAACGGGACGATGGATACCTGTGGAAAATTGCATAAGCTATGCAAAGAGAAAAAGATCCGTGTAATTGGAATTCCAAAGACTGTCGATAACGATATTGCAGTAACAGATCATACACCGGGATTTGGCAGTGCGGCGCGGTTCCTGGCAGAGGCGGTGCGGGAGATAGGAGCGGATGTACGTTCTCTGCCGATTCATGTCTGTATTGTGGAGGCAATGGGGCGGAATGCAGGTTGGCTGACAGGAGCTTCCGCACTGGCCAGAGAACAGAAAGGAGATGCGCCCCATCTTATTTATCTTCCGGAAAGACCATTTGACGAAGAAGAATTTCTGGAAGACGTGGAGCGGCTTCACAGAGAAAAGGGCGGAGTCGTAGTAGTAGCAAGCGAAGGACTGCGAGATAAAGAGGGAAAACCGATAGTACCGCTGTTGTTTTCTTCAGGAAGAGCGGAGTATTTCGGAGACGTGGGTTCTTATCTGGCAGAGCTGGTAATCCGAAGACTGGATATAAAAGCACGTTCTGAAAAACCGGGACTAATCGGAAGAACATCCATCTGTAACCGGTCAGAGACAGACATAGAGGAAGCGATACGGGCAGGACGCGAGGCGGTAAAAGCGGCTCTGGCTGGAAAAAGTGGCGAGATGGTCGGGCTGTTTCGGAAGAATACAGAGGGCTATGAAGTGGAATTTCGAACTATCCCAATAGAAAAGGTTATGCTTTACGAAAAAAAGATGCCGGAAAAATATATTGATGCAAGGGGCAATGATGTGACAGAAGAATATACAGCATGGTGCAGGCCACTGATTGGAGGGAAACTGCCGGAAATGCTTGTGTTGGGAGAAAACATTAAAGGAGGAAAGCAGCAATGAAACACATTTTTTTGAATCTGAAGAGATTCGACATTCCTACTGAAAAAGCAGGAGTGAATGCAATTGCGCCAGTCGCGGAGTGGGGAAGCTATATTATTCATCATATTCAGGAACCTCTGGAAAAATACAGAGGAAAAGATGTGGAATTTGTAATCTTTTTCCCGGAGGCGCATATATTGACGGCCAGTGCGGCGCTGAAGCCGGACAGCATGGTTAAGCTTGGATGTCAGAGTATTTACAGAGCGGATACAGAAAAAGGTAAAAATTTTGGCGCTTTTACGGGCAACAGGACGGGAAACGCAATGGTTGGACTGGGATGTAAAGCCGTGCTGATAGGACACTGCGAGGAACGGATGGATAAAGCAGGAGTCCTGAAGGAAGCAGGCTGTACAGATGCAGAAGCTGTAAACCGTATTCTGAATCAGGAAATTCTGGCAGCCCAGAGAGCTGGTCTGGAGGTATTGTACTGCATTGGCGAGCGGGCAGAAGAGCAGGAAAACTGGCAGGAGGTGCTGGAAAAGCAGCTGACGACAGGATTGGCAGGAGCGGATTTGACAAAAGTGACTATCGGCTATGAACCGGTCTGGGCAATCGGACCAGGCAAGACACCTCCGGGAAAAGAATATATGGAAATGATTGGAAAATACATAAAAAAGGTCATGGGAGATGTGGATGTTGTGTACGGAGGCGGTCTGAAAAAAGAGAATGCAGCCATGGTATCATCGGTGGCAGAGCTGGACGGTGGACTGATTGCACTGACACGGTTCCAGGGAGAGATCGGATTTTATCCGGAAGAATACCTGGAAATTATTGACAAATACATGGGAGAGTAGGAGGAACAACGTATGAAATTGGAATTTGAATATGGAAACGGCCTGATGTCTGCAGAACTGCCGGATAATACAGAGATTTTTATTCCGGGAACAACCGTGAAGGATCCGCCCTGTATTCCAGAGGAGAAGCTGGTAGAGGCCACAAGAGAATCCGTACGGAATCCCATGGGAATGGATCCTCTGTCAAAGCTGGCACATAAGGGAAGCACAGTGGTATTTGTTATTCCGGATATTGTGAAGGGAGGCTGCCAGCCCACTTCGCATCGAAAAATCGCGATTCAGGTCATTCTGGAAGAGCTGTATGCGGCTGGCGTAGAAAAAAAGGATATTTTACTGCTGTTTTCCAACGGCCTGCATCCGCGGACAACGGTTCCGGAGATGAAAAAAATTCTCGGGGAAAAATTGTTCAACGAATTTTACTGGACCCATCAGATTACCAGTCATGATTCAGAGGATTATGAGCATCTGGTAGATCTGGGCTGCACAGAGCGCGGTGACAGGGTATTAATGAATAAGTATGTCTTTGATTGTGACATCCCGATTCTGATTGGCCATACACAGGGCAATCCGTATGGAGGATATTCCGGGGGATATAAGCATTGTTCGACCGGTATTACCCACTGGCGCTCTATTGCGACACATCATGTGCCGGATGTCATGCATCGAAAGGATTTCACACCGGTATCCAGTCATAGCCTGATGCGGAGCAAATTCGATGAGATTGGTATGCACATGGAAAAGAAGATGGGCCATCCATTTTTCTGCTGTGACGCGGTGCTGGATACCTGGTCCCGTCAGATCGAGATCAATTCCGGATACGCGGCGGTGATGCAGCCCCATTCTTGGATCATGGCGAACAAGCGTACCTATGTACCATTTGCAGAGGAAAAATACGACATTATGATATTCGGAATGCCGCAGGATTTCCATTATGGCAACGGAATGGGAACGAACCCGATTCAGATGATGCAGGCCTTGAGCGCGCAGGTAATCCGGCATAAGAGAGTTATGAAGGATAAATGCGTAATAATCTGTTCTTCTATCTGCAACGGGTATTTTCACGATGAACGCTGGCCTTATCTGAGAGAACAGTATGAGATGTTCCAGCATGATTACATGAATACGCTGGCAGATATGAATCGGTACGGAGAGTATTTTGCCACCAATGAGGAATATATCCGGAAATACAGATTCTGCAACGCATTCCATCCGTTCCATGGATTCTCCATGATGAGCTGTGGACATATTGCGGAGATGAATACCTCGGCGATTTATATTGTAGGAGCACAGGAGCCCGGAATTGCCAGAAGTATGGGACTGAAGACAAGGGCTACTTTTGAAGAGGCACTGGAGGATGCAAAGAAAAAATATGTGGGAGAGAATCCGCGTATTCTGGCGCTTCCGCAGGCGTTCAAGCTTTCTGCTGTGCATTTGTGCATGAAAGACGAGGACTGTAATCAATAGAAAAGGAGAAAAGGTATGATCCATTCCTATTATACATACACAAAGGAACAACTCCTGGAGTCGCCGAAGCTTCGGCTGGAATGTTATGAGACAAAGGAAGAGGTATTCCGGCAGATGGCGCAGGAAATGGCGGAGGAGATAGAAGAGCATAACAAAAAGGGAGAAAAAACAGTTTTTATCTGCCCGGTGGGGCCGGTAGGCCAGTATCCCTATTTTGTGGAAATTGTAAATCAAAAGCGGATAAATCTTAAAAATGTATGGTTTTTCAATATGGATGAGTATCTGACAGATGAAAAAGAATGGATTGATATGAGTCATCCACTGAGTTTCCGGGGATTTATGTACCGAACGGTATATGACAAGATAGATCCGGAGCTGGTAATGCCAGAGGAACAGAGAGTTTTTCCGGATCCAAAGGATCCGGAAAAGGTGACGAGGATGCTGGAAAAGCTGGGATGGGCAGACGTATGCTTCGGAGGAATCGGCCTGAATGGACATCTGGCATTTAACGAGGCAGATCAGACGCTTACGAAAGAAGCGTTTGTGGAACAGAAGACGCGGCTTCTTCACATCTCACAGGAGACAAGGGCCGCCAACGCCATCGGAGATTTTAACGGGGCCCTGGAGGACATGCCAAATTACTGTATGACAGTGGGAATGTATGAAATCATCCGCTCCCGGAAGGTTCGGCTTGGATGTTTCCGGAACTGGCATAAAGCTGTCGTTCGGAGGGCGGCATATGGAGAAGCGACCACTGAATTTCCTGTAACCTTACTTCAGAATCATGCAGACATTTCAATCCGGTTTACAGAGGAAGTAGCGCAGTTATAGAAGTGGGGGAAGAAAAATGCTTTTAAAAAACGGTTTGATATATCAGGATGGGGAATTTCGAAAAAAAGACATTCGGATTATGGAGGGAAAGATCCTTGAAATTGGAACAGACCTGCCAGAAATGGAGGAAGAAATACTGGAAATCCAGGGCTTTCGCGTTATACCGGGGTTTGTTGAAATTCACATGCATGGCGCAGTAGGCGTAGATGTAAATGCTGCTGATGCGGAAGGCTTCGAGAAGATCGGTAGATTTCTGGCAACGCAGGGAGTAACAGGATGGCTGTGTTCGATTCTTACCGATACAGAGGAGCAGACGCTGAAATGTATCCATGAATATCGCAGATGGAAAGAACTTCCTCATTGGGGAGCGGAGCTGATGGGAATTCATCTGGAGGGTCCGTTTCTCGGGGAAAAGTATAAGGGAGCGATGCCGCCCCATCTGTTAAGAGATATGGATCTGGAGCTTCTGAAAAGATATCAGCAGGCGGCGGAAGGAGAAATCCGATATATCACCGTTTCACCGGAGCGTGCAGGAGTACTTGCGGCTATTCCGGAAATTCGAAAAATGGGAATACAGGTGGCGATTGGACATTCTGACGCGACCTATGATCAGGCGATGCAGGCAATTCGTCAGGGAGCCGGAGCATGCACGCATACCTTTAACGCCATGCGGTTGTTTCATCAGCATGAGCCGGCAATTATGGGAGCGGCCCTGGAGTCTGATATTTACTGTGAAGCAATCTGTGACGGAATTCATCTGCATCCGGGATCTGTACGTCTGCTGCTGAAAACAAAGAGCTGGAACAGGGTTGTGGCGGTGGCGGATTCCATTATGGCAACAGGTTTCCCGGATGGACAGTATAAGCTGGGCGTCAATGATGTAATCGTAAAGGACGGAGACGCAAAGCTGATGTCGGACGGGACAAGAGCCGGAAGCGTTTTGACGGCTGCGAAGGCATTTCAGAACCTGATAAGATTTACGGGGGAAAATCCGGAAAGGATAATACCATTGTTTACAGAAAATCCGGCGCGCCTTTTGGGACTGGAACGGAAAAAGGGATATTTAAAAGAAAAACGGGATGCCGATTTTGTAATTGTGGATGAAAAGTACCGGATACAATCAACATTTGTCAAAGGGAAAAAGGTTTTTTAAAAGACAAACGTTTGTGTAGAAAATGATTGATATTGCGTTACAAATGTTACAAAATATAGTTAGAAATTAAAATTAAAATATAAATTATATCCAATTAAGGAGGAGGCATACATGAAAAACAAAAAGGGAATGGATTGGGTAGGCAAAATACCCAAATGGGCATGGCTGCTTATCTCTCTCTTAACAGCGATTGTCGTATGGCAGCTGTTATCCATGAGTCCTAAGACAGGGCGGACCTTTAAACCACTGACAGAGGTTTTTGCGTCAGCAGCGATCATGCATAGGAGAGGCGTACTGATTCAGGATATTGTAAGCAGCTTGATATCCGCAATCAGCGGATTTGGATTTGGCTTTCTCCTGGCGGTACCGGTAGCCTTTCTGATGGCCTGGTATCGTCCGATAAGGTTCATCGTGGAACCGTGGATTCAGTTTGTAAGAAATATCCCGCCGCTGGCCTATGTACCATTGGTAGTACTTTCTGCAGGAGTCGGAAGAAAGCCGCAGGTCATCGTTATTTGTCTTTCCACATTTCTGGTTATGACAATCACGATTTTTCAGGGCGTTGTAAATGTGGACGAGACGCTGATAAAAGCGGCAAGAGTACTAGGAGCAAACGATAGCGTAATTCTGAGAAAGGTTGTATTTCCCGCGACGACGCCTTTCATTGTAACGGCAATCCGCCTGGGTATTTCCACAGCGCTGACAACACTGATTGCAGCTGAGTCCACAGGAGCTATCTGCGGACTGGGAATGAGAATTAAGGCCCTGGCCAATTCCTATGAGACAACGCCAATGCTGCTCTACATTATCATAGTTGGCGTAATCGGAATGCTGGCAGAAAAAGTACTGAAATATTTTGAAAGGAAGCTGACTTCATGGCAGGAGAAGAGAGAAATATAAAAGTTAAGATCGACGGTGTCCGGAAGGTGTTCAATGGACGCAGCGGTGAAATGGTTGCGCTGAACGGCATCAATATGGATATTCTCGATAATGAGTTTGTCTGCGTGGTAGGACCTTCCGGATGCGGAAAATCGACATTGTTGAATATTATCGCAGGATTGATGGAGCCGACCTCAGGAAATGTCTTTGTGGATGGAAAAAAGGTTCAGGGAACCGGAGTAGAGCGTGGAGTCGTGTTCCAGCAGTATGCGTTATTTCCCTGGCTGACAGTGAAGAAAAATGTAGAGTTTGGTCTGCGGCTGAAAAATCTTCCGGAGGATGAAATTGAAGAAATCGCGATGAAGTACATCCGTATGGTGGATTTGGAAAAGTTTACCAATGCATATCCGAAAGAGCTGTCAGGAGGAATGAAGCAGAGGGTAGCTATTGCGAGAGCTTATGCGGTCAATCCGGAGGTACTTCTTATGGATGAGCCCTTTGGAGCGTTGGATGCCCAGACACGAACGCAGCTTCAGTCAGAGCTGTTAAAGACATGGCAGGAGGAAAGAAAAACCTGTTTCTTTATCACCCATGATGTGGAAGAAGCAATTATTCTGGCTCAGAGAGTGGTTATCATGAGTGCGAGACCGGGACGTATCAAGGAGATTGTGGAGATTGATATTCCTTATCCGCGAACACAGGAGACGCGCATGGATCCAACCTTTATTGAACTTAAGAACTTTATCTGGTCCAGAGTATATCAGGAATACCTGGAAATACCGAAGTAATTTACCTGCGGAAGCAGGAAAAATAAAGTAAAAAGGAGAAGGAAACTATGAAAAAGGTGATGAGTTTGTTGCTAGCGTTAACCATGGCGTTCAGCCTGGCGGCATGTGGTTCCGGAAAAGGAACGGAGACGGCTGCAGATTCCAAGGGGGAGGAAACCACTGCGGCAGAGGACACAACAGCAGAGGATACCGCAGCGGAAACAGTAGAAAGGGTATCTCTGAACGTAGCTTATATGCCGAACTATGCTTCCATGTGGGTACTGATGTCGGCAAAGGACGGAGGATACTTTGATGAGGAAGGCTTGGATGTAACCTTTTATGAGTTTGCGGACGGCCCCACTGAAATCGCGTCCATGGAATCCGGATCCATTGACCTGGCTTACATCGGCGATGGCGCGCACAAGCTGGCGGCCAACGGAAATTGTAAGATTTTCTGCTATTCCCATATCGGAGATGCGGAAATGGTAATCGGAAGAACCTCCTCCGGAGTGAATTCGCTCCAGGATTTAAAGGGTAAGACAGTAGGCTATTCCTCAGGAACCTCATCTGAGACTATGCTTCAGAGAGCGCTTGAGGCTGCAGGGCTGACCATGGCTGATATCAATGCATATGACATGGATACCAGCAATATGGTTACCGCTATGGTATCCGGAACCCTGGATGCATGCAGTACCTGGTCCCCGAATACTTGGCAGATTCTGAATGAATTGGATGACGCGAAGAAGCTGTGTTCTCCGATGGATTATATCGATAAGGCCGTGGCATTGTCCAGCTTCGTAGTCATGGAAAAATGGGCGGATGAGAATCACGACGTCCTGGTTCGATTCACAAGAGCTTTGATGAAAGCTATGGATTACGGTGCAAAAGAAGAAAATCTGACACAGGTATCTGAGTGGATTGCGACACAGCTTGCAGCGGATGTGGCGACTGTTGAGGCACAGGATCATGATGGAAACTGGCTGACCGGCGAAGAATTATACGCAGCCGTACAGGATGGCACTATTAAGGGCTACTATCAGACACAGTTGAATCAGATGATTACAAACGGAACCGCGCCGGAAGGCACAAATGTGGACGACTATGTAATGTTTGATTTGATGACAGAAGCGGCAGAGGGACTTTATAAGTAAAAGGCAAAGACAGAGGAGCTGTTGAACAATGGGTTATTTTGGAGAATCGACGCAGAGAATACAGGAATTCAGAGAAGAACTGCTTAATACGCCATCCTATATTTGCGCGGAACGAGGAAGATTGTATACACAGGCATACAGGCAGCACAGAGATGAGCCGGTGATCCTGCAGAGAGCGAACTGTGTGGCGAATGTTTTGGAACATATGAGTATTTTCATTGAAAAACAGACGTTGCTTGTGGGAAATCAGGCGTCTCTGAACCGGGCAGCTCCGCTATTTCCGGAATATTGTATGGACTGGGTGGTAGAGGAACTCGATACTTTTGAAAAACGTGACGGAGACGTTTTCCATGTACGGGAAGAGGAAAAAGCCCAGATCCGCGAGCTGGGGAAATACTGGGACAGAAATACACTGAAGGATAAGGGCCTTGCGGCCCTTCCTTCGGAATACCGGAAAATATATGATCTTGGAATTATAAAAATGGAAGGCTCTATCACATCCGGTGATGCACATCTGGCTGTAAATTATGACGAGTTGATACGTTTGGGCCTTCGGCATTTCCGGACGTTGGTGGAAGAGTACCGTGAAAAGTTGGATCTGACAGATTACAGGAATCTGGAAAAACGATATTTCTACGATGCCGCGCTGATTATGATAGACAGTTCTATTGCGTTTGCTCATCGTTTTTCGGAGCTGGCAAAGCAGGAAGCTGAAAAAGAAAGAGACGAAAAGAGAAAAAAAGAGCTGGAAGAGATTGCGCGCATCTGCTCCAGAGTTCCGGAGTATCCGGCAGAAACCATGTGGGAAGCGCTGCAGAGTATTTGGCTGGTGCATCTGATTTTACAGATAGAATCCAACGGACATTCCCTTTCCTATGGAAGACTGGATCAGTATTTATATCCGTTTTATAAAAAGGATTTGGAAGAGGGAAGGGTAACAGAGGAAAGCGCCTGCGAGCTGCTTGAAAACCTGTGGCTGAAAACCTTTACCATTAATAAAGTCAGGAGTTGGGCGCACACACAATTTTCAGCAGGAAGTCCCATGTATCAGAATGTGACGGTCGGAGGGCAGACCACGGAAGGAAAGGATGCTACCAACCCTGTGTCCTGGCTGATTCTGAAAAGTGTAGCGCGGATGCATCTTCCGCAGCCCAACCTGACAGTGCGGTATCATAAGAACCTTCCACAGGATTTTATGCGGGAATGTATGCAGGTTATAAGACTGGGCTTTGGAATGCCTGCATTTAATAACGACGAAATTATCATTCCCTCCTTTGTGGAGAAGGGAGTAGCGCTTGAAGACGCGCGGAACTACAGCGCCATCGGATGTGTGGAAGTGGCAGTACCTGGTAAATGGGGATATCGGTGTACCGGAATGTCATTCTCAAATCTCCCGAGGTTCCTGCTGGCTATGATGAATGGCGGCGTTGATCTGACAAGTGGAGAGCGTGTACTTCCCGAGTGTAAGCCGTTTCTGGAGATAGAGAGCTACGAGGAGTTGTTTGCTGAATGGAAGGATACAGCAGAAAAAATCGCCAGAATGAGCGTTGTACTGGATAACTGCGCAGACACGGTGATTGAACAGGAGACGCCGGATGTTCTTTGCTCCGTACTGGTAGACGACTGCGTCAAAAGAGGACTGGATCTGAAATCCGGCGGCGCGGTATACGATTTTATCAGCGGACTTCAGGTAGGAATCGCCAATCTGGGAGATTCTCTGGAAGCACTGAAGGTCTGTGTATTTGAGAAAAAGCTGTTGACAAAAGAAGAGGTCTGGGAAGCCCTGCTTCATAATTATGAGGGAGAAGAAGGAGAGCGGGTAAGACAGATTCTGATCCGGGAGGCTCCCAAATACGGAAATGACGAAGAAGAGGTAGATCGTGTTGTCGCAGACGCTTACAGTTGTTTTATTAATGAAATCGTAAAATATAAAAATACGCGTTTCGGGAGAGGGCCGATCGGCGGCGGATATTATGCAGGAACCTCATCTATTTCGGCAAATGTCCCGCAGGGCGGCATGACGATGGCGACACCGGACGGACGAAAAGCGAAAACGCCTCTGGCGGAGGGCTGTTCCCCGCAGCATGGGGTCGATGTGCATGGCCCTACCAGCGTATTTAAATCCATTTCGAAGCTGCCGACACATCTGATTACAGGAGGCGTTCTGCTGAATCAGAAAATGAATCATTCCGTACTGGAAAATGAGGCAGATACAGAAAAGCTGATTAGTATTATCCGTGCCTTTTTTGACAGTTTAAAAGGATTTCATGTTCAGTATAATGTGGTGTCGAGAGAGACCATGAGAGCCGCACAGAAAAACCCGGAGGAATATCGGGACTTGATTGTACGGGTAGCAGGCTACAGTGCCTTTTTCAATTCCCTGTCTAGGCAGACGCAGGATGACATCATAGAACGAACAGAACATACCGTGTAGAGGAGGAAATGAGAGATGAGAATTTTAATTGACACAGCGAATACAAAACAGATTAAAGAAATGTATGACGCAGGCGTAATCTGCGGAGCAACGACCAATCCGACTTTGATTGCAAAGGAAGGAAGAGAATTTGAAGAGACCTTGCAGGAGATTATTCAGATTTTTTCAGATGATCCGGATACGTTGATTTTTGCGGAAGCAGTTTCACTGGAGAGCGATAAGATTATTGCGGAGGCCCGGGAACTGGCTGCCAAGTCTCCCAATATTGTGGTGAAGATTCCCATGTGCAGAGAAGGAATTAAGGCGGTTCATGCCTTGAGTAAAGAAGGAATCCGGACGGCGGTTACGCTGGTATTTACCCCGATTCAGGCTCTTCTTGCAGCCAATGCAGGCGCAGCCTTCGTAGCTCCGTTTGTGGGAAGACTGGACGATATCTGCGCGGAAGGAGTTGGAGTTGTCAGAGAAATCTGCGAGATTTTCCGAATTCAGAACTGTAAGACAGAGGTGTTGTGCGCGAGCTTAAAGCAGCCCTATCATGTGGAGCAGGTGGCCAAGGCGGGCGCAGGCTATGCGACCATTCCTTATGGCCCTCTGAAGATGAGCTTTGAACATCCTTTAAGCGCGCAGGGAATTGAGATGTTTATGGCAGACTGGGATAAACTGCAAAAGGAGATTGCTGCGAAATAATGAAAAATTCCGGATTGGTATTTAATATTCAAAAGTTTTGTATACATGACGGACCAGGAATCCGCACTACCGTATTTTTAAAGGGATGCCCCTTAAAATGCAGGTGGTGCGCCAATCCGGAATCACAGTTGGAAAAAAGTCAGTTAATGCTGGATCGAAGACATTGCATACGGTGTCTTCGGTGTATACAGGCCTGTCCGAAGGGTGGAATCCATGCAGACCCGGAAACGGGATATCCGATTTTTGACGCTGAAAAATGTGTGGGCTGCGGAAGCTGTGTAAACGCCTGCAGGGGAGACGGAGAAAAAGCTCTCTCTCTGGAGGGAAAACGTATGTCTGTAGAGGAAGTGGTTCAGGAAATCATGAAGGACGCTGTCTTTTATGAAAGCTCGGGTGGCGGCGTTACATTTTCTGGCGGTGAAGCATTGATGCAGATAGACTTCGTAAAAGAAGTGGCAGACAGGGTCAGAGAACAGGGTATCACAACAGCGTGTGAGACGGCCGGAGGCATTCCGAAAGAAAATCTCCGCAAAGCGCTTACCTGTATGGATATCTTTTTATTTGATGTAAAGCATTACAATTCTGAAAAACATGTCGAAGGGACAGGATTTGAACAGGAGATTATCCTGAAAAATCTGTCCCTTGCTGTGAATTCCGGGAAAAGGGTAATAGCGAGAATTCCGATCATACCGGGATATAATGACGGACCGGAAGCAGGAAAGGGATTCGGAGAGCTGTTACGGAGGTATGGAATAAAAGAAGCACACCTGCTTCCCTTCCATCAGTTTGGAGAAAAAAAGTATGAGAATCTTCATATGGAATACGCCATGCAGGGCGTTCCATCACTCAAGAAAGAAGAACTGGAGTGGTTGAAAAAAGAGCTGGAAGGATATGTAGAAAAGGTGCAGATCGGAGGCTGAAATGCGGGAGCGGATAGGACGGCTGAAAAGAGAGATGCTGGAGGAAAAACGTTTTCTGAGTACTGAGCAGGCGAAAATTATCGTTCGTGTACACAGGGAAAAGGCAGAGGAACCTGCCTGTATCCGCAGAGCCTGTGCGCTGGCAGCGGCTTTTGATGAAATTCAGATTAGTATCGGAGAAGGAGAACAGATAGTAGGCAACCGGACAGTCGGAGTAAGGAGTGGAGTTGTATTCCCGGAATGTGGAATTCTGTGGCTGGAAAAAGAGTTGGATGGACTTTCAGACAGAAAACAGGATCCCTTCTATGTAAAACGTGAAGATGCAGAATGGATTCGACACACCCTATTACCGGAATGGAAAAATAGATGTCTGGAATATAAGATTGCGCAGGAAACCGGAGGAGAAGATCAGAAGCTTTCCAGCGTCATCAAAACAAATCAGCAGGGAAGAGCTCAGGGGCATATTATTCCGGACATTCCCCTGTGGCTTTCAAAAGGCCCTGCGGGCCTTTTGAAAGAAGCAAAAAGTTGTCTGACGCAGGAAAATATGACCCGGGAGCAAACGGATTTTTACCAAAGTGTAATTTTGTCTCTGGAAGGAGTTCAGCGCTTTTTGGAGCGCTATGCGTTGCTTGCGGAAAAGAAGAGTATCAAGAGTATCGACAGTCATGAACAGAAAGAATATCTGGAGATAGCAGGGATATGCAGAGAACTGAAGGATGGAGTTCCGAAAAGCTACCGGAGTGCGCTGCAATCGGTATGGTTCCTGATGGTCTGTCTGCAGATGGAATCCAATGCTGCTTCTTTTTCCATGGGAAGGCTGGATCAGTATTTGCTGCCCTGGTATCTTCAGGATATTGAGAGTGGGCTCCTGACCCGGGAGGATGCACTGGAGCTGACGGAGAGCTTTTTTCTGAAGTTCAATCAGATTGTCTGTATGCGAAGCGGAACAGAGGCGAAGTATTTTGCCGGTTTTCCCATTGGCTTCAACCTGGTAGTTGGCGGGAAAAATCTGAAAGGGGAAAGCGCGGAAAATGAACTGAGTTTTTTATTTTTGGAGGCTCAGCGCGAATTGCATCTGCCACAGCCGAATCTGTCAGCCAGATTGTCTGCGAACAGCAGTGGAGCATTTCTGGAGGCATGTACAGAGTGCGTCGCAAAGGGAGGAGGACTTCCACAGTTTTTCAATGACGAGGCGGTTATTCCGACATTGGAAGGGGCAGGGATGAATCGGGAGGATGCGGTAAACTACGGTATCGTCGGCTGTGTAGAACTAGCCGGTTGCGGGAATACCCTGGGTTGGAGTAATGCATCCATGTTTAACGCAGTAAAGGTGTTGGAGCTGACATTAAATCACGGAAAGGATTTGCAGACGGGAGAAGTTATCGGTCCGGATTATGGAGGACTGGACAGCTATCTGACATGGGAAGAACTGGAAAAGGCATTTGCAAAACAGATACAGTTCTTTGTTGAAAAAATGGTAAGATTTCATCGGATAACCGATCATATGCATCAGGAACTGCTGCCGACAGGATTGCTGTCTTCGGTGGTGGATGGATGTATGAAAAAGAGGCTGGATGTCACAGCCGGAGGAGCCAGATATAATTTTTCCGGAATGCAGTTCGTTCAGCCAGCGAATCTTATAGATTCGTTTCAGGTCTTAAAGGAGCTTGTATATTCCGGGAAAGTCACAGGAAAAGAATTTCTGGAAGAACTTCAGCAGAACTGGAAGAATGAAAACCTCAGACTTTATATTAAACATGAAATAACAAAATATGGAAATGATGTTCCCGAGACGGACAAACTGGCAAACAAATGGATTCAGACGTTCTGTCAAGAACTTAAAAAATATAAAAATGCCAGGGGCGGAAGCTTTCATGCAGGCTTATACACAGTTTCTTCCCATATTCCCATGGGAGAAAATGTGGGTGCGAGCTGTGATGGAAGAAAAGCGGGGGAACCGTTGGCAGACGGAGGAATTTCAGCCAGCAGCGGCTGCGACAGACAGGGACCGACCAGTATGCTGAAGTCGGCAGCTGCACTGGACAATCAGGATATTTCCAACGGCTCGCTGTTGAATATGAAATTTTCTCCATCTATTTTCAGGGAAGAAAGAGACAAAAAACATTTTTATAGTATTCTCCGCAGCTTTGTGGCCTTGAAGCTTCAGCATGTACAGTTTAATGTGGTAGACAGGGCGGAACTCCTGGCAGCTCAGAAGGATCCGGAGGCATATCGAAATCTGCTGATTCGCGTAGCTGGATACACGGCTTATTTTACGTCGCTGGATACAAAGCTGCAGAATGAGATTATCCGGAGGACGGAATGCGTGTTTTAGAAGGAAAAAGCAGGACGTGGGTAGGAATCGTAGGAACAGGAACCACCTGCGCGATAGCGGACAGTCATGTGAATGCATTTAAAAGAATTCCAGAGCTACAGGTAACAGCCGTATATACAAGAAAAAGTGAGCAGGGAAAAGTCTTTGTAGAAAGACATGGGTTAGAGGCGCAGGTATGTAGCGATTATCAGGAGCTTTTGGATAGGACAGATGCGGTCTGTATCTGTTCTCCGAATGCAACACATGCGGAATATACGATAAAAGCGATTCAGCAGGGCAAAAAAGTACTGTGTGAAAAACCTATGGTCGGCTCAGCGGAGGAATTGAAAAGGCTGATAGAGCTGGCACAAAGCAACAGAGCAGGAAATATTGTGGGATTTAATTATCGATACAGTTGGGAAAATCGAACGCTATATGAGTTGATGAAAAAAGGCGTGTTTGGGAAAATTTGGACCTTTTATCAGAGAAAGGGAGGAAACCGCCTTGCCCAGGAAAGCCTGCCTTTTGAATGGAGAATGGATCGCAGTAAAAGCGGAATGGGAGCAGGAATTGATTTTGGTTCTCATATTCTGGATAATTTCCTGACGCTGGGTTGCTATCAGCCGGAAGAGATAGAGAACATTACAGCGGAGACGGACACTTTTATAAAGACAAGAGTGGACGACGGGGGAGTCCAAAGGGCAGTTACGACAGATGATACGGCTGTTTTTATCGTTCGAATGAAAGACGGATGCCGGTGTCTCATGGATTGTAGCAGAGTAGGTATTGCATATGAAGAAATACAGATAGTCGGGTCCGGAGCGGTGGGTTATTATACGCAGGAAAGGCCGGATGAGCTTCAAATATGGGAGAAAAGTGAAGCGGGTATTCTGGATAAAAAAGGTTATGTGATACGAAAAGAAAATAATACAGAAGAAGATACGTATTATTTGCAGGCATTGGACTGGTTAAAAAGTATGCAGAAGGAAAAGCATTCAGCATGTGAATTAGAAATGGCATGTAAGGAGGCGTACAGATTTTTTTGTGAGATTCATGCTTGTTAATATCGCTTTTAGTAATTATAATAGCTATAGATCTGACTGATTAAAAAGACGAACAGGGGGATGCACCCATGGATGTGACAAAACTTTTAACTCAGGTAAAAAATAATGAAATATCGATAGAACAGGCCGAAGCCGAGTTGAAGAACCTCCCCTACGAGGATCTGGGCTTCGCCAAGCTGGATCATCACCGGAAGGTGCGGCAGGGCTTCGAGGAAGTGGTGTACTGCCAGGGAAAGGCGACGCCCCATCTGGTAAAGATTTATCAGACGCTGACGGCGGAGGGCATCGACGTGCTGGGCACCCGGGCCAGCCGGGAGCAGTATGAGGCGGTGAAAGAGGCAATTCCGGAGGCAGTCTGGGACGAGGTATCCCGGGTGTTGAAGGTGGAGAAGCGGGACAGGAAGCGGATAGGCCGCATCGTGGTCTGTACCGGCGGTACGGCGGATGTGACGGTGGCGGAGGAAGCGGCCCAGGTGGCGGAATTTTTCGGCACCAATGTGACGCGGCTTTATGATGTGGGCGTGGCCGGAATCCACCGCCTGCTTTCGAATATGAAGGCCTTCCAGGGCGCCAGCTGCGTCATTGCGGTAGCAGGGATGGAGGGCGCGCTGGCCGGAGTGGTGGCGGGTCTGGTGGATGTGCCGGTCATCGCAGTGCCGACTTCCGTGGGATATGGCGCGAACTTCGGCGGCCTGTCGGCCCTTTTAACCATGCTGAATTCCTGTGCCAACGGCATTACCACGGTAAATATCGACAATGGTTACGGAGCGGCTTATGTGGCGACCCAGATCAACCGGCTGACCTGCGGTGGCAGACATCTCAGTGAAGAGGTAGTGGAGGAAGAAAAAGATGAGTAATGGCAATACCTTATATCTGGAGTGCCGCTCCGGCATCAGCGGCGACATGACCGTGGCAGCCCTGCTGGATCTGGGCGCGACCGAGGAGAACCTGCGGGCGGAGCTTGCAAAGCTGCCGGTGGACGGCTATGAAATCCAAGTGAAGAAAATCGTAAAGAGCGGACTGCTGGTCAGCGATTTTGACGTGATCCTAGAACATGAGGTACCGGCGCATACGCATGATCATTCCCACATGCATCCCCATGTCCATCGCAGCTGGGCCGACATCGAAAAGATGCTCCTGGAATCTGACCTGAAGCCCCGTGTCAAGGCTCTGTCCCTGCAGATGTTTCGTACCGTAGCCGAGGCTGAGGCAAAGGTCCATGGTCATCCGGTGGACGAGGTACATTTCCACGAGGTGGGCGCTGTGGATTCCATTGTGGATATTGTGGGTACGGCAGCTTGCCTGGACGAGTTAAATGTGGATAAAGTAGTTGTTTCCGAATTGACCGAGGGCTGCGGCCACATCCGCTGTCAGCACGGTGTACTGCCGGTGCCGGTTCCGGCGGTGCTGGAGATTGCGGCGGCCCATCACCTGACCTTCCACCAGATCGAGCAGGAGGGCGAAATGGTTACCCCGACCGGCGCCGCGATTGCGGCATTATCCGAGGGACAGATCCCGGCTGCTTACTGCGTGAAAAAAGTCGGCATGGGCGCGGGGAAGCGGGAGTATCAGAATACGAATATATTGCGGGCAATGCTGATCGAAGAAAAATAGAAAAGACACGGGAAATTTCCCGTGTCTTTTCTACAGAAACCCTACTACCACATCTACAACCACCTTCATTACGCCCGCCAGCACCATCACCAGAATCGGATTCATCTTACATTTCTGCAATAACACGATGCAGAGAATGAAGATCACCACCAAATCCCAGTTGGTATCCGCCAGCGCGATAGCGGCGCTGCTACCCCAGAACGCTGTAATCAGAATCGAGATCCCAGCCGATGCAATCATGGCCACTACCGCAGGCCGGAGCGACCTCAGGATTCCCTGCATCAGGGACAGATTCCGGTATTTCAGATAGAGTGAAGCAATCAGCGTCACGATGATACAGGAGGGCAGGATACAGCCCATGGTGGCTACCAGCGCTCCCGGCACCCCGGCGATTTTCGTACCCACGAAGGTAGCTGAATTGACTGCGATGGGGCCGGGCGTCATTTCCGCGATGGTGATCAGGTTCGTGAATTCTTCCATGGTAAGCCAGCCGTATTTGATGACCACCTGAGCCTGAATCAGCGGCATGGCCGCATACCCGCCGCCGAAGCTGAAGGCTCCGATTTGCAGAAAGCTTAAAAATAACTTCAGTAAAATCATTTGAATAACCTCTCTTTTTCAGAAACAATTTTCAAAAAACTTAGGATTATTTGTCGTGGAGCGTATCAGCCGGGCTGTGCCGTTTTTTGAAAAGCGTCCGCACCGCGCCAAGCATCCCGCAGATCAGGATAATGTAAATGACATTGACGCCAAACACGCAGGAAGCGAGAAAGGCGGCAGCCATAATCAGAATGGAAATGAAATCCTTGCTGTGTACGACGCCGGACCCCATACTGTAGACCACCGATGCGATGACAGCGCCCACGCCGGCCTGCATCCCGTGCAGCATCCGGCTGACGAGAAAGCTGTCGCGAAAGGCCTCGTAAAATACGGAGATCACCGAGATAATCAGGAATGGCGGAATAATCGTCCCCAGAATCGCCACCAGCGTACCGGGCAGTCCCGCCAGCTTAAAGCCCACCACGATGGCTCCGTTTACCGCGATAGCGCCCGGCGATGACTGAGCGATGGCCACCAGATCCAGCATCTCATCTTCCTCGATCCAGTGATATTCATCCACAAATTTTTTCTTCATCAGCGTCACGATGACATAACCGCCGCCGAAGGTAAAGGCGCTCAGGTAGAGCGTCGAGATAAATATTTTCCATAAAACCTTCTTTTTATTATTCATTGAAAAACCCTCCTACGCAACCAGTATAAGGATTCTTGACTTATATGTAAAATAGTATTATTTTATAATTATCATAATGAATTTATTATAAAGGAACGAAAGCCATGACACTGCGACATATGAAAATTTACGTGGCCGTCTTTCAGCACAGCAACATCACCCGGGCGGCGGAGGAGCTGCATCTGGCCCAGCCGTCGGTGAGTCTGGCGGTGAAGGAGCTGGAGGAATATTACGGTGTGCGGCTCTTCGAGCGGCGGGGACGGCGGATTCTGCCCACCGAAGCCGGGCGGGAATTCTACGGCTACGCCCTGCACATCGCGTCCCTCTTTGACGAGATGGAGACCCGCATCAAAAACTGGGACCGCATCGGTACCCTGCGCATCGGCACCAGCATCACCATCGGCACCCACATCCTGCCGGAGCTGCTGCACCGTTTTCAGGAGCAGTTTCCGGAGGTGCGGACGGAAGCAGAGATCAACAATTCCTCCCTCATCGAGCGTCGGGTGCTGGACAATGCCATCGACATCGGTCTTATCGAAAATCAGCCCGAGCATGAGGATATCTGCGCCGTGCCCTTTATGCGGGACGCACTGTCCGTCATCCTGCCGCCCGGGCATGCGCTTGGCCGCCGGAAGAAAGTAACCCTGGAGCAATTGGCGGAACATCCCTTCCTCATGCGGGAAAAGGGCAGCGCAGGCCGGGAAATCCTGGACGCGGCCTTTGCGCTGCGGCAGCAGGCCGTCCATCCGGTCATGGAGAGCGTCAGCACCCAGGCCATCGTTCAGGGGGTGGCCGAAGGGCTGGGGGTGGCTGTATTGCCCTATCTGTTGGTCGAACGGGCCATTGAAGAGGGCGTCGTAGAGCAGGTTCCGCTGACCGAACCCATGGAACGGAACCTGAACATCATTTATCATAAGAGTAAATATCTGACCGGCAATATGAACACCTTCATCGAGTTATGTAAACAATATGGGGAGGAGACCGACCATGAGTAAGAATACACTATATCTGGAGTGCTACGAGGGAATTACCGGGGAAATGGTGCTGGGGGCGCTGAAGGAACTGGCGGAAGCCCTGGAAACAGAAGAAAAAGACCGTATAAGCTTCCAAAAAGAAAGGGAGCATACGAAAATCAGATTTTCAAAGGAAAGAAGAAAACAGGATATAGAAAGACAAAGTAAGGAGCAGGGAACCATACAGGAAGAACTCCTTCCCCAGATAGACCTCCTTCTTGAGAAATTACAGATAGAAAAAATCACTGCCTCTCCCGTCTGGTCCGACAAAGGCCCCACCGATGCCCTGGGATTGGCCATCGCAGCCCGCGCCGAGGGCGCTTGCCCGGAGCGTTTTGTGGTAAAAAAGGTTGGCACCGGAACAACTTATGTAAACGTGGAGAACAACACCCGCGAACCCAGAACCCTCCGCGCCATGCTCATCGAAGAAGTCCCCGCCGGAGAGCTTTGGATCCTGGAAAGCAACATCGACGACTGCGCCGGAGAAATCCTGGGCTACACCATGGATCTCCTCTTCGAAGCCGGAGCCCGGGACGTCTGGTTCACCCCCATTTTCATGAAGAAAAACCGCCCGGCCTACCAGATGTCTGTCCTCTGCGCCGAAGAACAGATCCGCGCCCTGGACGCCATCCTCTTCCGGGAGACCACTACCATCGGCGTCCGCCGCTACCGCGTAGAGCGCACCGCCCTGCCCCGCCGCTTCTTCGAAGTCCGGGTCCCCGGCGGTACTGTTCGCATCAAAGCCTGTGAGCAGCCCGACGGCTCCGAAAAATGCTATCCCGAATATGAGGACGTGAAGCGCGTCGCGCGGGAGACGGGAAAGTCGTATCGTGAAGTGTACCAGACAGCGAAGACTACGGCGGAGCAGTTCGGATCCCTTTTCAAATTTAAATCGCATCCGGATGCCGCGTCAGCTTCACCATCGTTCCGCCAAGCAAAAACAGCGCAATCAGGTTCGGAATGGACATCAGACCATTGAAGGTATCTGCCACACCCCACAGGAGCCCCAGATCCACGGTCGCGCCGAGAATCGCTACGGCGGAGTAAACCACCATAAAAGACTTATTGACCTTAGAGCCAAACAGAAACTCAATGCAGCGGGTGCCGTAGAGGCCCCAGCCGATAATCGTAGACAGGGCGAAGCAACAGAGCGCCACCGCCGTAAAAATAGAAACCCAGCTACCGTAAGTCGCCGTAAATCCACTGATGGTCAGCGCCGCGCCCGCAGCCGCGCCAAAGTTCACCGGCACGCCGCTGCACAGAATAACGAGAGCCGTCATGGTACAGATAATAATCGTATCCGTAAATACCTCAAAGATACCGAAATAACCCTGGTTCACCGCCACACTGGTATCCGCCGCCGCATGTGCGATGGAACCGGTACCGAGGCCGGCCTCATTGGAGAAGATACCACGGGATACGCCATTTTTCATACTCAGGAAAAAGGTACCGACCGCGCCGCCGGTCACGGCAGAGGGAGTAAATGCGCCCTCGAAAATCGAAGCAAAGACAGCGGGTACGCGCTGAATATTCAGCGCGATAACGCCGATGGCAAGAACAATATAAAACAGGGCCATAAACGGAACCAGCTTCTCCGTCACCTGGCCGATCCGCTTGATGCCGCCCAGCAGAATCATCGCGACCACAACGGCGATAACGATACCGATGATCAGATTCATCGTATGAATAAACTGATCCGAAGCAGAAGCATAGCTGAGCACCGCCGTGTCGATGGCCGTGGTAATCGTATTGACCTGGGTGGCGTTGCCGGTACCGAAGACGGTCAATACGCCCAGCACCGCATAGATGCAGGCCAGCCATTTGAACTTAGGTCCGAGACCATTTTTAATATAATACATGGGACCGCCGACCCAGTCGCCCTTCTCGTTCTTCTCGCGGAAATGTACAGCCAGCGTCACCTCGGAAAACTTCGTACACATGCCGAGCAGGGCCGAGCACCACATCCAGAACACCGCGCCCGGACCGCCGAGAGCGATGGCGCCCGCTACGCCTGCGATATTGCCGGTGCCGACCGTGGAGGCCAGAGCCGTACAGACCGCCTGGAACGGCGTCACTGCGCCCTCGGCGGCTCCCTTCTTATGAAAAAGCTTACCCAGAGTCACCTTAAAGGTATAGCCAAACTTGCGAAACTGAATGCCGTGGGTTCGAATGGTCAGATACAGACCGACGCCGATGATACAGACCATAGCCGGGATCCCCCAGACAAAGCCATTGACGGCGCTGTTGATGCGTTCGATGGTTTCCAACATAATAAAATCTCCTCATAACTGTAAATAACTGAACTATAGCGAATGTTTTATAATTTTACCATATTTTAGTGCTGATTGCGAGAAAAGATCACGTGGTTTAAGGGCTTCCACCGAAAAATTTACGGCACATTAGTAAAAAAGCGGAAAAAACAAAATCAGGTTTACCTTTGAAAGGAACTGTGTTAAGATATATTAGATAAAAAAGCATTTTTTTGAGGTCAATCGTCGCTTTGCCGCGTTGGAGGAGAAAAAAGATCAGAGCATCAAGCGGAGTCTGCTTATATTTCATAAGCGGAACGGCGAAGCCTACCCAGAAAAGGAGGAAATCAGTCATGTGGTACGTCCTGCAGGTACCAACAGGACGCGAAGACCGGCTCATCGAGGAGATTCGAAGCTACCGAATCCAGGAGTATTTTGAGGAAGTATTCGCGCCGCGCTCTGTACGAAAGAAAAAATACAGGGGAAAATGGCAGATCAGCGAAGAGCTGCTCTTTCCCGGTTATCTGTTTGTCATCAGCGAGAACCCGGAGGAGCTCTACCAGGCCCTGAAACGGATTCCCCGCATGACCCGCATCCTCGGCACCGGCGAAAAATGGACCGCCATGACCGCGAATGATATTGAAACCGTCCGCCGCCTGGCGGCGCCTCATACACAGGCCCAACATGGGAAATGGCTTATGGACTTCTCCGAGGGTTATCTTCAGGGCGACAAAATCATCGTTACCGAAGGCCCCCTGCAGGGAATGGAGAGCCGCATCCGCCGCATCGACCGCCACAAGCGCCTGGCCTGGCTGACCATCGACGTCCTGGGCGAGCCCCGCGAAATCGCGGTGGGGCTGGAAATCATTCGAAAAGAATAAAAAACAAAGAGACAAAAGAAGCCTGTATACAGCGAGAAAAGCTGTATGCAGGCTTTTGTCGTGGGAAAAACGAGGAGCATTATGAAACAGGAAAATCAGGTAGAGCATGTATTTCTGGTGGGCGCCAAAAGCCTGGGAGCATACGGCGGCTATGAAACCTTTGTATACAAGCTGACCGAGTACCATCAGAACAACCCGCATATCCGCTATCACGTAGCCTGCAAAGCCAACGGCGACGGCTGCATGGATGAGACCAAAGTAGAGGGCGTCACCCGAATCTCCGACCGGGAATTCGAGTTCCACAACGCCCGCTGCTTCAAAATCCACATCCCCCAGATCGGCCCGGCCCAGGCTATCTACTACGACGTGGCCGCCCTCCGGGAATGCTGCAGCTATATCCGCAAGCACCGGATTCCGCACCCCATCATCTACATCATGGCCTGCCGCATCGGTCCCTTTGCAAGGCATTATTATAAGGAAATCCACCGCCTGGGCGGCCAGGTCTACCTAAACCCCGACGGCCACGAATGGATGCGCGCCAAATGGAGCAAGCCCATCCGGAAATATTGGAAAATCTCCGAACAGATGATGGTGAAATACAGCGACCTGGTCATCTGCGATTCCATCAACATTGAGAAATACATCCACGAGCAATACGACGGCAAAGGCATCGGCGGGAGAAATCCGAAGACCACATTTATCGCCTACGGCGCGGACCTGACGCCCAGCAAGCTGACCGATGACGACGCAAAGCTCGCAGACTGGTATCAGGAAAAAGGATTGACGAAGAAAAATTACTATCTGGTAGTCGGCCGGTTTGTCCCGGAGAATTCCTTTGAAATCATGATCCGGGAATTCATGAAGTCAAATTCCAAACGGGATTTCGCTTTGATTACAAATGTTAATGACAAATTCCTGAATGAGCTGGAAGAAAAGCTCCATTTCAAGCAGGACAAGCGCATCAAATTTGTTGGCACCGTGTACGACCAGGAGCTGCTGAAGAAGATTCGGGAAAATGCGTACGCCTATTTCCACGGACACACCGTCGGCGGCACGAACCCGTCGCTCATCGAAGCACTGGGCAGCACCGACCTGAATCTGCTGGTGGACGTGGGCTTTAACCGGGAAGTGGCAGAGGAGAGCGCACTTTACTGGGGACGTGAGCCGGGAGAGCTGGCGAAGCTGATTGACAGGGCGGATGAGATGTCCACAGATGAAATCCGGGAGATGGGGCAGAAAGCCAGAAAGAGAGTGGCGGAGGCCTATACCTGGGAGAAGATCTGTGGGGAGTATGAGGCTGTGTTTACAAAATAAACAGGGAGAATGCAAGTGCGAATTCTACATTATTTTCTGGGATTTCCGCCATATAGAACGGGCGGGCTTACAAAATATGCATACGATTTGATGTGCGCGCAGGCCGATAAAGGTGATGAGGTATCGGCATTATGGCCGGGAAAGATGGAACTGGTAAATCATGCTCCGAAAATCGTGAGACAAAAAGCCATTCACGGAATCCGTAATTATGAGTTGGTGAATCCGCTGCCGGTTCCTCTGGATGAAGGAATACGAGAAACAGAGGCATTTACAGAAGCCGGCGATATAAACGTATATATAGAATTCCTGGAAAAAATAAATCCGGAAGTAATTCATATTCATACCTTAATGGGATTGCACAGAGAGTTCATTCAGGCAACAAAAGCACTGAAAATACGAACCATATTTACAACGCACGATTATTTTGGGTTATGTCCAAAGGTTACCTTATATAAAGGAAATGAAGCCTGTGATGATGATCACAATTGCAGAGACTGCGTTTCCTGTAATCGGAGCGCGTTGTCCTTAAAAAAGATATGGCTGATGCAATCGCCCTTATACAGAAAGCTGAAAAATTCAAGTTTTGTAAAGATCCTTCGAAAAAGGCACAGAAATGAGTTCTTTACGGATGAGACACAGACACAGGACATTCTGGTTGATGAGAAGGACGCAAAAAAATACAGAGAACTGAGACAGTATTATATAGAAATGCTATCCATGATAGACTGCATTCATTTCAATTCGACAGTCACAGAAAAAATCTATAAAAGATATTTTACACCGGCAAGCAGCAGAGTTATTAGTATCACACATAAAGATATTGCGGACAACAGAGAAAAAAACACCTGGAACTATACCGGAAAACTCCGCATTACCAGCCTGGCGCCGGCCAAACCGTTTAAAGGTTATAACATCTTGTGCCAGGCTCTGGATGAACTATGGCAGAGTGGAAAACACGATTTCGAATTGAAAATATTTAGCCAGGTTCCGGTGAAAAAGCCGTACATGGTTGTTCAGGAAAAAGGCTTTGCATACAGTCAGCTGGGTAAAATCATGGCAGATACAGATGTGTTGGTTGCGCCGAGTGTCTGGTATGAAACCTTTGGGTTTACGGTGCTGGAGGCATTGAGCTATGGAGTGCCGGTGATTGTGAGCGAGCATGTGGGGGCGAAGGATATTGTTGGAGATGGCGGGATTGTTGTAAAAGCGGGAGATAAGGAAGCGCTGAAGAAAACAATAGAAGCTTTGAATGCGGAAAGCCTAGGAAAGTTACGTAGGAATATCAGAGAAGAGGTTCAGGTTAAAACCTGGAAGAAGTTTCTGGAGGAAAACGATAGCTTATATAAAGAAAAGGATTAGAAAATGAGTATTACAGATAAGCTCATGAAAATCGCTGGAAAAGATGATTTTCATATGGATGAAAGAATAAGCAACGGATATATAATGCATCTTTGCTGGAAATATGGCTGGATGGTTTTAAGAGGAAAGATTTTTCGTCTAGGGCATCCCCAAATAGCAAAAAACATTTTTGTCGGAAAAAAAGTAAAAGTATTAGAAAAGAGATATTTGATCATAGGAGATAGAACGAAGTTCCATGATTATGCTTACATTGACGCACTGTCAACCGACGGCGTTAAGATTGGAGACCATGTAGTACTGGGTAGAAATACGAGAATCGAGTGTACAGGTGGACTTCAGCATATCGGAAAAGGCGTATCCATTGGAAGCAGAAGTACCTTTGGCAACGATTGCTTTTTTGGCGCAGCAGGCGGGATAGAGATAGGCGAAGATGTAATCGCCGGTCAGTATATCCGGTTTCATTCAGAAAATCATAATTATTCTGACACGTCGATGTTAATTAGAGAGCAAGGTGTGACCCATAAGGGGATCAAAATCGGAAATAACTGCTGGATTGGAGCCGGAGCAGTGTTCTTGGATGGGGCAGAGCTTGGAGATGGCTGCGTGGTGGCGGCGAACGCGGTTGTGAGTAAGAAGTTTCCTGAGAATTCAGTAATTGGTGGAGTGCCGGGAAAAGTGATAAAGAAGAGAGGATATAAGAAGTAATATGAATATATCGTTTGTTGTATTACATTATGAAAATATTGTAGACACGAGAGAATGCATAGAGTCATTGATGCAATATATGCATAAAGAAGATGAAGTACACATCATAATAGTAGATAACGGTTCTATAAAAGGCAAGGCAAACGTTATAGAAAAAGAAGTCAAAAATAAAAATATTCATTATATATACTCTCCCCAAAATTTGGGATTTGCCAGAGGAAATAATTTGGGGTTTTATTATGCAAAATACACCCTTCATTCAGAAATTATAGTATTGTCAAACAATGATATATTATATAAACAACCTGATTTCGTTGAACGAATTAAAAAGGATATTGCTGAACAGTATATAGATGTTGCAGGACCAAGAATTATATCAATGGTAGATCATAAAAATCAAAATCCTGTTACGTATTTATTTCCAGATATAACAAGTGTAAATAAGAGAATGTTGAAATTTAAAGTTTTAAGAGGATTTTGTTACTTTGGTTTAGATAAGATGGTCCAAAAGCTCTTTGCAAAGAAACACGAATTGAAGGACTGTGAAAACATAGAGTATCAATTGCATGGAGCTTGCCTGATCTTAGCAAACAACTATATAAAAAAATACGACGGGTTATATCCTAAAACATTTATGTATATGGAAGAAGGAATTTTAAAATATATAGTCAAAAAGAACGGGTTTAATATGAAATACCTAGATGATATAGAGGTATTTCATAAGGAGGGATCTTCGACAGAAAAGATATATGGAGCGGGAAGAAAAAAAAGATTGTTCTATTACAAATGGAATATTAATGGATGTAAAGTGCTGAAAGAATTAATGGAATCAGGAGAAGCGCTACAATGAATCTTACAAAAAAAAGACAGTTATTGATAGAAATATTAATAGTGTTACTACTAACTAATTATATGTTTGTGACAGTTGTGCTTAAAGATAATATTATATTTAAATATTTAAGAGATATTGTTTTAATTACATTAGTAGTTACACTTTTTTATAATAACAATTTGAAAACAAAGTACAATAAAATTACAATTGCTTTTATGGTTTTTTTAGTATGTTCTGTTACTGGAATTATACAGAGCGATTCTTTAAAAATAGTAATTTTAGTGCTGAGAAGATATTTGTTACCGATAATGGTATTGTTCTTAATTAGCAGATTTAACTTCCAAGGGAAAGAAGCGGGACTATTCAAATTCATATTTTTATTGGTAATAATATTGTCAATTTTCGGTGTCTTCCAAGCACAGATATTGGGGGATAATTTTCTTAGAAAGTTAGGATATCCAGTAGAATATTCCTATGCATATGGTAGAGATATGTTATATAATTCGTTCTATTTTGGAGGATTAGGAATTCAAAGAGTAGTAGCGACATTAAGCAGCTCTAATATTTGCGGAGTAGCGTTTGGAACTTCACTACTCTATTTTTTAATCTGCAATAGATATGTGACTGGAATAAAGTATAAAAAAATTTGTTATATTATTTTGCTGTTAGGCTACTTACTTACTTTTTCACGTTCAAATTTCGTGGCTTTTTTTGTGGTAGGAATTGGACTGGTGTGGAAATACATTCCATATAAAAAATATATTATATTGGGTGGAGTTTTAGCGGGAATTGCGGTGATTGCCATAGGAATTATTCAGGGAACAGATGGAATTGTATATAAACTTATTTTGTGGGTTCAGGCTACTTTAAATATGACGGAATCGTCAGCAGCTGGCAGATCCGGAATATGGAAAACAGCATTTGCTCAAACGAGGAAGAGTCCATTAGGAATAGGATTTGGGCATGTGGGTGCTGTTGGAACAAACAATGATTTAGTATTTTCGGCAGAGAATTCATATCTTACGCTTGCACTAGATACAGGATGGTTAGGAGCAATGAGCTATATCTTGGCATTGCTCTTGATGGCATATAAATTGAAAAAGAAAGCAAGATTTTACGGAAATAACGGCGATAATAAAGGAAAAAGGTTATGCTTGGGTGGATATGCAGTAATTATGTATTTGATGGTGGTAATGTTCTTCTCTAATCATATACAAGATATGGAAATTATGGCATTGGCTTATGTATATGTTGGAATAGGACTAGCGTATATTAGATATAATGGCGCAAATCGAATGATTAATAACGGTTAAGGAGTACAGAAAAATGAATAAGAGAAAAGTGTTGATTTTATCAGCGATAGATCCGACAAGAGCATATTCATGCATTAAATATTTGTATTTCGAATTAAAAAAATCAAAAATTTATCCGGAATGTTGGTGCAGGGTACCAGAAACGTCTATGGATACTTATAAAAAATGGGGAGACAATGTAAATTCATACTGTTCAAAAAAAATATTCCAATTACCAAAGATTCGAACATGGTATATGAAATGGATTGGAATTGCAAAGGCGTTAAAGTATAGAAACCAAACTATCATTTGCCATGATTTATTTCATTATAAAACATGTTCTATAATAAAAAAATTATTTCCGAATACCAAACTAATCTTATATTTTACAGAAATATATAACAAGAAACATTCAGAGTATTTATATAAATTACAGAGATATTTTGAAAACCATCCTAACGAAATGGATTTAATGATTGAATGTGATTATAAAAGAGAAGAATACAGAGTAGAAAAAAACAACGTAAAAAGGCCCACAGCAACGATTTTAAACACAATACCGTATTCTGAAGTAGAAAGAATAGTGGAAAAGGAAAGGAGTGAAAATGAAAAACCAATTGTAGTATTTTCTGGTGGAGTACATGAAGCGGGTGAATTTAGTATTATTATTGATGCTTTGCGGGAAATAGATTTGGATTTTGAATTGAATTTTTACTGTTTTGGAACGGACGAAGCAATAAATAGTTTAAAAGAAGAATGCGAAGAAAAATTGAATGGGAAGTATAAATTGATAACAAATAGACCAAGAGAAGAAGTATTAAATCGAATTCGCATGGCTGATATAGGAATCGTTTATTATGATCCAGAGTATAGCATTAACACAAGGTATGCGGCGCCCACAAAATTTTTTGAATATGTAAGTTTGGGAATACCTGTAATGTCATCTGGTAATGAATCCTTAATAAAAATTATAAATGAATACGGTCTCGGTGAATATATGCATGAAAATAATGTAAATGGAATGAGGGAAGGACTTTACCGTTTATTAAAAGATAAAGGTTATAGAAAGCAAATTTCCAAAAATGAAGAAAAAGCATTTAAAAATTATTTGTGTTATGAAGTTCAAAGTGAGAAGGCAATTAAGAAAATAGTTGATGTAATTAATGAAGCATAAGGTAAGATGGAAAAAGAAATGAAAGAATTATCAATTAATGAAATCCATATTGGAACACTTGAGATATTACAAAAGATTATAGAAGTTTGTGAAAAAATTGGAGTAAATTATTACTTGGCGTATGGGTCACTAATAGGCGCAGTTAGACATAAAGGTTTTATCCCTTGGGATGACGATCTTGATATTGTAATGTTAAGACCGGATTACGAAGTGTTTTGTAAGTATTGTATGGCGCATGAGAGCGAAATATTCCCTTTCAAATTAATGTGTAGAGATAATACAGAAGGGTATCCATACAATATAGCAAGATTCAATGACATGAGGTATAAGGCTGTATATGAAAATGTACAGAAATATGATTCTGGAATGTTTATCGATATATATCCATTAGACGGAGCGGGGAATATGACGGCGCAAGAGGTCGATAAATTAGATAAAAAAAGAGATTATCTAATGAAAATGATTCTGTGGAGTATAGATGATCATTATGAGGTGTCAAGACATAATAAATGGTATAGATCGATAATAAAATACTTTGTTAGAGTTTATGCAAAATTGAGAGGAAGCAAACATTTTCTTGATAAGATGGAAGCATTAAAAAATTTATATCCATTGGATTCCAGTAAGTATGTGGCAGAAATGACTTGGGATCCGAAAACCGTTCTATGTAAAAAAGAGTGGTTTGGCGATGGGGTAATCGTTGAATTTGAAAGAATAAAGGTAAAAGCACCACAAAATATAGATGAATTCCTAAAAGAATATTATGGAAATTATATGCAATTACCGCCAGAAGAAGAAAGAAAACCCAGTCATGGTTATGCGTTATACAGGAGGGAATAATCAAATGAAAAAAGTAATGTTAGTGTTTGGAACGAGACCAGAAGCAATAAAGATGTGTCCTTTGGTTAATGAACTGAAAAAAAGAGAGAGAATACAGACAGTCGTATGCGTAACTGGACAGCATAGACAGATGTTAGATCAGGTTTTAGAGGTGTTCAATGTTAAGCCGGATTATGATTTGTCCATTATGAAGGATAAGCAAACGCTTTTTGATATTACGACTAACATACTAAATAGGATAAAAGAAGTATTAGAGAAAGAAGAGCCGGATGTTGTATTGGTGCATGGAGATACTTCAACAACTTTTGTGACGGCTTTAGCATGCTTTTATCTACAGATTCCGGTAGGTCATGTAGAGGCAGGATTGCGTACATATGATATATATTCGCCATATCCGGAAGAATTTAACCGGGAGGCTGTTAGTATTATCAGCAAATATAATTTTGCGCCAACAGAAACAGCGAAAGAAAATCTGATAAAGGAAGGGAAAAGAAAAGAATCCATATATGTTACAGGAAATACCGTAATAGATGCATTAAAAACAACAGTAAGAGACGATTATAAGCATCCTGAATTAGAGTGGGCAAAAGGAAGCAGACTTATTTTTATTACAGCTCATAGGAGAGAAAATTTAGGAGAGCCGATGCATCATATGTTTAGAGCTATCAGACGTGTTATGGATGAACATCCAGACGTAAAAGCGCTTTATCCAATTCATATGAATCCGGTAGTACGAAAAGCAGCAGATGAGGAACTGGGGGATTGTGATAGAATTCATATAATAGATCCTGTGGAAGTGTTTGATTGTCACAATATAATGGCAAGAAGCTATTTAATCTTGACAGATTCCGGTGGAATTCAGGAAGAGGCACCTTCATTAGGAAAACCTGTGTTGGTAATGCGTGATACTACGGAAAGACCGGAGGGTATTGCGGCCGGTACACTTAAACTTGTTGGTACGACAGAAGAAGTAATATATCGTGAATTTTCCAGATTACTTACAGATACAGAAGCGTATAAAGCGATGTCACAAGCATCAAATCCATATGGTGATGGACATGCTTGTGAGAGAATTGCAGATATTTTAGAATTTAGTTCAATGGAGACCAAGTATGCAAAGTGATATATTAGATTTAGTTGTCTTGAATTATAATGATTCAGACACCGTGATAGAATATATAAAACGAATAATGGAGTACAAAATATTTGCTCATATAGTAATAGTGGATAATTGTTCAACTGATAATTCTATAGATAAAATAGAAAATGTAACGAAAGGGAAAATTGAAGTTATAAAAACAAAAAAAAATGGAGGTTATGGATACGGAAATAATTATGGAGTAATGTATTGCTATCAAAAGTATAATCCGAAATTTGTATTAATTACAAATCCTGATGTAGAATATAAAGAATCTACAGTAGAAAATATGATACATGTATTGGAAAAATACAAAGACGCAGCAGTTGTGGCACCCATCATGAAAGATGGAAAGGGAAATATAGAGGAATATTGTGCTTGGAAAATTCGTTCTGCAATTATCATGGCCTGTTCAACTATTTCATGTATAGAAAGAAGGATGAATTTAATTCATTATAAAGGATTTTCTAATAATATAGATATAAACGAAATGCCCGTTGGAGCAGTAGCGGGAAGTATGCTTATGGTAAGAACAAAAGATATGGTTAAGTATGGCATGTATGATGAAAAAATGTTCCTTTATTGTGAAGAGTCTTTACTAGGGATTAAAATGAAAAAAGCTAATAAAAAGACGTATATTTTATTGAATGATTATTTTATTCATAAACATGGGGTATCGATTAGGAAAACAATTAAATCTGATTTGGAAAAATACAGAATGATTACTCGAAACAGACTGTATTTGACGGAAAATTATTTAACTCAAAATAAATTGGTTGTATTTTTTTGTAAAATCTTATTGTGGATCTCAGAAAAAGAAAATGAAAGATATTTAAAAAGAATAGAAAATTGAAATTAATTAGAAGGGAAATTAAGTGATTAAAAATGAGTAAGTCTATTAAGAAAAATTTTGTGATGAACATAATATTGACCATGTCAAGCTTTATTTTCCCCTTAATCACATTTCCTTATGTTTCAAGAGTATTATTACCTGTAGGAACAGGAAAGGTAGCATTTGCAACATCTGTGGTAACATATTTTTCAATGTTTGCTCAGCTTGGAATTCCTACTTATGGAATACGTGCATGTGCTCAGGTAAGAGATGATAGAGAAAAATTGTCTAAAGTTGTTCAAGAACTTTGGATTATAAATATGGTGATGACAATTGGTGTATACATTTTATTCTTTTGTAGTCTTTATTTGGTGCCCAGAATGCGTTCTGATAAGATTTTATTTATAATCATCGGTTCCATGATATTTTTCAATTCTATAGGTATGGAATGGGTTTATAAAGCGTTAGAAGAATATACATATATTACCATTCGCTCTATCATTTTTAAAATTATAGCATTGGGAATGATGTTTCTTCTTGTAAAGAACAGGGAAGATTATGTGATTTATGGAATGGTTTCGATACTCGCTTCTTCAGCTTCGAATATTATGAATTGTATAAACATACATAAATATATTAACTTACAACCAATAGGAAATTACAATTTTAAACAACATGTAAAACCCATTATGCTTTTTTTTGCAATGGCGTGCGCAACTACAATATATACAAATTTTGATACAGTAATGCTAGGATTCATGAAATCTGATGAAGAAGTAGGATATTATAATGCTGCCATAAGAATAAAAAATATACTTGTAAGTATTATTACGTCATTGGGAACTGTTCTTTTACCCAGAGCGTCTTACTATGTGGAAAATGGATTAAAAGAGGAGTTTAAAAAGATAGCTCAAAAATCTACAAATTTTGTTTTCCTTTTAGCGATTCCAATGATTATATATTTTTCAGTTTTTGCACGTGAATGTATTATATTTTTATCTGGAGATGCATATATAAAAGCGATTAAGCCAATGCAAGTACTTATGCCGACATTGTTGTTTATAGGATTGACGAATATTATAGGACTACAAATAATGGTTCCGTTAGAATTGGAAAAATGGTCATTATACTCTTATATTATAGGAGCTGGGGTAGATCTGGTTTTAAATATGTTACTTATACCTTCAATTGGAGCGACAGGCGCAGCAATAGGAACGGTAGCTGCGGAGATCGTTGTATTAGTATATCAATTCCAAGCAGTAAAAAAACATATTTCAAATATTTTTGTAGGAGTTCAATATAAAAAAATAGTATTGTCGACTTTAGTAGCGGTATTAATTTCAGTGTGGACAAAATTAATCAATGTTAATTGCTTTATAACATTGGCTATCTCAGCAAGTTTATTTTTTGCTGGATATGGAATTACTCTGTTAATTCTTAAAGAACAGATGGTATGTGATATAGAAATGCAAATTTTTGACAAAATTAAATCAAGAATAAAAGGAATTTGAGATGGTAAAAGAAAAAAATTATGCACTATATACATTGGTAATATCAATGTTAACTGCAAGCATTATTTTTGGTTATTTTATAATTAAAGGTCATGGAATATTTACAGTCGTCGATGATTTTAATGTACAACAGATTACGTTTGCGACGGCAGCTTATAAGGCAATTCATGAAGGAAAATTGAGTAGCTGGATTTGGAATTTGGATTTAGGTTCATCTGTAATTACAGGTTTCAGTTTTTATGACTTGGGAAGTCCTTTCTTTTGGATAATGTTGTTATTCCCTAAAAAAGCAATCCCATACATGATGGGTTTCTTTTATATTTTGAAATATATGATTGCCAGTATTACAGCATTCTATTATTTAAAGATGTTTGTTAAGGAAGAGAAGTTTGCAGTATTGGGCGCACTAATGTATGCATTCTCGGGATACCAAACCGTTAATTTAATGTATTATCATTTTCATGATGTTGTAGCTCTATTCCCATTGTTGATGATAGGAATTGAGAAGCTATTAAGAGAGAAAAAAATCGCGGGATTCATCGCTGGAATTTTTATTAATTGCTTGGTAAACTATTTTTTCTTTGTTGAAGAAGTAGTTTTTTTAGGCCTCTATTTTATTGTGCGAAATTTGAGCTCTAGACATTCTTTTAAAGAGATAGTGATGAATTTAGGAAGGTGCATATTAGCTGGAATAATAGGAATAAGTATGGCAGCCATGTTGTTTTTGCCAAACATAATATATATACTGGCGAATAATAGAAGTAAATCAGAAATCTATTTAAGTAATATTGTATATAGCAGTGATAATTTGCTTTATATATTAAAAGGAATTATTTTACCGGGTGAAGCAATGCAGGGAAATAGTGTCATTGTAGAACATAATTGGAATTCGACATCCTGTTATCTACCATTTGCAGGTATAGCATTTACGGTGGCCTATGTAATGAAAAAGAAAGATTGGTTGAGCAAATTTATAATACTGCTAAGTATCATTACATTATCGCCTATTCTTCAGTCAATGTTTCTATTATTTACCGAAGCGAATCAAAGATGGTGGTTTATGGGAAGCTTGATGTTGGTATTGGCCACTATCTGTGTGATGGAAGATTATAAGGAATATGATTTAAATAAAACATGTATGATAAATATTATTATAGTAGCGATGTTTTATTTCTTATTGCGATATGCAAAATGGAGTGCGACAAATGAAACGGCAGTTATTTATAAAGACAGATTTTTATTATACACGGTAATTACGATTGCAGGACCATGTGTAATTATTTTATTGAAAAAATATAATTTAATGAAATGGAATATGTTGATATCGGTAATTCCACTCTTTTGTATACTAACAACAATGATTACTTTACATTATTACCGAGAAAGTGCAAATACGGATGAGGAATTAGAAAAATACCAACTTGGAATGCAATTAGAAATACCCGATGTTCAATATAGATATAATTCAACAGATAATATATTGATGTTAATGGGAAAAGCAAATGGTATTGGAGTATTCAGTTCAACTATAGAGAATTCGTCTCGTGAGTTTGATAAATTATTTGGTTACTATTCAAGTAATACTACAGAATATAGAAGTACAGGAGAAATACCAGGTTTATCAGAACTATTGGCAGGCAAATACGAAATAGTGAAAGATGAGATGCCAAAAGAATATAGTAGCACTTATAAGACAAATAGTGGCAATTATTATATTACAGAAAGAAATGCATGTCCGATAGGATTTGCAGTAAATGAATATATTGTATTAGATGATTTATGGAATGTACCAATAACGAAAAAGGCATCTGTGATGATGGAAGCAGCAGTAATAGACAAAAAGGATGTAGAGGGAGTTGATGGGGCATTTAAGCAATTAGAGTGGGGAGAAATAGAAAATATTGCGTCAATTGATGATTTAATCAATAGTACAGTGGATAATGCTGTAAAGAATTTTCAAAGAGATTCTAAAGGATTTACATGTACTACAGAATACTCGGAAGACAAGCTGGTGTATTTTTCTATTCCTTATGATAGAGGGTGGTCTGCTTATATGGATAAGGAAAAGATTCAAATACTAAATTCGGGTGGAATGATGGTGGTAAAGATTCCAAAGGGGACACATAAGCTGGAATTTAAATTTCATACGGTTGGCTTTAAGGAGGGACTATTAATTTCCGGGATTGCTTTTCTTGTATTTATATGGGTAAAAAAATATGAAATAGACAATATTATATTATTAAAAGGTAAAAATAAAGATTAAATATAGAGTACAGGAATTGAGAGTAATTGTGTAGTTGCATCTAGAATTAATCTAGAAGATGAATTACCGTTAATTTTTAGTAATATGTTCATAAAAATAGAAAAGAGGATGTACATGAACAAACAAGAATGTGATGTTTTGAATGCTTTACATGAAGAGCCTTTTGTTACGCAACGTATTTTAGCAGAAATTTCGGGTCATTCCCTTGGAATAGTAAATCGGTCTGTTAAGGAATTGATAAAAGAAGGTTATATAAGCCAGGAAATAAAATTGACATCTAAAGCAAGAAAAGAATTTAAGGAGAAAAAACCACAAAATGCTATCATTTTGGCAGCAGGTTTTGGTATGCGCATGGTTCCCATTAATACAGAGACACCAAAGGGGCTTCTAGAAGTGAATGGAGAGACTTTGATTGAAAGGACGATCAAGCAGCTCCATGAAGTAGGAATTCATGAGATTTATATCGTAGTCGGTTTCATGAAAGAACAATATGAATATCTGATAGATGAATACGGAGTTGAGTTGATTGTTAATGAAGAATACGCTACAAAAAATAACCTGCATTCTTTGAACCTAGCCCGTGAACACCTTTCTAATTCCTATATTATTCCCTGCGATATCTGGTGTGACAGAAATCCCTATCGTCAGCATGAACTTTATTCCTGGTATATGGTCAGTGATCTGGTTGATAATGAGAGCTCTGTACGGGTGAACCGAAAAATGGAGTTGGTATCAGTTCGTGATTCTGTGGGTGGAAATGCAATGATTGGTATCAGCTATCTTCTGGAAGAGGACGCGAAAATCGTCCGGGAGAGGCTGCAGGAATTAAGTCAGAACAGAAGATATGACAGTTCATTTTGGGAAGAGGCATTGTATTACAAAGATCGCATGATAATCAACGCCCGTGTGGTTCATTCATCGGATGTAGTGGAGATAAATACATATGAGCAGCTACGTGAATTGGACAGCGATTCAAATCAGTTGAAAACAGACGCAATACAGGTGATTTGCAAAGCATTGGATGCAAAAGCAGAAGAAATCACAGATATCACAGTATTAAAGAAAGGAATGACAAATCGGTCATTCCTTTTTAATTGCAAAAATAAGAAATATATCATGCGGATTCCGGGAGAAGGGACAGATCAGTTGATAAACAGAAAACAGGAGGCAGCAGTATATCAGGTAATTGCAAAACGGCATATCTGTGATGATATCGCATACCTGAATCCGAATAACGGGTATAAGATTACGGAGTTTCTGGAAAATGCGAGAGTCTGCGATCCGTTGGATGTAAACAATTTAAAAAAATGCATGAAAAAGCTCCGGGCCTTTCATGAAATGAAATTAAAAGTGGGACATGAGTTTGATATCTTTGGACAGATTGAGTTTTACGAGCAGCTTTGGGAGGGAGCGCCATCTGTATATAGAGATTACCTGAAAACCAAAGATCATGTATTTTCATTAAAATCATATATCGAAAAATATGCAGGAGAAAAGGTCTTGACTCATATTGATGCAGTCCCTGATAATTTCCTATTTTCAGAAAAAGATGGTCAGGAGGATGTTCGGTTGATTGACTGGGAGTATGCAGGAATGCAGGATCCTCATGTGGATATTGCCATGTTCTGTATCTATTCACTTTATAATAAGCGTCAAATTGATCGACTTATCAATATTTATTTTTCAGAGGGATGCAAAGATGAGATAAGGATTAAAATTTATTGCTATATCGCAGCCTGTGGGCTTCTTTGGAGTAATTGGTGCGAATATAAACGAAAACTCGGGGTAGAGTTTGGAGAATATTCCTTGCGTCAATATCGTTACGCAAAGGACTATTATAAGCTAGCTCAGGAAGAAATGAAAGCTGTGGAAAGGAGTATATGACAATGTATGAAGTGCAGAGAGCGATTATTATGGCGGCTGGAATTGGAAAAAGAATGCGGCCGGTAACATTGGAGACGCCCAAGCCTTTAGTAAAGGTAAATGGGGTAAGAATGATTGATACAGTTATTCAAGGACTTTACAAAAATGGTATTTATGAGATTTATGTAGTGGTTGGATATCTGAAGGAGCAGTTTAAGGGATTAGAGAAAGAATATAATGGACTCAAATTGATTGAAAATCCATATTATGATACCTGCAATAATATTTCGTCCTTGTATGTAGCGAGGGAACATATAGAGAATGCGATTATTTTGGACGGTGACCAGATTATTTACAATGATACCATTTTAAATAAAGAGTTCGAGCGTTCCGGCTACAACAGCGTCTGGACGGAAGAAGAAACAGATGAGTGGTTGCAAACGGTTGAGGATGGAATTGTTGTATCCTGTAGCAGAACAGGTGGTTCCAGGGGATGGCAGCTTTACAGTATTTCCAGATGGACAGAAGCGGATGGAAAACGGTTGAAAAGGCATTTGGAAAAGGAGTTTGAAGAAAAGAAAAACAGACAGATTTACTGGGATGATGTGGCGATGTTCTGTTATCCACAGGAATATAAGTTAGGGATACGCCCCATGAATGCTGGAGATATCATAGAGGTGGATAATCTGGACGAGCTGATTGCATTAGATAATAGTTATGCAAAATACAGGGAGGATTAAGATGAAAAAGAAAATAGATTGGTTAATTACGTTGCTTCCGCTGGGAATTGTAATCGCATTATGTATCGTATTTTTCTTCATGCCGGAACAGTCAAATGAAGTGTTGGGAAAAATTCGATTTTTCTTTGGAGATACGTTTGGAACTTATTATTTGATTATCGGTCTTGGAATTTTTATCTTGTCTTTATATATTGCTGGTTCAAAATATGGAAACATTGTACTGGGTGATAAGGGAGAAAAGCCGAAATATTCATTTTTTGCATGGGGTTCCATGATGTTCACCTGTGGATTGGCAGCGGATATTCTTTTCTATTCATTTTCGGAATGGGTTCTGTACGCCACAGATCCGCATCTGGCAGAAATGGGGAGTATCCAGGATTGGGCGGGAGTATACCCGCTGTTCCACTGGAGTTTTATTCCTTGGGGATTTTATCTGGTATTGGCGGTAGCGTTTGGTTTTATGCTGCATGTGCGCAAAAGGACACGACAGAAGTACTCAGAAGCTTGTCGGCCAATTCTTGGAAAACGCACGGACGGCTGGGCTGGCCGGATTATTGACTTGCTTGCAGTTTTTGCGTTGTTAGCTGGTACAGCGACTACTTTCAGTGTGGCAACGCCGTTGATGGCAACGATTATTGGTGAACTGTTTCACATTGAGCTTAGTAGAACGGCAATTAATATTATTATATTAATCATTACATGTATCGTATACACATATTCCTTGCTTCATGGATTTAAGGGAATCAGTGTTCTGGCGAATGTGTGTATCTATATGTTCTTTGGACTGCTCGCGGTAGTGCTGCTGTTCGGCGGAGAGACTAGGTACATTATTGAGACTGGTTTTTCTTCTTTGGGCAGAATGGTGCAAAATTTTATCGGTTTGTCTACTTTTACAGATCCGCTTCGTACCTCAAATTTTCCGCAAAACTGGACTATTTATTACTGGGCATACTGGATGGTATGGTGTGTGGCAGCGCCGTTCTTTATCGGTAGCATCTCGCGGGGAAGAACAGTTCGACAGACGATACTGGGCGGCTATGTATTCGGCGTTGGCTCGACTCTGACCAGCTTTATTATCCTTGGAAATTATTCCATGGGAATGCAGGTAACAGGCCGGGCAGATTTTATAGCGCAGTATAATGAAACCGGAGATTTATATACGATGATAGTTTCCATCATCAAAACCATGCCTGCAGCACCGGTAATTATGGTAGTTGTATTATTGACAATGATTGCTTTTTACGCGACTTCCTTTGATTCGATAGCGTTGACGGCATCCTGTTATAGCTATCATGAGCTGGCAGAGGGGGAGCAGCCGCATAAGGGGATCCAGTTGATGTGGTGCATTTTACTGATTTTGTTGCCGATAGCGTTGCTGTTTGCGGAGAGCTCTATGAACAATTTGCAGAGTGTAAGTATTATTGCGGCGTTTCCGATTGGAGTGGTGATTTTGTTGATTGTGGGGAGTTTTTTGAAGGATGCGGGGGAGATAGTGGAAAAATAAAAATAAGTACGAATGATTAAAGTATTACAAGGTGGGAAAGACTATGAGCTAGTTGTTACTGAAAATAAAAATTAAATATTTAGGAGGAGCAAAATGGAACGAAGTGAATTTTGTAAGCTGTATTGGAATTATTATATGGGGCTGGAAGCAGATTTTGTCAACACAGAGAGATTTGTAAGTTTTGACTTGGGAACGAACAACTTATACGGGCAAAATGAAGATGAAGTTGAAAAGGGGAATAGTATGACATATTCTATAGAGTATGTAAGACAAATACAAGCTATCTGTTCAGAAATAGATGTTTTACTAAAAGAAATATGTAAAACTATAAATGAGGATGAAAGGGCGGAGAATATGAAGGAATATAGCTCCATGGTATTGAGTGATATATTCTGGAGAAAAATAACTTGCCAAAAGATAGATTTTAGAAGAACAGAACTACAGCCCTTTAAAAATTGGAAATCAGGAGAGGACTATCAAGCGCCTGAATGGTGGCTAGGATATAATGCTGTAAAGCATAATAGAATAGAAAATTACAAGCGCGCAAATCTGAAGAATGTTGTAAATGCATTAGCAGGTCTTTTTATATTGGAAAACTATTTTGTAAAAAAGATAACAGAAGGCACAGAAGAAAATGATGTTCCAGACGACATGTCGCAGATATTTAAAATGAAAGATTGGGAGACGAAAAGGGTAGTTATAGGTAAAGATTTTTATGCAGAAGTATAGAGATTAGGAGGAGTAATTTTAATAACAAACATCGGGGAGCATGAACAAATATGTCACAGTATGAAGGTTAACTGTTAGAGCTAAATAATTGACGATTGCTCTTTTGTCCCAATAGTGGTAAACTCAATAATAATTAAAATGTATCTTGATAATTTGCCCAATAAAACGATATCTGTTTTGTTGGGCCTTTTGCTATTAATATGTAATTTGACAAGGAGCTAGTTTGAACAATTAGATAAGGGAGAGGCCATATGGATGATGATACAATAATTAGTGTTAATAGTTACACACTTTGCTCTTATTATACAGAAATATTTTTTGATGATCAGATGTTATCCAAAGCAACATGTTTTTTTACCAAAAGAAATTCCAAACAATATTTAATCACAAACTGGCATGTTGTCAGTGGAAGAAACGCGGATACAAAAAAATGTTTAGATAGGAATGCGGCTATTCCGAATAATTTGCGTATATACTTACCTAAAGAAAGCGATAATAATTTGCTGGTATTTGGCGATTATGTAAAATTAGATTTATATGATGAAGATGGAAAGCCTAAATGGTATGAAATGCGGAAAAAGGATATGATAGTAGATGTTGCAATTATTCCAATAACTCAAAAAATAGATAAATTTATTTTGAATATTGAAGAAGCTGAAGAACCTTTTAATGAGAAGGTTCCATTGGAAATAGCAGATGAAGTATATGTCATTGGATATCCGTTTGGACGGATTGGCGGAGAACTTCCGATCTGGAAAAGAGGAAGCATCGCAAGTGAGCCTGATGTAGATATTCACGAAATGCCTTATTTTTTTATTGACACAGCTACAAAATCTGGAATGTCAGGTTCACCAGTTATTGCATATCGAAGAAGAAATGTTGTTATGGCTGAAAGTGAGCATGGCAAATTTAGCAGGCATATCACGAAATTAATTGGGGTGTATTCAGGACGGATTGGTGCAGAAAATGATGCGGTTGCTGATGCTCAGTTAGGACGTGTTTGGCGGGCATCAGTGATTGATGAGATTATTGCATTGAATACGCCATTGGAAAAACGTTCCTGAGAATACGAATGTGCATTGGATGAAACTACATATAGCAACATAATAGAAATAAATATAAGGAAATAATGGAATGATATTAGATTATAGTGAATATACAGAAGACTTTGGAGAAGAGGGGGTAGTAAATTATAAACAAGTTCCAAATACGTTTGACAAATTACAAGATAAGAGGCATTATTGCCCGTTTTGTAAAAATAAAATAAATAATTTGGTATATTCAAAAACTAATACAGATATCCGATGGTGTTCGGCGATAGAATTTGAAAATGTAATTCAATGTCCGCTTTGTGGCTGGTGGGAGTACGCCTATACATTTCAAAGTGATGATATTGAGGAAGGGCTGCGTGCGAGAAGCTTAACTTTAAAGCAGGCTATATTAAAGAAATATGAGATTAATGCTACAGATATACCTATTAAGATTTTGAACAGGTACATTATAGAAAATCCGGAAAAAATATATGGAATAAATGATAAGAAAATGGAAGAACTTGTAGCAAGTGTCTTTAAGGAATTTACAGATTGTGATATACATATTGTTGGGAAGTCTCATGATGGCGGGAAGGATTTAATATTAGTGAATGGAGAGAAACAGTCCTTTGTTCAGATAAAAAGGAGAACGAAAGCGGATAAGGTAGAACCTGTTTCATCAATAAGAGAATTATTAGGAGCTTCAATATTGGGAGATGCAACAGCATGTGCATTTGTCACAACAGCAGATCATTTTTCCAAGCCTGCGAAAGAGGCGGCTCAAAGAAGCGTTGAAAAAAAGATTGTAAATAGTTTCGAATTAATAGATTATCATAGATTGATAGCGATGTTGCAATTGCAAAAGGAAAAATATCCTACGGAATGGAAAATATTGTTGCAACTCTAGTGTTGAATAGTGTTTTGCGGTAATAAGTAAATAAATTAGGGGAGAAAAATTATGCCTATTGGGAAAATAATATCGCTAGAAAACAATTACGGAATAATTTCTACAAATTCATTTAAATTCAAAGATGAAAGAATACCATTTGAAATTGAAAAAAGAATGCTGGAAAAGAAGAACGGAAAAGAGTATATTAAATATACAATAGACGTAGAGTTTACATTAAAAAATAGTCAAGGAATAAGAGACAGAGATATTAAAGAGGCTGATAATGTGCAGTTTGTTGGAGAAAAATGGGAGTATCAAGAGCGGAATATTCCGATAACATTTCAGGAAATTGTAAAAAGAAGATTGGATGAGTATAATTTTTACTATCCTAAACTCGAAGGGAAAGAGTTTGATAGGTGGCTTGATAAAAATGATTTTCAACCAAGAATGTTAGAATACTTGGTTCCGGGAATATTTATTCCAAAAGAAATTTTAAAGATAAGATTGAAAAATATTGATTCTAAATTTAATGTCAAGTTACTTTTTGTAATAGATAGAATAGATATACAGTTTAGAAAGAATATTTTGTCATGGATAACAAATATCGAAAACGGATATAAAGCCTATTTTAGTAAATTGGAAGCTGAGAAAAATGGAAAGAATATAGGAGAAGAAATAGTTTTTGCATGGGAAAATAGTAAACCTAAAATGAAAAAACTAATTAGACGAGCACGGAATAAAAGAAAATACAGAATATTTTCAAATGAATTTGACTATGTATTTAATGAAAACTCAGTGCCATTGATGGACTTGCTGGAACAGATAGAATTGAACGAACTTTCAGAAGTGATTTCTCTTTTTTATACTAGATATGATGAATTGGGAGAAGTACCTATGATTTTGAAAAAAATGAAGGGATGTATCGGATTTATTGGAGATTTATGTGCGATAAGAAATGCAGCTGCACATGGTCGCTCCATTTTGCCAGCGTTTATGGATCCGGATTATAATGGAAATTGGGATTTAGAGTTTGATAATATAGAAATAAGAGGGAATGTGGAGAGCTGGATATTATATGAACCATTGAAAAGAGGATTGAATGAAAAAGGATTGCAAAAGCATTTGGCACAAATAGTGAACACAATCTATGGAAATCCAATTCGTAGAGCGTGGGCGGAACTTAACTATATTTATTTTTTTATAATAGAGCAAATTGAACCTAGAAATTTTAAAATATTTATAAAAGAGGTAAAGCGATTTTTTTACAAGGATAAAAAAGATATTAATTTATTAGATTTACACCTTTTAGATATGGGAGACACGACTTTAGGGGTGTCAACAGAACCATACAACGAAATTATACAGGAGACATTTGCAATATGGGAATTATTTTAGCCTATTAAAGAGAAAATATTTTATTGCAAATACGGTGGAAAGATGTATAAAAAAATTATGTTTTTAAATTCTATAGCATGTCTTGGCTTACTTATAGCAATAGCTAATAAAATGGAAATTTTTTCAACCTTTAATATTGGAAGAATATTTAAAGTGATAAAAGGAATTTTGGAAAATACATATGTCAGTGGAATTATGTGCAGTATAATAGCAGTAGTTGTTATTTATGTGGTTCAAGTTAAATATAGTAAAATAATGTTGAAAAAAGATGTTAGATGTAATGAAATTATATATGATATTTTTGATGGTATTGAAGAATATTGCAATATTGTAGATGACACTCCTAAAAAAGCCGAGAGAAAAGAAGAGGAAAATTATTACGAAAAGAGTAAAAAGGATGCTTTAATGTATTATCATTTTTATGAGAAGTATAGGGGTGATATAATTATGGTAACTTTAAGTTTTTCAACTGTAAACACTGATATACTTATTGATTCTGTACAATCTTGTTTTTTCTTAAATTTAAATTTCAAACTTCTTAATATTGTTAATAATATCAAAAACAGGTTACCAAATTTGAGAGATGGTCATCCTAAAATTGAAGAAGACTATAAAAGATATAAGGAGGATAAAGAGGAAGAAGCATTAATGCGGTTTGGAAGGGAGTTGCCACATTATCTAACGGATTTACATTTTATGGCTATGTATTGGAATGATTTGCTAAAGTATCTGAATTATGATCCTACATATATTAAATTATTTATAAAAGCATATAACTCTAAATATGATATTATGGAAGATATAAAACAACCGAAAGAAGTATTACGTGCTAGAAATAAAGAAATTAATAAAATAGTTAGGAAAGCTATAATAACATATAAATGGAAACATTTTTTTAAGAGAGATTGAAAGTAAGTGCGAGCCTGTAAAACTTTTTTGCTGACTTGAAATTCAAAGCAACAGCGGACTTTACGTTGAAGTATTTCCAGACACAGCACCGACACTGCTCCAGCAGGCCATAGAGGTATATCCTCAAACATAAGTACCATCCATCAAAAATCCCCGCATTCTAACGGGGATTGAAGGGATATTTGACTTTGGAAAGAAATTTTGAAAATTTAAGATTTTTTAAACCGACTGGGGCATTCTTTTTGTATCCGAGGTGACCACGGCAGAAGTTCATCAATAAATCGGAACTCTTTATCATCCATGTGTTGGGGGATTTCTGTAAGCAGCAGATTGAAATACTCGTAGGTGTTCAGCCCGTTTGCCTTGGCGGTTTCCACCAGACTGTACAGAATGGCGCTTGCTTTGGCCCCGTTGGAGGATTCGATTAAGACGAAATTTTTGCGGCCAATGGTAAAAGGACGGATGGCCTGCTCCGCATAATTATTGTCCATGGGGATATGTCCGTCAGACAGGAAAAGACGCAGGTAAGCTTCCTGATTGATGCTGTAGGCCAAAGCTTTGCCAATGATGCTGTTGTGGGTAACCTGACTGTATTTCAGACCACATTGGGGTCAGGCACTCGAAAGAAAGTATAAATTCTGTAAAATATTCATGAATCGGTTCAAGCATGACAAATATCCTATACGGCTTCCATCCCGAAAGCACATGCCATTCTTCGTAAGTAGGTAATCGGTAGACCACAAGTACCTTTCACAATCTTCTATGCTGTGCTACGATAAACTCACAAAATAGAGTATTTACAATTCCATGATAATGCGAAAATCATGGATATTGCACGAGGCGTTACTATTTCAAGAGCAATGGTGACAAAAAGTATTAGAAAACTTATTCAAAATGGTATGGTGCAAGTTGTCTCACTAAATGGAGTAGGCATAAGTTATAATTTAACAGACACCTGTGAAGAACTCTCCGCAAAATAATTAGTCCCTTTCCTAAATTGTGCTACTGAAGACGACCATACCAGGAAAATCATCCAGTATAAACCAGCTGCAGAAAGAGATGAGATTACAATATGCCAAACATGATTTTCCCCTTTTCCCTCACTGATTTTCCCAAAGTAGATCCACAAATGCATCGATCTGAAATCATCGAGGCCACGAAAGGTTTAAATAAAATATTAAAAGACAGTAGAAATTCGGCAAAGCAGCAGGAGTGCTATTATTGCAAAGAATCCTGCGACAGCTTTTGCAATTCTCATACGGTGCCAGCCTTTTGCCTGAGAAATATAGCGCAGAATGGCAAGGTATACTATATGAATTCTATTATAGAATTGCCATTGCTAAAAGGCGAAAAAGGCGTTAATGAAGCCGGAACCTTTCATTTGATTTGCCGGAAATGTGATGGAGAGATTTTCCAGGATTATGAAAATCCGGATAATTACGAAGAGATACCGACGATGAAAATGCTTGCCGAAATCCATATGAAAAACAGTCTGAAGAATATCAGTAAACGGCTTATAGAAATTGAGATGTACGGTATTATGCAGGACAGGCTGAATATAACAGGAGAGTGGACGCAGGCGAAAACAGAAGTGAGCGATCTGGATTTAAATGAGTATAAAGAGGAATTTGCATACGCGAAAAAGCGCTCATTAAAGCCAATTTCTGGGGACTATTATATAGGGTATTATGAGAAGCTGCCTTATGTGGTGCCGGTTGCGTTTCAGGGAACGATAGCTATGCAGCTGGATATGGAAGGGAATATCATCAATGATGTATATAACATGGATCCGACTTATAAAATCAGAAATATGTCCTTATGTATATTTCCACTGGAAAACACCAGTATCGTGATGATTTTTGTTTCGAAGAACAATAATAGATATGGCCGCTTTTTTAAACAGTTGAAGAAACTTCATACAGTGGAAGCACAGCTGTCCGCAATTAATTATATTTTATTTTCTTACACGGAAGACTATTTTATATCGCCATCGGTGGAAAAAAGTATTTTAGACGAACTGGCTGCATTATCGGCAAAGTCATCGGATCTTCTGGCAATGGGATATTATCCATCTCAGGAGATGCTGCATGAAACGGTGAAGAATATATATGGGTTTCAGGAGATGGATAGGGTGCCTAATTTATTGGCTGAGGAGTATGCGGTGGAATAACTTTTGGCAGTACTTGCTCTTTAAATATTTTGATTTCTTTTTTACGTACCTTTTATGATAAGATAAAAACAGGAAAGGAACAAGAACTAAAAGCAGGAGGGAATGTTATGGAACATCATGATTTAGATATTTATCCTATCCCAAGAGAAAAAATGCCAATGTAATCAATGAATCGTGGTTGATTGATAAATCAATCAGGGAAAGAGCACAACTGGTGACGGATTTTAGAAAAACTCCGGATGAAAACAGAGATAATATTTGTATTTATGTTCCGTTAGATTTAAATAAAGACGCTATTTTACGGAGATTGGATTCTGTAATTTTTCATTATGGGGAAGCAAATGAGGCGAATGAATTTAACTTTGCTCAGGATGTGGAGATGCTAATTTCTCAGATAGAGATTTATGATCAGATATGGTTTGTCAGACATATACCAGAAAGTCGGGATCATAGCCAGGAGGCGAAAGATTTGGTAAAAGAATTCGTAGCAAAGCTGGAAGAAATCCCGGATGGGGGTGCGGAGATATTTCCGTTTGAGATGATTGACAGATTGAAGAAGGAGTATTTGGAATTTTAAGAAAAATGGTGCAACAGCAGCAAAGACGGCGATATGATAGAGGTAACAGAATATGGATATATCAAAGAAGGGCTGGAAATGAATGATCTTGAAGGATTCAGTCAGGATTTAATTAATGCAGTAAGGCTTATTTTAGCCAGATGAGTTTGAGAATCGGAAATGTTACTGGCATCGGGAGCGGATGTCAGCCTCATGGAGGATGAGAGTTCCACATTGGGGTCAGCCTCCAATGTGTGCATACAATTAAACAATTTTGTGTTTCCAGTTGTAATTTTCATAGATTTCACATATAATAAAAGTGTGATCAATAAGCATAAAATTCAAATAAAAATGTGAGAGGCGATTCTATGGAACGATTTATCCTAAAAAAGTTGCTGGCTTGGAAGAATTCTCCCTACCGCAAGCCTTTAATCTTGAAGGGCGTACGTCAGGTGGGTAAGACTTGGATTCTGAAAGAGTTCGGCAGACGCTGTTATGAAAATACAGCTTACTTTAACTTCGACGAAAATGAAGAATATAAGCAATTTTTTGAAACAACCAAGGATGTGGACCGGATTCTGCAAAACCTTATGCTGGCAAGTGGTCAAAAAATCGTTCCTGAAAAAACTCTTATCATCTTTGATGAGGTGCAGGACTGCCCTAAGGTTATTAACGCTATGAAGTATTTTTGCGAGAACGCGCCGCAGTATCATGTTGCCTGTGCCGGTTCTCTGTTGGGTATTGCTTTGGCGAAACCTTCCTCTTTTCCGGTGGGTAAGGTCAACTTTATGCAGATTGACCCGATGACTTTTCATGAATTCCTACTTGCCAATGGTGATGAAAATCTAGCGCAGTATCTGGAACAGGTGGACACTCTTGAACCCATCCCTGACGCCTTCTTTAATCCGCTGTATGAGAAACTGAAAATGTACTATGTCACCGGTGGTATGCCGGAGCCGGTATTGATGTGGACGGAGGCACGGGATGTTTCTGCCATGCAGGAGGCATTGTCCGGAATCATCGGAGCCTATGAGCGTGATTTTGCCAAACACCCGAATCTCAGCGAGTTCCCGAAAATCTCAATGATCTGGAAATCTATTCCTTCTCAACTGGCAAGAGAGAACAAGAAGTTCGTCTATAAAGTGGTTAAGGAAGGTGCACGAGCCCGTGAGTATGAGGACGCCTTGCAATGGCTGGTGGATGCCCGTCTGGTGCATAAAATTTATCGCAGCTCAGCTCCCGGCCTGCCGATTGCAGCTTACGATGACTTGTCTGCTTTCAAGATTTATCTGGTGGATGTGGGACTGCTTCGCCGTCTGGCACAGCTGGCCCCCACTGCCTTTGGCGAAGGTAACCGTCTTTTTACGGAATTCAAAGGCGCATTAACCGAAAACTTTGTATTGCAGACTTTAATTACTCAGTTTGAAGTCATGCCCCGTTATTGGAGCCAGAACAACCCGCCTTACGAAGTGGATTTCCTCATTCAGCGGGAGAATGATATCTTCCCCGTGGAGGTCAAATCCGAAGCCAACACAACCAGCAGGAGTATGAAAAAGTTCAAGGAACTGTTCTCGGATAAGGTCAGGCTCCGCATCCGTTTCTCATTGGACAATCTGAAACTGGATGGTGATGTGTTGAATATCCCGCTGTTCATGGCAGATCAGGCGGATAGACTGATCGGATTGGCTTTGGAGCAGCTACAGTACAACATTGGGGTCCAGCACATTGGGGTCTGACCCCAATGTGCTGCATAACACAGCAAAAGGAGCCAGGTCCAGTGCTCTTGTTTACAGTATTTCGGAAACGGCAAAGCTGAACAATCTGCGCCCGTACTATTACTTTAGGCATATCCTCACGGGATAACGTATAATTAGTTTCGCAAATTCAATTTCATAAAAATAGACATGGTCTATAGCCGTTTGGTAGAATAAAGTTACCACACAAAATTCACCATAGGCGGTATAGAACCATGTCTGATAACATTATACAACTCAATGAAGATTTAATAAAGCACGATTTAAAGGATCTTGTCCGCAGCAGCGTCGAAGAAACTCTGAATGCTCTGCTTGATAAAGAGGCCGACGAACTCGTGAATGCTCAGAAATATGAGCGTTCCACTGACCGTCAAGGTTATCGTTCCGGCCATTACAAGCGAAATTTCCAGACCACTGCTGGCGATGTGGAACTAAAAGTTCCAAAGCTGAAAGGGGTCCCCTTTGAAACTGCCATTATTGAACGCTACCGCCGCAGGGAATCTTCTGTTGAAGAAGCTCTGATTGAAATGTATCTGGCAGGCGTTTCTGTACGGCGTGTCGAGGATATCACCGAAGCCTTATGGGGAACAAAAGTATCCCCAGGCACTATCAGCAACCTCAATAAAAAGGCATATGAGCATATCGAAACCTGGCGTACACGCCCATTGGTCGGCAGCTATCCGTATGTCTATGTGGATGGCGTCTATCTGAAACGCAGTTGGGGTGGTGAAATCCAAAACGTTTCTATCCTTGTTGCCATTGGAGTCAGCAACGATGGCTGCCGTGAAATCATCGGTGCAGCTGAAGGTATGAAAGAAGACAAGGAGAGCTGGCGTTCCTTCTTTGTATGGCTGAAAGAACGAGGCTTAACTGGAGTCCGACTAATCATTGGAGATAAAAATCTCGGAATGCTTGAAACCATACCAGAAGTATTTCCAGATGCCCGTTATCAACGCTGTACCGTCCATTTTTACCGGAACATTTTCTCTGTTACTCCACGTAACAAGATGAAGGCTGTAGCCATGATGTTAAAGGCCATTCATGCCCAGGAGAGCAAGGAAGCAGCACGTGAGAAGGCACGACAGGTTGCTGAAAAACTGAAGGAAATGAAGCTTAGTTTTGCTGCCAAAAAGCTACAGGATGGCATTGAAGAAACTCTAACCTACATGGACTTTCCAACACAGCACTGGACCAGAATCCGGACCAATAATACCATTGAACGGTTAAACCGTGAGATTAAACGCCGCACTAAAGCAATCGGCGCTTTTCCTGACGGTCAAAGTGCCCTGATGCTCGTATGTGCCAGGCTGCGTCATGTAGCCGGAACCCAATGGGGAACCAGGCGCTACATGAATATGGAACATCTTTCTAAACTAGAGGATGACCTGCTGTCTGATATCATAGCTGGTTAACTGACAGCTGCTGAACGGCAGAAATTAAATTTGCGAAAAACTATTGACACTATCCTGGATTAACATCATTCGACAGTGCCAGGACAGACCGACAGGCACTACGGCAAAGCAGTGGCTTGCCGAAAACGACATTTCTGAAAAATCTTACTATTACTGGCTCCGAAAGATCCGCCGGGAAGTCTGTGAACAGGAGGGACTCCAGGAAGTTACCAACCCGTCTGACCTCTCTTTTGTAGAAATCCCGGTAAAAACTGCTCTGGACATAGCACCAGTGCCAACCGTCCCTGCAGCAATGACTCCGGTTGCTGGGAAATAACATTGGGGTCAGGCACTCGAAAGAAAGTACGTGTACTTAAGATTGCTAAGCCTTAAGATTTCTCGATAATCTACCATAATTATCGAACCTCCTATATGAGTAGTCACACAAATGGTGTGCCAATCTCATTATAGGATAGATTTAGATGAATGGTTCACCTTCCGTGAAGGTGGCTTTGTTAAACCGTTAAAGTGGCTCTGAATTTCCGTGCAGATGGTTCTGGAGGAGGTTCTTCCGCAATTGTCCGTCTTATCCGTTTAGCAATATAAGCTTAGCGGTTAATAACTCCTTGCCACAACGGCCATACATGGTACGTTTTATCATTTTCAATTTGCTGTTTGTACCCTCGACAAAACCATTCGATAGAGGGCTGGCTACAGCATTTTCTACGGCAGATAAATCTTTTTCCAGTCCGGATGCAAAACGGGAAAGTTCTTTCAAATCGCTGTTTTTGTATTTTTCAATAAAAAGATATAAGTACGGCATGTTTTCCTTTTGAAATATCTCCCGAAATTCCTGAATGCAGGACTTCAGCGTCCTAAGCTGCGGATAGGTATCCATCAGATATGATTTATGACGATCCGTTATCTCGTGGTTTATCCATAAGAAACGGAAGATGCCGTTTCTTGATATGTGGTCATATTTCTGAAGTTTTTTCTTCTTCTGAATAGCGTCCGTTGAAGAACTCTTGTAGACCGCTATATCAATATGAAAACGCTCTATAATCTTATTCATATAATCATAAGCTGCTGTCTGGCCGCCTTTGTAACCTTTTTGAATGAGACTTTGGAAAACATCTTTTCTGCTTACTCCAGAAGATAACTCTTTGATGATATAATCATAAAAGTGATCCATTCCGCTATAAAAGTTTTTGCGGCATAAAGAATCATAGTCTCCTTCAAGATATTTTGTTACTGTATTTCTGCTACAATGAAGTATTTTAGCTATCGCGTGTTTGCTGTATCCGGCTTTTGAGTATTCATGGATTGCATGATACAACTGTACACTTTTTTCGTTGTAATTCAGAAGTTTACCCACATCACAATGCATTTTTTTTACAAGGCTCCCCGGCAGCTGTAGCAGTTTCACTTGTTCCATAATCTATAGGAATCCGGACATCTACAGGAATCACAGAATTTACTGTGCTCTTAACAGCTTCCAGAAGATTTTGATGGAGATGGAATCGATCCGCTATCTGCATGGCATCCGGCAGTAATTCCTGGATAGCAGACGAATATGCACCTGCCCTGTCCCGTGTGACGGTTTTAACGTGTTTATTATTTTTAAGCCACTCCTTAAGTGTAATTCCATCACGTCCATCAAGAATTGCAACCGGTTTATGGGTGGCTTCATCGACAATGATTGTTCCATAAGTATGACGCTTTTTAAATGCAAAATCATCAACACCAATGGCACTTCCACATTTTGCGACTGGGTGTAGACGATAACGTTTGGCTAAAAGACGAATCACGCTGTCTCCGCTGATTTGAAGTTTCATTGCACGACAGATACGAGCACATCCTTCACAACTGGTTTCCATAGCCAGCATACAAACAAAGTCTGCACATCGTTCTGTCATACGTCCATAATAGCTGAGAAATCCGTCAAAATCTTCAACAAATGTAACTTTTGAACATGATCTATTATTACAGACATACTCGTGAGTTGTTATATGAAGTCGTGCAGTTTTTCCCAGTATCGGTAGATCCTGAACTTTACGTAAATACGTCCCGTGATAAGTTTCGGTTTCCTGACCACACTCTGGACATTTGCAAGAATGTGTCTTAGATTGCATTTTAATATGAATAGAACTGTCATCATAGTCAACAGAAGTAATTGACAGCAACTCACTTGGGAAAAACATATTCAACTTCAATGAATCATTCATTATCATTTACCGCCTTTAATTGATACCAATATTTTATCACAGAAATAAACCCATTGGAAGCCAAAAACGGACAATTGCGGAAGAACCCTGGAGGACCGGAATATACAGTCATCACCAGATAGCTTATAATGATAGAAAATAGATTTTTACTCCACATTCATTGATAGTGGATGGAAATTCTTATTTGCAGGAGGTTTCATTATGAGCGGTAAACGTGCCCCATAGATAACTTGAAATAATTTTGAAAAATGAATTTATGTAAGTGAGAGGAGATTATAGTGTGGATATATTATTAATGATGTGGCTTGTTATAGATATGGTACTTTTAATGATATTGCCATTTAGGAAAAATGTGACGAAATATGAAAATGTGATGCGTAGACGGACGATAGAAAACGTAAAAAGTTTGAGTGTGATGGATGTGCTGATAAAAATATTTTTGTTGTTTTTGGTGGGGTTAATTATACATTTTTTTATACATATTATCTCAGATATAGTAATTCAAAAGGTTTTCGAGTGGTATAGAGGGATATTTATTGTTGCGTTATTTCCAATACTTTTTCCCTGGATTAAAGAAAAGAATTTTAATATCAAATCAATATGGAATGGATGCTTAATTGCATTGACGAGTCTTTTAAGTCTAGCATGCTATCTTATAGATATGGAAGATATAAAAGTTATATCAGATTATAGGGAGATATGGGATATATTGCTGACAATGCAGGTAATAACCTTTATTGCTGCAATGCTTGAGATACGAAAAGAAAGTAAAAAAAATTATTCCAAAAAGATATCCAAGAAGGGGATCAGAAAAGACTTGTATTATCGAACACCTAGGCTAATATTAGATGTATCAAACGTTGAATTGATTAGGTGTTGCGAAAAATACTTTGATGAATATACTTGTAGATATAGGAAAATCAAAGAATTGCATACAATAGAATATGTAAATTTGGCAGGAGTACATAAAGAATTATGGTATAAAAAAGCAGCTTGTTTTATGAAAACATTTGGTGTATTAAGCATAGGGGGGACAATATTTAGTATATATTTCGAAGAATTATATAAGATTCAATTGGTAATGGGACTTATAATTATATTTGGAGTTTTGATTATTATATATAAACATATAGATATGAAGTGCTTATATAGAATAGGAATTAAATATTTCTATGATGAATGGGGATATTATTTAACTTACATATGTAGAGATAAATGTAGAGATAAATTTGTCGGAACTTCCCAAATGCTCGAAAGTTCGAAATTTCATAAATATATTCATTCATTTCTTGATATCGTGGCTTTATGCAGAGCGGTAACAGTTAGTGATAAAATAAATGGAGAGAAAAAAATATGCATTATTACGAGTAATTTAAGTGAGTTATTTGCAAATTATTCAGATTATAATGAGAATCAAAACTGGGTTATGGTAATACCGTTATGGATAGCTGCTTTGTTTGAATTTAATGTTACTGGAAAAATTAGTGAGGATGCAAAAGTTATTTTGATGAAGTCTGTTAATGAAAATGTAAGAGCGCATATAAGTATTTTTTTACAAAGTTTTTGGGCAGATATAGAGAGAAAAGAACTTAAAGATGGTATTTCGAAATATATACAGTTGTTTGAAGAGGAACTATATAGTGAACCAGTGTAAGCGCTTAGTTGTTCTAACGTTTACGAAGTCTGCAAGCTACCGCTTGCATCAAAACAATAGTTGAGATAGTGTCAGGTTTAAGCAGCGAGCATTGGGGTCAGGCACGCGAAAGAAGCTATATCATACTTCTGGAAGTTTTGCCCTAAAATAATGTAATGTACCTAATAGTTATTGAAATGCTAACCCAGGCCTATCCACTTGCAAAGCCGAGAATATATGTGAAAATCTATGGATAGTTGATGAACAATCTGTTCCGTAAAGAGCTGGATGTGGGAAAGCCGTATGTCCGGATTCTGTGAGTGGCATACTCGGTAATTGGAGAATAAAAAGGATTGAAAAAGAATATAATTATGGTATAATTATCCCATAAATAAGGAGGTGCCAATTATGCCACAGATAATTCCGATTAAAGATTTGAAAAATACAGCAGAGATTTCTGATATGTGTCACAAAATGGAAGAGCCAATTTTCGTTACAAAGAATGGTTATGGGGATATGGTTATTATGAGTATGGAGATTTATGAAGCAACGATGAGACAGCTTACCATGTATAAGGATATTGAAATATCTGAAAAGCAGGTGGAGAATGGACAGGTGCGAGATGCAAGGGTAGCGCTCAGAGAGACGAGGGCAAAATATGGCTTATAGTTTGAATATTACAGAACATGCCAATGAGCTGCTTGATAATTTGGCGTATCATTTGATTTACCGCTTGAAGAATAAGCAGGCAGCCGGGCATTTATTGAATGGGATAGATGATATTTACGATAGACTAGAAGATAATCCTTTTCAATTTCCCAAATGTAGAGATGCGCATCTGGCGAAGAAGAATTACAGAGAAGCAATCGTTTCGGGTATGAGCCATATTGTGGTTTTTAATGTGAATGGAAATGTAGTCAATGTACTTGGAATTTTTCACCAGTTAGAAAACTATCAGAGTAAGATGTAATAGCATTGGGGTCAAAAACTCGAAATAAAATGTTTACATCCGGAACAAAATCTGTTTGATGAATATGCATCTAAAAATGGTTTGACAGTGTTGAATAGTGATGAGTGGCTTCAAAAAATAGAAGATACAAAATAGGTGAAACATATTCAGACGTTTGTTGAGGACGACTTCCAGAATAAGTAAAAACATAGTCTAAGACAGGAAAACGTGCAGGCAAGGTCCCTGATTGATGCTGTTTTGTGTGGTCGGATAAGGGAATTATGGCAGGAGGACTTACGCTACCACAGTGGGGTCAGGCATGCGAAAGAAAGTATAAAATATTCATGAATCAGTGCAAGCATGACAAATATTCTATACGAAGGAATTTTGCTCAGATCTTGTACTACATTAAAAGCTGTAAAATTCAACGTTGAATTTTACAGCTCTTTGCGTATAATAAGCATAATACAAAATGAAAGAAGGAGCTGAAAGAATATGGCAAATATTTTACCGGTATCTGATTTGAGAAATTATAATGAAGTCCTGAAAAATTGTCAGAAAGGTGAACCTGTGTATCTGACCAAGAATGGCAGGGGGCGTTTTGTAGTTATGGATATTGAAGATTATGAGCGTGAGCGTGCAGAGAAAAAACTTTTGCTGAAGCTGCAAGAAGCCGAGGAAGCAGTGAAAGATGGTGAGGGTTGGCTGGATTTGGATGAATTGAAAGCACTTGTGGGAGAATAAGATGTTAAAATTGAGGATTAATCCGATTGTAGCGAAAGATCTGAAGGATATCCGGGATTATATTGCCGAAGATAATGAAGAATGTGCAGCAAAGACTATAAAAGAAATATGTGGTAAATTCGAAAATCTTCAGATGTTCCTTGGTATAGGTGCTGATCTTTCCAGAAGGGTCGGTTTTCGGACAGATTACAAATATGCAATATGGGAAGATTATGTAATTATTTACAAAGCAGGGAACGAGTATGTCGAGATTTATCGAGTAATTAACCGGTATCAGGATAGTACAAGAATTTTTGAGTAATTTGATGTGATGCTGACGATGTAAAGGCTTACGTTCATAAGAACTAAAAACAGGATACATGCCAGAAAAGCTGGTTTATAGTCAGAAAGCGAAAGAACTGGTAAAAGAGTTCATAGCAAGGTTGGAAGAAATTCCGGATGGATGTGCGGAGATGTTTCCGTTTGATATGATTGACAGGTTGAAGAAAGAGTATTTGGAATTTTAAGAAAAATGGTATAACGGCAGCAAAGACAGAGGTATGTTAGGGGTAAAAAAAATATGGATATATCAAAGAAAGACTGGAAATTATTCTGTGAGCGTGTTCCTGGATGGCAGGAACATTATATGGAACAGCTTGGAAAAGAATATGTGGAGTTGCTGACTTCTCCGGGAAATGCATCGGATCACTTTTGGGAGTTAGAGAAGAGAATAAAGCGGGATAAGAAGCATCCTGGTGTGTTGATTGAACTTCGGAAATCAACAGCGATTTGGGATATTGTGTATTTTGTCCGGGATAAAGTAATTACAATGGATGATCTTGAAGGATTCAGTCAGGATTTAATTGATGCGGTAAGGCTTATTTTGACCAGATAAGTTTGAAAATCAGAGATGTTGTGTATAGATAATAAAAAGATGGATAATATTTTAGAAACGAAAAAAACAAAAAAGGTCGATTATCCACAGAACATATTAAAAGCACTGAAGCTGGATATAAAGAATCCAACGGAAGATCAGAAAGCTGGACTAAATCATATCAGGAAGTAAAGTCCATGCAGAAGTTGATTGCACAGTATGTAGAAGCGGTAAAAAAGATTTATGGCTCACATGTACGACAGATCATCCTTTATGGATCATATGCAAGAGGAGATTTTCGGTGGATATTATGATTTTAGTAGATATGTCAGAGCTGGAATTAAAGGCATACGAACAACAGTTATCCTACATGACGTATGATTTTAATATGGATCATGATTTGGATATCAAGCCTATTGCGAAAAGCGAAGCGCATTTTAATAAGTGGGTAGGGAATTACTCATTTTATTCCAATATTCACAAAGAAGGAGTAGTTTTGTATGGAGCAGCCTAATCAGGAAATTGGTACAAAGTGAGAGTTGGTTCAATATCGTCTGGAAACCGCAAGAAATGATTTTTATATAGCCAGTAAAGAAGAATCAGAACAGCAAATTTCTGTTGCGGCTGAATTTATAGATTTGGCAGAAAAGTATTGCATGGAACAGTTACAGGAAAGGAAAATGACCGAATGATTTTTATATGTTATCCCAAGTGTTCCACCTGCCAGAAAGCCCGAAAGTGGCTGGAGGAGCATGGAATAAAATACACGGAACGTCATATTGTGGAACAGAATCCGTCCTATGAAGAATTGAAGGTATGGTACGGTAAGAGCGGATTCCCGTTGAAAAAGTTCTTCAATACCAGCGGTCTTTTGTACAAGGAAATGCAGCTGAAGGAGAAGCTTCCCGCGATGAGCGAAGAAGAGCAGTTAAAGTTGCTCGCCACAAATGGCATGTTGGTGAAACGCCCGCTGCTTGTGAATGATGAAATGGTACTTGTGGGATTCAAAGCTGCGGAGTGGGCGGAAAAACTGAATATCTGAGAAAACTTAAACCTACCAAAACTAGGCAGTCAAAAAAGTTCAGTACTCAACTTTTTTGACTGCCTATAATCAGGAGGTGACGTTATGGTTGCATAGACCAGCCTGATACTGGATTCAACAGCGGGCGGAACAGCTCAGGGAAGGCCAGATCCGTCAGTCACTACAGTTTCGGAAAAGGTTTTCAGAAATCCCTGAATGTTTCGACTTCTTTTTACACACCTTTTATGATAAGATAAAAACGTGAAAGGAAGTGGAACAATGGCTACAGGATGTGCATTTTTGAGTAATAAGGACAAGTTTACAATATTTCGCTATGGAAAATATATAATAAGATTTAGAGCACCCTATTCGCTGGAACGGTATACGGATATCAAAGAATGGGATGATGGGTATCTTGTGGTTATGGCAAAATATAGTCACAGAGAAGAGAGCGAAGAGGATTATATAGATTTAGTCCCGATATTGGAAAATCTGTATATTCAGCCGGAAGAGTTCTTGAAGTCAATTAAGGAGGTTAGAATTGAAAATGCCTGATATTTTTAAAATTGCTGATGAGGCAGAATTGATTGTCAACGGATATGCATTTACAAAGTGCCGGGAGGGTTTTCGAATTCTGAATCTGAACAGACCAGATAAAGCGCTTGTGATATCGACAGAAGGGGATACATTGGAAACGACAATGGACGACATTGAAATTCGGATCGTGAAGGATTATTACGATAAAAATAAGCGCTTTATGGAGGAGTGATAATGCCGAAATACTATGAATTTAAGATTGCTGGCTATTATCTGTATTTTACTTCTTTCTGTGTGATCGAGTGTATGCATGTTCATGCCAGTGACAGAAAGTTGACAGAAGCAGGGTCAGCTAAATTTTTTGTAAAGGAAAACGGAGATACGGAACTTCAGAACAGAGGAATTCTGAATGATAGAGAAATTGCTAAGATACAGGCTTTTATAAAAGAAAATTATAAAGAAATGTATATGAAATGGTCTGAGTATAGTGAAAACGGGTATTACGGACAGGAGAATAAGTAATAATAAGTGGGTAGATTTACAAGGAAGGAGTAGTTTTGCATGGAACATCATGATTTAGACACTTATCCTATCCCAAAAGAAAAAATGCCAATGTATATCAATGAACCGTGGTTGCTCGAAAAGACGGCGGTATGTTAGGTGTAAAAGAAAATATGGATATATCAAAGAAGGGCTGGAAATGGATGATCTTGACTGAATAGAGGATAAGGAGCAATACATGGACGGATATAAACCACCTTTTACAATTACAAACAGTATATTATCTCATGTAGCGTCTGTATCTGAAAAAGTCGGACGTATTACTGTAATGAGTAATATGGAAAACAAACCTCATCTAAGGAAAAATAACCGGATCAAATCCATCCATTCGTCTTTAAAGATCGAGGCAAATTCTCTTTCATTAGGCCAGGTGCGTGATGTCATTAACGGGAAATTAGTTCTTGGAGAGGCAAAAGAAATACAAGAAGTAAAGAATGCGTATAATGCCTATGAAAAAATAGCTGAAATAAATCCTTACAGCGTAGAAGAATTAAAGAAATTTCATGGTATTATGACAAAATACATCGTAGAGGAATCTGGTGATTTTCGCAGTGGTGAAGAAGGTGTATTTAATGGTGAAGAGTGTATATTCATGGCTCCGCCGGCACGCTTTGTTCCACAATTGATGAATGAATTATTTGACTGGATGAAGGAAGTAAAAGACCAGATGCATCCGCTGATTTTGAGCAGCGTATTTCATTATGAATTCGTATTTATTCATCCCTTTACAGATGGTAATGGCAGGATGGCAAGGTTGTGGCATACAGCTATTTTGGCTAAATGGAATCCTATTTTTGAATATATTCCGATAGAAAGCCAAATTGAAAAATTCCAGGATGATTATTATGGTGCGATTGCAAAATGCCATGTAGGGGGAGAATCTACGGTATTTATTGAATTTATGCTGACTCAAATAGATAATATTTTAGCGGAACTTTTGAATCAGATGACAAATAGAGCCGCTGATGACGCTATTTTTGACGCTGATGGCGCTAATCATGGCGCTGATAATATGGAAAGTAGGTTGTTATCAGGTCTGAAACAGAACCCGTATATTACACAGACAGATTTAGCTAAAGAATTATCGTTATCGAGGAGAACTGTCCAGAGAATCATGAAAGACCTGATGAATGATGGCAAGATAAAGAGAGTTGGTTCGACCAGAACAGGTCATTGGGAAATAAATGATTGATGTAAAGGCATAGCCTGCAAAAACTATGCCTTTGCATTTTCCGGCAGCAACATCCGGTCATTAACACATTTGGGTCAGACCCGTGCGTATCGGATGAAGTATTGTATATCGTCACAGAAAAGACGATACGGAAGTCTGAACAGAAATAGAAAGTTAGAAAAGGTCGGCTCACATTTCAAGTCGGCCTTTTTGTTATCTTATTCATTTGAATAGTAATTTGCCCGAAATTTATACTTATCGCCTCGCACAATTGTTTTATGGATGGCAATTAATTGCTGATTCTCATAACAAAAGCGTTCCAGAAACATACAGGGTTCCTGGGAGGACATCTGCAGAAGCTGGCGTTCTCGTGGAGTAGGCATGACAGGGGATAATAGCTCATTGGCATCGTCTATTTTCATAGAATAATACAGTTCCAAATAGGCATAGAGGGACTGGGTTTTCAAATATTCCAGATCAAGACGGAAAAAACGGTTTACAGGAAGATAAGTGGTTTCAATCATCAGAGGATATCCATTGGCCAGGCGGAGACGGATCAATTTATGCCATTCCATATGGGTGTCATCAGATGGTAGAACAGCATCCAGATATTTGTCATTTTGAAGCTGTTCATAGTGCAGAAGTTGATTGGTGATCTCGATATGACGTGCTTTCAGAGAACCAGCAAAAGAGTGAAATTTAGATAAGGGCTGTTCATAAACCTGCGGTTTTACATAATTTCCGCTGCCCTGTCGGGTTTCTATAAAATGATTTTTGCGAAGTTCTTCCAAAGCGCGACGGATAGTTGCGCGACTTACATGATAGAGAGAACACAGAGCACGTTCAGAAGGTAAAACAGTTTTTTCGGAATAATATCCGGTATCTATTTTTTTGAGCAAATCATCATAAATTTCCTGGTAAAGCGGTGTCGAATTATCCATATTTCTCCCTTCCTTTGTTAAAAATGTTGCTTTCAGTATAACTTTGAAAGGATGTTTGGTCAATCAGAAAATTGTGAAAAACATATAAAAAATAGTTTTTGTATGTGAAAAATATAAACCATTTCACTAATTGGTACGATACCGATTACCATACCAATTATAGATTGGGCTAAAAAGAGCAGAAGGTATTGCAAAGAAAAAGAGACTGGTTAATAATGAAGATAGCAAAGGCGCCGAAGCAGGAAAGAAAGGAGGAAAAAATTTGAAGTATCAGGAATATTATCAGATCGTAATGCAGCAGTTAGAACGTGAATTTGAGGAAGAAGGAGAGAATATCCAGAAAGCTGCGGAATATTGCGCCGCTTCGGTGATGGCTGATCGGGTTATTCATGTTTTTGGATGCGGTCATTCTCAGATGTTTGCAATGGAGGTGTTTTATCGGGCAGGAGGACTGGTACCGGTGAATGCTCTATTGATACCTCATTTAGCACTATTCCCAAAAGCAAAACTCAGCACTATGCAGGAGCGGGTAGAGGGCTTTTCGAAAGGGTATTTGGATCTGGAGGACACGGATGAAAAGGATACAATGATCATCGTCTCTGTATCGGGACGCAATGCAGGAGTGGTGGATATGGCTCTTGCTGCGAAAGAAAAGGGAATGAAAGTGGTGGCTTTGGTATCTTCGGCATTTGCTGATGCGACGGTATCCCGTCATTCCAGTGGAAAAAATCTGAAGGAAGTTGCGGATGTAGTAATTGATCTGAAATGTGTGGCAGGAGACGCAGTATTAAGCGATGAAAAAATGGATGCGAAATTCTGTGGGACTTCTACCGTTTTAGGCATGACAGTTATGGAAGCAATCGTAGCGCAGACAATTGATAATTGTATTAAAAAGGAATATCTGCCTCCGGTTTATGTAAGTTCTAATCTGGATAAAGGCGATGCAATTAATGCGGAATACATAAAGCAGTATTCAAAAAAAATATCTTGCCTGTAGGCAGCAGAGACAGAAAGGGAGGAAAACGAATGAAGATTGTATGTGTTTGTGGAATGGGGATGGGCACAAGCCTGATTATGAAAATGACCATAGACAATGCGGCAAGAGAACTGGGATTAGACGCGGAAGTAGAACACTGGGATGTAGGAACAGTGGGAAGCAAGGACGTAGATTTAATTGTCGCCTCTCAGGATTTCGCTGACAACCTTTCTGAGTATAAAAATGTTATTTTTTTAAAGAATATTATGAACAAGGCAGAAGTAAAAGAAAAACTGGAGAAATATATAAAAGAAAAGGGGGAGTAGAGAATGGCAGTATTGAATTTCTTCCTGGAATTACTGCAGACGCCGGCTATTGTTCTTGCATTTGTATCGCTGGTTGGTCTGGTGGCCCAGAAGCGTGGTTTTTCATTTGTTCTTAGTGGAACAGTAAAAACAGCGCTTGGGTATCTGGTTTTATCGGCGGGATCAAGTTTGATTGTTACAGAGATTCTTCCGTTTGTAGGACTTTTTCAGACAGTTTTCGGTTTGGACGGATTTGCGACGGGCTCGGAAGTAATTGTGGGTGCCATGTCGGAGGCAGTTCCAGTAATCGCCTCTACGTCCGCAGTAATTATGGCAGGCGGCTTTCTGGTAAATATTTTGTTGGCGAGAGTAACTCCGCTCAAATATATTTTCCTGACTGGACATATGATGTGGATCAGCTCAATTGCGGTAGCTTACAGTTTATATAGTGCTGGGCTGAGTAGTGGTCTGATTATCGGTATCGGAATTGTATTGCAGGGACTGTTTTTGACGCTTCTTCCGGCTATCTCACAGCCGTTTGTACGGGCAGTGACAGGGAGCGATGATTTTGCAATCGGACATTTGACAACATTGGGAACGGTATCGGCAGGTTTTATTGGCGGTTTACTTGGCGACAAGAGTAAGAGTGCAGAAGACGTAAAACTTCCGAAGAAACTTTCTTTCTTTAAGGATACTGCAATGTCCATATCGATTGTTATGGTTCTGTTTTATCTGATTGTTGTGCTGGCAGCAGGACCGGAACAGGTGGCGGTCTATGGTGGGACGACAAATTACATTGTATATGGCATGCTAAAGGGACTGGGTGTAACGGCAGGAATTTTGGTATTGCTTCAGGGCGTCCGAATGCTTCTGGGAGAGCTGGTTCCTGCATTTAAAGGAATTGCGGATAAACTGGTTCCCAATGCCATTCCGGCTCTGGATGTTCCTGTGCTTTTCAGCTACGCACCCAATTCCCTGATGCTTGGTTTTGTATTTGCTGTGGTAGGTATGCTTGTAGCAATGTTGGCCAGTTCTGTAGCATTTGGCGTAGTCCCGCTGGTATCAATTATCGGAGCATTTTTTACAGGCGGCGTAGCCGGTATTTTTGGAAATGCGAGAGGTGGCCGTAGAGGCGCTATGATATCCGGGTTTGTATACGGATTTGAGCTTATTTTCCTCTCCGGATTTACGTACAAGTTATTTGATCATTTTGCAGCAGTGGGAGCGGAAGGAACCGGGCATGATTGTATTGATGCCATGGTGTTAATGCTGGGAATGAAGAATGTATGGATTGGAATTATACTGATAGTAACAGTATTTGTGTTCCTGTCTGTAATGCAGATGAAATATAAAAAGAATAATTCCTGAAAATTGATTATGATGTAACCGGTTGAAGAACCTTTTCCAGACCTTAAAAGCCTGGGGAAGGTTCTTTGACATGGAATACTGGTGAAATGGTATTTGCTGGATTCATAGCTACAGAGAGGGCGGAAAATTAAATTTATTGCTGATACTACGTATTTTAGATGTGTTTCATCGGCTTTTAAATCTTCCATTAAACTGTACAAACATATACAATAGGGTTATCCAATACAACGTTTATGCGGAGTAAATCCTATGTATAATGAAAATTTCTGTATCCGAAGAATTAAAGAACTGATGAAAAAGAATGACGATACGTTATATCGGTTATCCAAGCGTTCCGGTGTTTCGTTGTCTACGCTTGCGTCTATGTTTGAAAAGAATACGGATCCGCGTGTGGAGACCATTGAAAAAATCTGTGCAGCCTGTGACATTACGGTTTCACAGTTTTTTGATCAGTCCTCTATGGATTTGACAGCGAATCAGCGCAGACTTTTTACGTCGTTCAATTCTCTGAATCCGGAGCATCAGCGAATGGTAATTTCTTATTCCAGTTTTTTAGAGAACGAGGAGCGGAAACGCTGGCAAATCTGAATATTTGTATATTGTGCGTGAACAAAAGCCGGGCAAAATGGCAAGCCCGGCTTATATTTTTATGTGGATTTCTGGTGCTGTAAGCGGTACGTATTTCAGACCCAATTACATCGCCTTTTAAAACTTTTATTAAGCCTCGCAAACATATACAATAGGGTTATCCAATACAACGTTTATACGGAGCAATTCCTATGTATAATGAAAATTTCTGTATTCGAAGAATTAAAGAACTGATGAAAAAGAATGACGATACGTTATATCGGTTATCCAAGCGTTCCGGTGTTTCGCTGTCTACACTTGCGTCCATGTTTGAAAAGAATACGGATCCCCGTGTGGAGACCATTGAGAAAATTTGTGCAGCTTTTGATATTACCATCTCACAGTTTTTTGATCGTTCGTCGCCGGATTTATCAAAAAATCAGCATAAGCTGTTGGCGTCCTTTAATTCTCTGGATAAAAAGCATCAGCGGCAGGTCATCGCCTATTCCGGATTTCTGGAGCGGGAAGAGGAATGGAGCCGGTATAATAAAAAATAAGGGTCGGTACTACACCGACCCTTCCTTCTTAAATACAACCAATATTGTCTTAAGCAAAATCTTAATATCCAATCCCACACTCCAATTACTGATATACTGGGTATCGAGCTTCACAACTTCTTCGAAGTCGGTAATGTCGCTGCGGCCGCTGACCTGCCACATGCCGGTGATGCCGGGTTTGATGGCCAGGCGGGCGCGGTGGTGGAGCTCGTACTCACTGACCTCGCCGATGAGGGGCGGGCGTGTGCCGACAATACTCATGTCACCCTTCAGCACATTGAAGAACTGGGGAAATTCATCCAGGCTGGTACTGCGGATAAAGCTGCCGATGCCGGTCTTTTTCGTGCCATCCGGCAGGATTTTATTGCCGATGACCCGGGGATCAAAATCCATCTTGAACATTTTGGCGTCGCCAAGTTTATTCTGAGCCATCAGAGCGGCTTTACGTTCCTCGGCGTCCAGATATATGCTGCGGAACTTGTACATTTTGAATTTCTTACCGTTTTTCCCCACACGCTCCTGTGAGAAGAAAATCGGACCCGGAGAGCTGATATAGATGGCCGGGGCCACGAAAATAAATACGATGCCGGTCAGCAGGCAGCCAACAAGCCCCCCTGCGATATCCATGGCGCGCTTAATAAAGAGCTGCTTGGCGGAAACGAAGGTCATGCTGGTGGTCAGCACGGTGTAGTTGCCGACCTTTTCCATGATCTGCTTCTGACCGGGGATATTGACCTCCCGGGACAGATTCAGGTGTACCGCTACGCCGGATTCCACGAATTTATGGACCAGATCCTGAAGAAGCGGATCCTCCTCGACGGAGGGAATGATCAGAACCTCGTCAATCCACTCCTGACATACGTACATGGGAGCGTCTGCGGCGCCTGCGACAACCGGGATACCCTCAATTTTCTGGCCGGTCATATCGCGATCAAGGATGACCAGACCGGAGAGTGTGAACATCTCATAGTTATTTTTCTTCAGGTTCAGGACAGCTTCAGCGGCTTCGTCGGCCCGGGTGACGATCAGCAGGGACCGGTTGCCGCCTATCACCATACGGCGTCTCAGGATGGTTTTCCATATCTGCCGTACTGTGTAGGTCAGAAAGAAATAGATCACATACATGATGCCCAGCATCAGGCGGGAATAGTCCTGCGCGTCCTGAACAAGATAAAGATAAAATACGCCGAGAGCACTGACAATGACCACGTGCTTCACGGTTTCCATAAATTCAATATAGGGTCCTCTTTTCAGGACGTTTTTCAGCGTCTCGAAAAAGAAGAGGGTAACGATGTCCGCAAACGCGATAAAGACGGCCATGTTCCGATAAAGAACGATGGAGTATGGATTTCCTTCGAAACCGCGGATGATATATGCGAGAAGAAAGGCGGCCTGCAGGCAAATCATATCCAGAAGGATAAAATCGTAGTGCTTGAACCACCCGGTTGATTCTTTTTTGTACATAGTACAACAAATTCCCTTCAAATAACAAATTTTGTAACAGGTGCTTTTCTATGTGTATCATAAAAGATTTTGCGGTGCTTGTCAAATAATAAGTATCTGGGATATAATAGATAAAATAAAGGAAGGAGACTACCGATGAACTGGATAAAAGAACATGAGATAGATTCCTGGCTCTTAAGAGGCGCCGTGGCATTGATGTTGCTGTTCCCGGCTTTTTACAGTCCCTACACAGATGTGTATCAGAGCGCGTATTACGCAGGGTTCTCCTGGGCCTATTTTCTGGTGGTATTGTAAAGATAAGGGTTGCGCTCGTTGCGGGACGGCGGATGTGATGGACTTAACAGGGACAGGCTTCCGCGTATATCCATAGCAGCGATTGTTTATTTTGCGGGACTGCTGATTTATAATCTGCTGTCTCTGTATTTTAATCATAAATATCTGCACTGGTACTGGGAGCAGGTCAATAATACGGTGGCATTTCTATTGCTGGCAGTGATAGCGGGCCTGGGGGAAGGCTCAGAAGAGAAACGGGATGGAACAATCCGTTTTCTGATGTATTGTATCATACTTTCCAATATAGGCAGCATTATTTACTACATGATGGGCTATACCAAGCTGCTGATTTGCAATAATCAGTTTGTGCTTTTTGAACTGCCGGAGAATTTTTACGAGACCCGTCATTACTGGCTCTACAGCCATAAAAGTGAGTACGCGGTGATGCTGGTGGCTTTTATCGCGCTGCTGGTGGCTTGTCGGAAGAAGTTCCGCTCGCAGCTTACCTTTGTGGCAGGAGAGGCCGTGCTGTTATATTGCCTGTATCTGACCCATTCCTGGACCGGTATCGCAGGGGTGTTCCTGATCTTCGCGGGCTATGCGGCGGATCAGATTGAGTGGAAGCATTTTCGTTTTAAGGCATGGTATCTGGCGGTATTGGCTGTGTTCGGTTACGCGGGCTGGAAGGTGGCCGGCGATGTGCTGGCGGAACGGAATATCTGGAACCTGGGGGGGAGAATTCCTATCTGGAAGGGTGTGTGGGAGAGTGTGATTCTCAGACATCCGGAAGGCTGGGGCATGCGTTTTGGCGAATCCGCCATTGATGTAAATGGAGAAGGCTGGTGGTTTGTCAATAACGCCCATAATGTCTTTTTTAATCAGATGCTCCGCTTCTCCATCCCCGTCGGCATTATTTTCACCCTGCTATTCCTGGGTATCGTCATCTATACCCTGGTGAAAGGCCGCAGCTTCCTGGTGACAGGCACCTGGATTGCGTTGCTGGTTTTGCTGGACATGGACTATGCTCTGATGAGCACGGAGATGGCTCTGCTGTTCCTGATCGTGTGGCTTATCAGCATGTACAGAAAGCCTATTTATAATAGGAAAAAAGCCATTTCCTAAATGTAAAAAAAGCATAAATAAATTGACTTGCGTCCCCGGAAATAGTAATATCAATGGTGTGTATACAAAGAAAACAATGGAACGAAGCGGGAGAGTATACGGACATGAAGGAAATGAAATGGTGGATGGATATCGTAAAAAATCTGACCATGCTGACCCAGTTCAGCTTCACGCTGGTGACGCCGCTTCTGATGTGTCTGGGCATCTGCTGGCTGCTGTGCGCGAAAGTGGGACTTGGCGGCTGGATCTATATTCCGGGATTTTTCTTTGGTATGGGAGGCTCCGGAATGGTAGCCTGGAAACTTTATATATCCGTGACCGGGAAAGAAAAGAAAGAGGAAAAGAAGAAGCCGATTTCCTTTAACCGGCACGAGTAGAAAAGGTGGATGGATATGGGTAAGATGTTGGATAATATGCAGCCGGCTGTGAAGCAGGAGACGAAGAACGTAGCCGTGTATACAGTGGTGGGCGTAGTGCTTATGTGGCTGGTATTTCTGGTACTTCATCTGGCAATGCCGGAGAAGGTGCCGTTTAACTATACGGTGATTCTCGGCGGGCTCGGCGGCGGGGCAGTCGCTGTTCTGAATTTTCTGTGGATGGGTCTCATGGTGCAGAAGGCGGCCGCGAAGGCGGGCGACCAGGACGCGGTGAAGACTCTGGTAAAGGGAAGCTATTCCCAGAGAATGCTGTTTCAGATGCTCTGGGTGATCATAGCGATTGTCGCTCCCTGTTTTCACTATGTGGCGGGGATTCTTCCGCTGCTGTTCCCGGGAACGGGAATCAAGATCATGGGGATTTTGAAGAAATAGTTGGAACTATTGGAATTTGTGAAGATAGGAGGTGAAGATGCATGGAAGTGGATATTTCAGGTGCTCGGGTCTTTTTCACGATACCGACGAATATTCCCATACTGGGCGATCTTCAGATTAGTGAAACCCTGGTGGTGAGCTGGATTGTCATGGCGCTGATTACGGGTCTTTGTATCTGGCTGACTCACGACCTGAAGGTGGAAAAGATCTCCAAGCGTCAGGCCGTGGCTGAGATGCTGGTGGAGATGGCGAACAAGTTCGTCATCGGCAATGCGGGCGAGAAGTTCCGGAAGCTGATTCCCTTTGTGGCGGCTCTGTTTGCCACAAGCGTGGTTTCCAACCTTATCAGCTTAATCGGTCTTCGGAGTCCGACGGCGGATCTTTCGACGGAAGCTGCCTGGGCCATCGTGGTATTTATCATGATCACAGCTCAGAAGATCAAGACCAGCGGAATCGGCGGATATCTGAAGGGATTTACCACTCCGATTGCCGTCATGACGCCGTTCAACGTGCTGTCCGAGCTGGCTACGCCCATCAGTTTGGCCTGCCGTCATTTCGGTAACATTCTTTCAGGCGTGGTTATCAACGCACTGATTTACGGAGCCCTGGCTCTGGCCAGCAGCAAGCTGCTGGGACTGCTTCCGGGCGTGCTCGGAGGTGTGCTGTCGCAGATCCCGATCCTGTCGGTAGGTCTTCCGGCGATTACGTCGGTCTACTTCGACTGGTTCTCCGGCGTGATGCAGGCATTTATATTCTGTATGCTGACGGTGATGTATATCGCCAACGCGGCAGAGGAGTAAGCTCAAAAGGTTATTAAAAAATGAAAAAACCATTTTAGGAGGAAATGAATATGGAATTTCAGTTACTTGCAAAAGGTATCGCATTAGCAGGATGTGCAATTGGAGCAGGACTGGCGCTGATCGCCGGTATCGGACCTGGTATCGGAGAAGGTAATGCCGTATCCAAGGCCTGCGAAGCTATCGGACGTCAGCCGGAGTGCAAGGGCGATGTTACCTCTACCATGCTTCTTGGTTGTGCTATCGCAGAGACCACCGGTATCTACGGTTTCGTAACCGGTCTGCTGCTGATCTTCGTAGCGCCGGGTATGTTCATGAACTTCCTGGCATAATCCGTAACAGAATCACGGAGTATAAGAAAAACAGGAGGTCAGGACATGGATGTACAGGAATTAGTTGGTCTTGTGCCATGGACGTTTGTCGCGCAGATCTGTAATCTGTTTATTCAGATGTATCTGATCAAGCGTTTCCTGTTCAAACCGGTAGGTGAGATGCTCGAGAAGAGAAGAGCGCTGGCAGACGCGCAGATTCGCGAGGCCGAGCAGGCGAAGGCGGACGCGGACGCCATCAAGACCGAGTATGAGCAGAACATGAAGGAAGCGAAGGAGAAGGCAAATGAGATCCTTATCACCGCCCAGAAGACGGCGGCGCTTCAGAGTGAAGAGATGCTGAAGGAGGCTACAGCCCAGGCGGCTGCCCTGAAGTCAAAGGCAGAGAGCGACATCGCCCAGGAGAAGAGAAAAGCGGTCAATGAAATCAAGGATGAAATTGGCGGCATGGCCGTGGAGATTGCCGGTAAGGTAATCGAGCGGGAGATTAGTGAAGAGGATCACGCGAAACTCATTGACGAATTTATCGCGAATGTAGGTGAGGCATCATGACACAGTACGCCAGATTGTATGGCGGCAGTCTCTATGACCTCGCTGCCGAAGAAAATCTCACGGACGCCATCGGAGAGCAGATGAAGGAAATTCGGAATCTGTTCCGGGAGAATCCCGACTATGTAAAGCTGCTCTGTGAGCCATCCGTCCCGAAGACAGAACGGACAAAGCTCATCGAGGAAGCCTTTGGCGGACAGGCAGAGCGTTATTTGGTGAATTTTATGAAGCTGCTGTGTGAGCGGAATCTCCTCGGAGAATTTGCAGGCTGCTGCGAAGAATTCACACGGCGCTATCACGCGGATCATGGAATCGCCGAGGCAGTGGTGACCAGCGCGGTTGCTTTAAGCGACGCGCAGCTTACGGCCCTGAAGGCGAAGCTGGAAAAAATCAGCGGAAAAACCGTAGAGCTGGTACAGAAGCTGGATGCTTCTGTGGTAGCAGGTCTGCGTGTGGAACTGGAAGGAAAGCAGCTTGACGGAACGGTTCAGGCCAGAATGTCAGGAATTTCCAGAAAACTGAACGAAGTAATCGTGTAACTTATAAAATACTGTTTAAAGGATGGGAATGGAAACATGCAATTAAAACCAGAAGAAATCTCCAAGGTCATCCGCAGCCAGATCAAATACTATGACAATGCTATCCAGCAGAATGAAACCGGTACGGTTTTGATGGTTGGTGACGGTATTGCCAGAGCCAGCGGCCTGATTAACTGTATGGCAGGCGAGCTGCTGGAGTTTGAGGACGGCAGCTTTGGTATGGCCCAGAACCTGGAAGAGAACAGCGTGTCCATCGTATTGTTTGGTTCCGATGAGAACATCAGCGAGGGACAGACTGTAAAGCGTACCGGCAAGGTCGTATCCGTTCCGGTCGGAGAAGCGATGATTGGACGTGTCGTAAACGCCCTGGGACAGCCGATCGACGGTGCAGGCCCCATTGTGACGGATACCTTCCGTCCGATTGAGAGTCCGGCTCCCGGTATCTGCGAGAGAAAGAGCGTATCTGAGCCGCTTCAGACCGGTATCAAGGCCATCGATTCCATGGTTCCGATTGGACGCGGACAGCGTGAGCTGATCATCGGCGACCGTCAGACCGGTAAGACTGCCATTGCGGTAGATACCATTATTAACCAGAAGGGACAGGACGTGATCTGTATCTATGTAGCCATCGGTCAGAAGCGTTCCACCGTAGCTAATCTGGTAGAGACTTTGACAAAGAACGGCGCCATGGATTACACCATGGTTGTAGCCGCTACTGCATCCGAGGCAAGCCCGCTGCAGTATATCGCGCCCTATTCCGGCTGTGCCATGGGCGAGTACTTTATGAATCAGGGAAAGCACGTGCTGATCATCTATGACGATCTGACCAAGCACGCGGTTGCGTACCGTGCACTCTCCCTGCTGATCCGTCGTCCGCCCGGCCGTGAGGCTTATCCGGGTGATGTATTCTATCTGCATTCCAGACTTCTGGAGCGTGCGGCGAAGCTGGACGATGAGCACGGCGGCGGTTCCATGACGGCTCTGCCTATCATTGAGACCCAGGCAGGCGATGTATCTGCCTACATTCCGACTAACGTGATCTCCATTACAGACGGACAGATCTTCCTGGAGACCGAGCTGTTCCACTCCGGTGTTATGCCGGCGGTAAACCCGGGTATCTCTGTATCCCGAGTAGGTGGTAACGCCCAGATCAAGGCGATGAAGAAGGTAGCCGGTACCCTGAAGCTTCTGTATTCCCAGTACCGTGAGTTGCAGAGCTTCGCTCAGTTCGGTTCCGATCTGGACGCCGATACCAAGGCACGTCTGGAGCAGGGAGCGCGTATCGTGGAGGTTCTGAAGCAGAATCAGAACGCGCCGGTTGCAGTTGAGAAGCAGGTGGCGATTCTCTATGCGGTTACCAGAGGAATCCTGACACGGATTGCCACAGAGGATGTGAAGGCATATGAGGCAGGTCTCTACACCTATCTCGATACCGACGCCATAGGCACTGTGGCTATGCAGGAAATCCGCTCCACAGGCAAGCTGGAGGCTGACACCGAGGAAAAACTGAAGGCAGCCCTGGATGCTTACACGGAGCAGTTCCTGAATACAAAGCCTGAAAAATAAGTGATAGAGGAGGAAGCATATGGCTGCAAATATGAAAGCGGTGAAGCTGCGTATCCGAAGCGTGCAGAGCACCATGCAGATCACCAAGGCGATGGAACTTGTAGCATCCTCCAAACTGCGTAAAGCAAAGGAACGAGCAGAAATCTGCCGTCCTTATTTCCGGGAGCTTCATGAGACCCTGCAGGATATCGCAGATGGCAATACGGATTTTACATCCGTGTATGTGAAGAAAGCAGCTTCTGAAAAATACTGCTATGTTGTCATGGCGGGTGACCGCGGACTGGCAGGCGGCTACAATTCCAACATGTTCAAGACCGTGGAAGCGGCCATGGCAGGTAAGGATTGCGTTGTACTGCCCATCGGCAAGAAAGCGGTAGAGCATTTCCGGAGAAAGGGAATTCCCTGCATCACCGAGAAGTACGCGGAGATCGAGGACGTCTCGGTAGCCAACTGTTTTGAGATGGCAAATATGCTCTGCGGGGAATTCAAAAACAAGGAATTCGGTCATATCGAGCTTTGTTACACGAAGTTCGTATCCATGCTGTCACAGCAGCCGGATATGATTTCCATGCTGCCGCTGTCGGATCTGGCCAGAGCAGAGGAGAAAAAGGAGCCGGTACGGAACCTGATTCTCTACGAGCCCAGCGCGGAGGAGGTCTTTGACGCCATCGTGCCGGAGTATCTGGCAGGCCTGATCTACGGAGGCGTCTGCGAGTCCCAGGCCAGCGAGCTGGCAGCCCGCAGAATGGCCATGGAGGCCGCTACCGGCAATGCGGAAGAGATGATCGAAAACCTGAACCTGTTTTATAACAGAGCCCGTCAGGCCAGCATAACGCAGGAAATCACAGAGATTGTTGGAGGTGCGGAAGGCATCTGATGAGATGCGGGTGAAAGCCTGCAGCTCGGACAAGGAATCATCATATATAAGGAGATTCAGGAATGAGTGAAAAACACATTGGTGAGGTAGTGCAGATCACCGGCCCCGTACTGGACATCCGGTTTGCTCACGACGAGCTGCCTGCGCTGCTGAACGCCATTGAAATCGATAACAACGGTATGAAGCTGACCGTTGAGGTGGCACAGCAGATCGGCGACAATACGGTCCGCTGTATCGCCATGAACTCCACTGACGGTCTCGTCAGAGGAGCAAAGGCCCTGGATACCGGAAAGCCCATTGAGGTTCCGGTAGGCGAGGAGTGCCTTGGCCGTGTATTCAACCTTCTGGGCGACCCGGTAGATAATCAGCCGGCTCCGGAAGCGAAGGAGCACTGGTCCATCCACCGTCAGGCTCCGGCTTACGAGGAGCAGGTACCGGCGACCGAGATTCTGGAGACCGGTATCAAGGTCGTAGACCTGATTTGCCCCTATGCAAAGGGTGGTAAGATCGGTCTGTTCGGCGGCGCGGGAGTAGGTAAGACCGTCCTGATCATGGAGCTGATCCACAATGTAGCGACAGCACACGGCGGTATTTCCGTATTCACCGGCGTAGGCGAGCGTACCCGCGAGGGTAACGACCTTTATAACGAAATGAAGGAAAGCGGCGTTATTGACAAGACCGCCCTGGTCTATGGTCAGATGAACGAGCCCCCCGGAGCCCGTATGCGTGTCGGACTTTCCGGACTGACCATGGCAGAGTACTTCCGTGATGTGAAGAATCAGGACGTGCTTCTATTCATTGATAATATTTTCCGT
>OLRS01000083.1_pt1 | contig 99801 bp, 106 predicted proteins | sample 1673171 | NCBI WGS metagenome assembly OLRS01 (sample SAMEA3136762, study PRJEB25190) | human gut metagenome | biome: human gut; feature: human-associated habitat; material: faeces | place: Austria | collected 2013
CATTTTCGGAAAACATGTGGTAAGATAATTTTACGACTGTTGGAGATATGTAAACATATCCGTGGAAAGAGGTGAAACAACATGAAACAGGGCATCCATCCCGACTACAAGCAGACCACGATCCGCTGTGCCTGCGGCAATGTCATTGAGACCGGCTCCACCAAGGAGAATATCGTCGTTGACGTTTGCTCCAAGTGCCACCCCTTCTTCACGGGTAAGCAGAAGCTGGTAGACACCGGCGGACGTGTTGATCGCTTCAAGAAGCGTTTCAATCTGGATAAGTAATGCGAAAAGCCATCGAAACGTTATGCGTTCGGTGGCTTTTTCGTTATGTATGAAAAAAGAAACCGCAGCGTTCTTAAAACGAAGCTGCGGAAAAATATTTCGCTTTTCTCTGCCTATATATTACCTCAAAACGGCCGGAAAATCAAGTCTTGAACGATTTTGCGTATGGGTGTATTAAGTATAGGGAGAACAAATACGCACGAGAGCAGCAGGGAGGAGATTTACCATGCCGTTTACCAACGAAACCGAAGAAAAGCAGACCGAGCGGGCGGTTCTCGTCGGTCTGTCCTGCCCGAGCTTCAACGCCGACCAGGCGGCGGACGAGCGCACGATGGACGAGCTGCGCGCACTGGCGGAAACGGCGGGTGCGGAGGCGGTCGCCATGACGCTTCAGCGCCGCCCGGCGCCGGACGCCCGCACCTTTATCGGCGAGGGCAAGGCCGAGGAGGTCAAGGCGCTTGCCGAGGCGAACGACGCGAGCCTTATTCTGTTCGACAACGAGCTGTCGCCCTCGCAGATGAGCAATCTCGAGGAGCTGACCGGACGAACGGTGCTCGACCGCTCCGCGCTCATTCTGGACATTTTCGCGCAGCGTGCCCGGACGGGCGAGGGCAAATTATATCTTTTCTGAAATAGCCCACCTTAGTCCCTCGATCGTTCTATCGTATAGTTGTCTGGCTTCAGTTTTTCTCTTGTCAAAGTGAATTTCAGGTGTCCCATCAAGCGATACCTTAAGTTTCACAGATTTTGCTTTTTTCAAAATATCTGCAAACTGCAAAATGTTAGTTCCATTCGTAGTATATTGAAAACGTTGGTCATGCCAATGTTCATGAATCGACATTATCGTTTTCCTATTTTCTGGAAGAAATGGCTCACCTCCAACTACTGTAATCCCTTCGTATTTCTTTTCGATCCCATAATGCAAAGCGTATTGATCATTAAACACTTCAATATTGCTAATCTGTTCTGGGTTAATTCTCCCTGATTTTATATAATCACTTTCAAAGCAGTACGTACATCTGTAATTACAAGCATGACTTAGGACAATCGTCGGTGAGAAGATAGGTTTATAGGATTCTTTTAGTATTCCGGTTAAATCTGCATTTTCTAACTCAGCCATGATTTTGTTCATCCGCTTCATCTTATCGCCACAAGTTCCTACATATGTAGATTCAATAAGTTGGCGCAAATTCTCATTAGACAGTCTAACGCTTTTTAGTGTCTCTATATTAAATAATAAGCTATCCGTTTTCCCGCGAAGCACAAAAATTTTATCGGTCATTTTCTGCCCTCCTCTTCCACATTTTTTATTGCTGAGGAATTTTTTTCCAACATCCAGGATCTCTTTCTGTCAAGTTGTTTGACGCAGCATAACTTGCTGCAATGCACCCTCTACAGTAAGGAAATAGAGCGCACGTTTTACAACCTTTATATTTTTCATATAAAGGTCCAACTACGAATTGTTTTCCATTTTTCACAATTTTTTCAATTGGTTGTTCGGGATATTTCCCAACAGAAATAGGTATCCTCGGACAGAGGAAAAACTCGCCATCTGGCATTATACAAATCGTTTTTCCTACAGGACAACCATTGCATATTTGAGCTTTGCTCTGAGGGATTGGCAATGTGAGTCCAAGTTCATACAGCATAAGTTTCCACAGGTTGTCTTTTATGTTTACAACTATCGCCGGCCGTTCTATTGCTACAAACTTGTATATCGAAAACAAGAAATCTCTATATTCCTCTGGCAGCAACAGCTCATCACTTTCATTACGCCCGTTGCCTATTGCCGTCATCCTATCTAACGCCAAGTTATCTACAATACCTAACTCATCGAGATACCTATACAGCGGAATAAAGTCTTTATAATTACGTCTCGATACCGTAAACATTCCTGCAGCCACAAGTCCTTGTTCATGAATAATCGAAAGTGCTCTTATGCCATCCTCAAAGCTCCCTTTTTTCCGAATCATGTCGTGTGTTGATTCTAAACCGTCAAGACTTATTTGATATTGCAAAACACCCCTTTTTTTCATCTCTCTAATTGAAGTCTCGGTCACGTGATATGAGTTTCCCATTATTGTAATTGGTATATTGTGATACTTCGCTTTGATAGCTTCTAAAACTTCCCAAAAGTTTTTTGACAATATCGGATCTCCGCCAGTAATATGAAATGAGATTGTCATATTTTGACGTTTTGCATACAAAACTAAATCATCTATCAAATTCAGGATTTTCTCTTTAGGCAGTTCATTCGTAACCAACGATTTATAATAGCTGTCCTCATGTAAATAGCAGTGCGTACAATTCTGATCACATTTTACCGTTAAATGTAGTTGTACCATCAATTCCCTGTTGCCCATAAGTCCTCTATTTAATCCATACAATATACTATTTTGCAGCTCTGCCATCTTAAGTCCCCTCAAATCTATCTAAAAGTCATTCTTCTTTTAATGGGCTTAATGTGGAGCATCCTAAACTTACAATATGTTATTATAAATTATTTACAAGTACGCTCAAACGATGCGACAGTACTCGGAACGCCGCCTCCGCCATTGCCGCTGCCGCAGCAAAATCCCATAGGAGTTGCGCAGTTGATAGGAATGAACTGAATCTCTGGTAGGCCTTCCTCTTGAGGGTTCACTAACTCATCACCATTCCACAAAATATCACTCAACGTTTTCATCTTTTCACCTTCTCTCTGTTATACATTAGAGTTTCTTCACGCCAATATCTATAGTTGTGGATAACCCCACATTAAGCCTTACAATAACCTTTTGCGTTAATCTCAAACCTTACTAGACACATCCAATAGCACTTACGCATTTTAATAAATAGATGTAGAACAGATAAATTTTCTTACAATTTATTCTCATTTTTTTAATTTTGGGCAAATTGCCCATTTTATTAATGTAGTCATATAGAAAGCAGCTTTTCAAAGTCGCTGGCATTTCATTAAAAAAGTTTTCCCCGAGATATCCCTATCACCCTCCTCATCGTGCCAATCCTTCAAATGTTTCACAGAATCTTCAAGTTGATATAACCATTGAAATATAACTGTCTACAATCCCCATTAAAAGAAGCATCTTGACAATATCTTGAAACCTTAAAGACTCTGTTGCAAAATGACTCACAAAGAATGTAGGGGCAAAAGATCAGCGGAGTTCTTTCGCCCTGCGTTTATTCAAATGAGCCGCTATTCTGTAGAGATTGTTCGTCATTTGGAAAACAGCAAAGCTGGCCCTGACTTCGAGATTAACCCCCAATGGGGATAATTTAGCTTTTTGGGCGACTACGCCACCGTGATTTCGAAAAAATACATTTTCCGCCCGTTTTCCCGCTTTATCCTTTGAGGTCAAGTTCCAACGCAAGAAAGATCATCTCAGTTCGAGTATTGACTCTCCCTCTGGCTAAAAAGTAGCAAAATCCAAAGTTGTTTTTGAGCAACCCAGTCCCTTCAATCTGAGTAGGTCGACACATCCGCAGCCTTACAAGTGCTTCATTCCAATATTTTCTAATATCATCTCCCGCTCTCCTTATCTCCGTTGCAGATTATTTATTGAAAATTCATCTGTAGGACTGGCTCATAAAATATAGTCTCCATTCTATCTATACAGCAGAAAGCGGCAGAATGAATTATCTCATTCCGCCGCTCTTTCTGTCACTTTATTCACTTGCAGATAACAGTATACGAGGTAATGTAGCCGGTATCTGATCCCTTACTGTTGCGCGCGTATACGGTCAGCGTTACACGATAGCTAACACCCGGAGTTCCTTGGAAGTAGGTCGTTCCTACAAAGTCTCGTGAGTTATATTCGTAAAACTCGGGATGTTCTGCAGCAAATAGTGAGTCGTAGTATCGCCACACGCCATTTGTTTTGTATTCAATCTCTACTTCGGCAACGCCTATTTTTTCCATGATACCTGTGCCGTCGACAGTCATAGCTACTGCAATTTTCCCATTTCCACGTGCCTCGATTCCAACGCTATACCCATCAAGATATTGGCTGGCCCGGGTAATAGTATAGGTGCCCACCATATTATTATCGAGTGCATAAGCAGGGATGGCTCCCCCCAACAAAATTGCCATCGATAGAGCGAATGCCAAGAATTGCTTTTTCATTGTACACCTCATGTAATTGAATCTATGATTTTTTTTGCCTCGTTTTCCGAAATCTGTCCACCAATCACATAAGCGTTTAGCCCTATCTGCCAGCTAATCTTTACTTGGTCATTGTTGGAAATAATATAGTAGTCAACATTTCCTTTGGAATAGCATCTACTTGATTCGTCTCTCTCTTCTACTGCAATTGTATTTTCAATGGCGTATGAAGTAACTCTCATCATTAAATCCCCGCGGTTCGACTCAAATTCAGCCACACATTTTACGATTCCGTCGGAGACTTTTGACGTTATACTATAAATTGAATAGTCTTGCGGAATCCATGTTGGTAATCCAGTTGCATCAATACCATTCTGCTCTAATGCTTCTGCTAAAGAATGATACTCGCTTGGGGTACTATTAGGCAATTCCATTGTTCCTGATGGATTAATACATACTTGAACAATGCCTTCCGCCCATTGCAGGATCGCATGAATCGGATGAAAACCAAGAGCATTTGCCGTAACTGTAGAAAGTACGATCACAGCTGCTGCAACTCCTGCGCCGCGTGTTAGCATGTGGATATGGCGAACATGATGAAGTTTCTCTTTTCGCGCAGGAAATGAGGGCGCCATTTCTTCCAACTGTGAGCTATCTTCGAAGGCCAACGGATGCGCCTCCTCCAATTTAGCCCATTGAACCTCTGAATCGTATTCTTCTGTTACTGGCGCACGACTTTGTAATATGGACAGATATTCTTCAATCCTGTCGGTGTTCATTTCTTCTTCAGGTGCATCCATCATGATTTCGATTGCTTGAAGAATTTCTGCATTTGTCATCGTATCAGGATTTGAATTCTTTTTTACTGTCCCGATGGATGAATTATCAGGACGCTTATTAAACATTTTGTTACCTCCCTGATGGCTTATCCCGTAGCGACGCCATTCTGTGACGTTATTTCCAAATCATTTTGTGGTAGTATCTACTTTTCACAGTCAAGAAGCGACTTGCATTTGCGAATCGCTCTGGACAACCGTTGTCTGCAAGCATCATTGGTAATCCCATAGTATTCTGCAATCTCATCGAATGAAAGCTTTTTATCAATGCGAAGCAAAATCAATTCTTTGTCCTGTTCGCTCAAACCTGTCGGAAGGTAAAGATGCATCGGAAGATCCATACTTTCTCTAGCTTCATTCCATTCATCCAACGCAACCTCTTTGTGATAGCTGCGGTGCAGTTCTCTCATTATCAAATTGTTCAATGTCTTGTATAGCCATGCAGTTGGATTTGAGTGAGAGCATATTTGATTTGCTTTCCAACAAGCAGTCAAAAAAGTCTCTTGTACAAGATCCTCTGCAAGATGCCAATCACCTATACGGCGGTATGCCGCTTGAACCATTGGCTTTGAGTGTTGATTCATCAATGTGTGGATCATTTCTCGTTGCCGATTGTCCATATTTCCACATCCCCTCCCAATTATCCGGCGCAAAAAAATAACGCTGCCAAGTATTTGTGACCCGGCAGCAGTTTATATCGTTAGGCTCTCTTTTCCGTGCTCCATAATTGTACGGCAAACTGCCAAACAGAGGCTGAGTTGATCTGGCGTTGCATCTTTTAATATATTCTCAAGCTCTATCCCAAAGCTGGTCTTTGGCCTAGACTCTACAATTCCATCAAGAAGGGCATATAAGTCAACAGATAGTGCCTGTGCGATTGAAATCAGTAGCGGCAAACTTACAGTAGTCCTTCCACATTCAATATGTCTGATATGCTGAGATGAAACGCCGACTATTTCTGCAAGCTGCGCCTGTTTGAGATTCTTGCGTATCCTACAGACTTTGATGTTGCTGCCGATTTCCTTATAGTCTATTGCCATGTAGAATCTCCCATAACATCTTATCACTCAATATACTTTGTAAAGATATTATACCGTGATAATCGTGGACAATAAATCGACTATTAGGGCATTCTAAGCCTAAATAAATACAAATAGAGCGTGATCTTACTTATTTATATTGAAGTATTAAAAACTTAGGCCAGCGTCTTGGGGTTTTTCCTAATGTACTTTGCCTTATTACCAAATGTCATTCTGCATTTTTTTGCAAGTTACTTTTGGGGGCACCATGTCATAGACAGGTAAGTAGCTAGCAATGATGCTGTCTATCGTTCCTCTTGTTAGAGGAATGGAATTGTCTACCTTGATTTTGAGATAATCCCGTCGAGATTGGGTTCTTGATTCGGCAGGAATTATCATTTACAATAATAGTAAATTCATGTGGGTTGGAGGGCTTGCGATGCTAAACCTCGTCTTTTTTGACTATCCTTTTATTCATATCGACCGATTTTGTATTACCCTGTCCAGCTTTTTTATTATGCTATTCTTTCTTCTCTCAAATGGAGCCCATTGGTACTTCTGGGGAAAAAAGTATCCCAAAAAGGGCTTATCTATACTTTGGAGCGGAGCAAAAATTATATGGAAGCCAAAGCTATTTTGGTTGCTTGGCGAATACATGTTTTGCTTTTTCTTATACTGGCTTCAAACATTTACAGGCAACCCCAAAAATACAGTCAGTATATTTACTTTGGCTGAAGATTACTTGCGATACGAAAGCCTGATATATTTACTTCTTCTGTTTTTTTCTCTTGGAACATTTTCCTTTCACCACGGGAAAGAACGATACCTATGTATGTTTGATCGCGTTGCCGACGTGTGTTTCGTCATTAGCGCAGCGTGTTTACAAATCAATCGCATGGTTCCCGTAATCTGGTCCATTTTTTCAATAATACCATTGTTTGTTTTTTCCTTGAGTTTAAGACTGTGGGATTCTATTGCACCATCAGAAAGCATGTCTATCCTCAACATCGAAAATATCCATAGCGCAGGAAATTCTTCTGTTTTGACTTTTTCGCCTCAGCAAACTTATGGACAGTTGTTCGAGTCCCGTCAAAAAGCGGCAAATCAGTTGAAGAAGTTAATCGTCAATACTGACTCTTCAGCCGTCAGTATCTGTATTTCTGGCGAATGGGGAATTGGCAAAACATCGCTTATAAACGGTACAATAGATCTACTAAAAAAGAGTTCTGCAAATAGTTACGAAATCATTCGCATCAATGCACTTGAATTGGATACGCCTCAATCTTTAAAAAAGTATACGTTTCAACAAATACAGCGCATCTTGAAGAGCAGAGGCACTTATGTCGGCATCGGAAGCGACTATCAGAAGTTTTTAACTGCTGCCACAGGTGTCATTTTAGATGCTTCACTGTCTAATTTAGTAAGCGCTTGGTTTAATCCCCCCCAGTTAGATTACCGCGATGAGCAAACCTCCCTAGAATATGCTTTATCTGGGGCGCTTGGCCCTGATGGGCGGCTGATTATCGTAGTTGATGACATTGAGCGCTGTAAAAGTTCAAAAGCATTAGAGTATCTGTTCTTTATCAAAGAAATTGCATCAATGCGTCAATGCGTCTCAATTTTTCTCACAGATCATCAAGTACTGGATAAAATTGCCAAAGAAGCCCTTCCAAATGTATCATCTCGGCAGTTTCTTGATAAGTTCTTCAACTATCAAATAGATGTAATTGGAATCCAACCGGAAGAAGTACAACCATATTATGAAAACAAAGAACCTTTCTGGGATGGTTTAAGCAACTCACTACGGAATCCATCTAAAATTTACTTTATTGTAATTGATCGGCTTCAGCAAAACATAGAGGCCGCGGATCTAAAACGATCTGCGGCTACGCCTGAAGTCATGGAACAGCGGGACAAAGAATTGAATGATTGCAAGCAATTGCTCCAGCAATTCAAAAAACTTTTCTCTAATCCACGGTATATAACAAGGTTCTATGCAACTCTACAACTCTACAAGGAAACTTTAAAAAAAGTTTACAGTGATGTCAATGGCGTCGATAAAGAACGATACTTTAGCATTATCAAACTCGATGAGTTGCTTTTATATCTTGTTTTTATAGAAGTTTTTTTTGATGTTGAAGGCAATATACTGAAGGAAGAAGGTTCACTTTATTTTGATCGACTTAGCCCCCAAAAAATTCCTTTGATAGCTGCATTGGGAGAAGACTTGTTATTTGAAAAAAGCATTATAGCTGACAAAGTGAACGTAAACGGTTATCAGCAAGCTATGCGCCACGATTTTGTCGCACAATTTTATCAAAATGCGGACCATCTTCCAGAAATAATAAAGACATATTCAACGCAAAAGGATGAATATATTGCTTTATTAGATGACGCACATGCAAACATTCCCCTCGACACATGGAATAAGTGCATTGATACAATCATTCGAGGTTATTTGACATCCAAGGACGCTGCGGATAGCGCCACTGAAACTGAACGGTTGCGTAAAAGTATCAAAAGTCTTTTCTCTATTGCTCAAAGCCATTTAGCTGACAAATCTTGGACGCAGGCCGATGTACTATCCTTCTTGATTTCGCGTCATAATATTGAGTTCCTCGCAAGCGGGGTACCAGCTATAAAGGATTTATGGGATTATTGTGGTGAGTTTTTTAAACCGTCTTTAGAAATCTCAGAGCAACTTAAAACACTATCTTCCCAATATGCATATGTCTGTTTAAGTTCTTTTACGCGTTTGATTAGTTATATGACTCCACTAAAGCATCTTAATATGAGCAATTTAAGGGAAGCCTTAGACGCAGTATTCATCCCCAATGAAACTTCTTTTGAAGGTAAAATCAAATGTTTTATCAGCAAGTTGCCTAATCCGCCAAAAGTAAGGGAGTCCGAGAATGCTTTTGACCAATTGGATACTATAACTGAACATTTTAAAACAGAAATGGAAAAAGCTAAATGTCTTCCATTTCCAGATGTTCAGAAAGCACTGCTATCAGCAAAGCAATCTTCTTGTGAACTGCGAGCTTTAAATGCAGTTATCAACCAAATCTCGATACCTGATGAACCGCAGGAATCGCTATTAGATATTTGGGACGAGGTAGACAACCTCTCAAGGCAAATAACTACATTACAGGATGACAAACAGTTTAGTCGTTCAAAATTTGAAAAACGCGTTGAGACTTTATTTGACAGAATTCAAGAAGAATTTACTTCCCCACTTACAGAGGAACAACTGACTAAGCTGCACTGTTTTCTAACGGTCTGCTATGAAGAAATGCATATAGATCCAATCAAATACCGTAACATCCTGATAACCTATGCAAAAAATTCATCTGTGTAACTAGATATAATGCAATATGTCAAAGAGGCGAGCAGCTCAACTTTAACTACTCACCTCTTTGCATTTTTGCTACATCATCGTCTTACCGCTCACAGGAGTCGAGTAGAAATCGCATATATTAAAAATACTCCCTATTATTTACCATCTCGTAAACAATAGCTTCGCCCGTCAGTTCGCTGGTACGGTAGATGTTCTGACAGAATGCCCGCAGGCTGAAATCCATGCCAGCATACCCTTGATCCAACAAGATGCCGGTGATGGTAAAGCGACGTCTCACTTGTTCTTCCTGCAATCGGGATATAAACTCCGGTGATAGAACGCATTCACCGTCAGTTATGAACACAATGTCAGCTTTTTCAAAGCCTTTCTCCTCCATCAGTCGCAGTGCCTCGTTCAGCGGTGCGCAAAAATCTGTACCGCCATCGAGAAACGTCTCCGCTGCACGCAATCTATCCTCTACCGTTGTCTGTTTTGGAAAGAATAAATCTGTCTTGATGGTGCCGAAATCGGAGAAGTGAATGAGGGCAAACCTGCGCCCCTCGCTCTCTGCAATCTCCAGCAGTGTCATGGCGACTGCCTTTCCCCAGGCAGCGCACTCTCCGGCAGTAGAACCAGACTCATCCAGACAGCAGATGATATCGCCTGCGCCCTTATAGACGGGTTCTCGCCTGCGGTACTGCTTGATCTGGCGGCGCTGATACTTTCGCAGGAACAGCGGCAGCGTCTCCGGCGCAGCCAGCATGGCAAGTTCCGAGGTCAGTGCACGCGATAGGTCGCTGCCGAGCTCCAGCGAGTATTTTTCGCCTCGTCCATAGGCATATCCATTCTGTTTCTTCTGGGCGAGCATTTCCCGAAAGCGGCCAAGATATTTAGAAATATCCCGCAAGGCTGCGCTCTCCCGCACACGCTTCAAAAGAGCCAGATTTTCCGGCGTTCTTTGGAGGTTTCCGGGTTCGCTGCTCCACGCGCCGACGATGCCCTGTACCTCTTCCGCTCTCTCCGCAGCAGTTGCTATGGCAGCCTGAACGATGCTCTTGATCTCATCCCTGCCTTGCAGGGCACTGTCGTCAATGAGCTTCGTGACCGCTGCCACCTGGCGGCGTTTTCCCTCAGCTTCGTTGGCAGCCTTGACCACATCCGCATCCAATGCAGGATCGCTGCGGTGGGAGTCGCTGCGCTGCTCCAGAAGGTCATTTAGCCGCTTTGCAGCCTGATCTTCTGATTGCTCGAGCTTTTCCAGCGTATGGAGCGCTCCTTGCTTTCCAGAAAGCTGCGGGAGAAGGTCATCCAGTTCTCCGGACACCTTGGAAGCGAACTCTGATGTCGCTTCATAGGCAGGCAGCTCCCGGCCCTCGCAGACTTCCTTGAGTGTGGGATATTCTTCGCTCTTTGTCATGTGCTCCAAAATCGGTGCGTTAAATTTGCGTGCCGCCACGGAAAGAGATAATTCCTCATTGCGCCGGGGCACAAGGGAGTAGAAGGACTGGAATACATCCTGCGAGAGTGCAGGAAAGGACTTCAGCTTCTTTCCCGCATCCTGCTCGATCTCATCCATAGCGGCATCCTCTGTACGCAGGTCATGGTAGATGCTGCTTTCCAGCTTGGTAGAGCGCAGTACCCGGTCAGTTTTCTGGTGCCTCTCTGCCGGCGGAGATAGTACCCAGCGCGAAGCAAGGACATCCTGAATAGTCCGATAGGGGTTCAGCAAGGCTCGCCACCCTCTTTCATTTCAAAACTCTTGATCCACGCGATCAAAATGGCGTTGGTCTTTTTCTGGGAGCCACGAAGTTCGGGAAATTCCGACTGCAAGTAGGGTGCGGCGCCGTACATATTGGTTTCGCCGCTTTGACGGAGTTTTTCCAGAAAGTCAAAGTATTTCTGATAACTCTCCTCTTTGATGTAGGCGTTTAAGTACATATTGTAGTCTCCCTTGCGGGTGATGAGCCTAATCCAGAAAACGCACAGCTCACCTACATAGTAGAAGCTGAACTCATCCTTATTCTCCTTGGCGATACAGGCATCCGTGTGCTCGCCGCAGAATTTCCGCAGCGTGGTAAGATCCTTTAAGGCATTCGGTGCAGTCAGTGCATCATAAACGCGGTCGATTTCTTTGCAGATTTCCTGAGTAGCAAGCGCTCTGTGGCAGGGCCACACGGTATTGTACCAGCGCCAGCCATCGTAGTCGGCACGGATATGACCGATCTTACGCCGGGGCTCCGGAAAGGAACAGCCCTCTATTGTTTCCGTATCCTCAAACACCTCGGGGAAAGGACACTTTATCAGGAGCTGCGATAAGATGCTTTCTTTCATGGTGTATCTCCGTCACGCTGCCTTGGCAGGAAAGAACTGCTTTGCCTTTGTGAGAAGCCACGCCTTGACGCCGTTGCGGCAGGTCATGCCGCTGACCTGGCTGTTGCAGGTAGGCATCGCACACATGGCGCAGGCGTAAATATGATTGTCCAGTACGATCTCCTCGGACAGCTGGTCAATAAACCACGCAAGATCCGTAGGGAGCGTGTAGGGAGCAAGGCCCTTGGCGCAGTGACCGCACAGCACGATGCCCGTAGTGACGGGCTTTTTGCAGATAGCACAGCTTGGCATAGTTTTGATTTCCTTTCATCATAGGTGCTGGAGGGAGGGCATTTCGCCCTCCCTCTGCTTTTTTAGAATTTAGAACGGCATATTGCCATCATCGCCAAAGTCCGGCGTGAAGCCGCTGGGCGGGGCACCAAAATCAGCGTCAGCGCTGGGAGCACCGTCCTCCTTGGGCTTGGAGTCACCAAAATACACGTTGTCGGCAATGACTTCCGCGCTGCGGCGCTTGCCGCCCTCCTTGTCCGTCCAGTCGCGAATCTGGAGCCGACCCTCTACAACAGCCATACGCCCTTTTGCAAAGTATCTGCTTACAAACTCCGCAGTGCTTCTCCACGAGACCACATCAATGAAGTCCGTTTCTTTTTCACCGTCGCGCTTGTAGTCGCGGTCAACGGCAAGAGAGAAGGAGCAGACAGGGGTATCGGACTGCGTTCTCCGCAGCTCGGGGTCATGTGTGAGTCGTCCCATCAAAACAATTCGATTTAGCATACAAAGTCCTCCTGATTTTTAAGTGATTTTTAACTGTTTACATCAGTTCAGCGCCGCGATCTCAGAAAGCGGCGTGTAGGTGAATCCGGTTTTTTCATGTGCCCGGCGGCTGATGTCCTCAAGGTCATTAAGCAGGCCGTCCATCAGAGCAGTCTCGCTGTCCGACTGTGCGGAAGTGCGGAGTTCGCATTGCTTTTGGTAGAGCCGCACCAGTTCTCCGCGCAACTTGATGAATGCCTTGCGGGCGAGATCTGCGCGGCTACCGTCTCCACAGGCCTCTTCAAATCCTGCCTGTGAATCCAGTGCCATCTCACGGACATCGTTGACCTTTTCCTGCATGGGGTTGATGCAAAATCGGTTGAGAACACTTTCCACCTTTTCACGGTCAGCCGGCAGACGCCAGAGATAGTCCTTCAGCGCCAGCAGGTCGGAAGGCTCCACCTTGTCGTGACCGGAGAGCCATGCTCTAGCCTGCGCAATGGGGTAATAGCCAAGGTACTTTCGGTCCGACACCGCCATGCTCTTGCGCAGCTCGCAGAGAATATCGTCCGTCAGTTCGTTTGCGCTGTCTGGCACGGGGATTGCGGCCACCTCACGCTGCATCTCAATGAGTTCTTCCAGCGTAATTGTGGTACTGACCTGTCCAAATGCGCCGTTCTGCTTATTCTTCAGAACGGCAAGGCGGGTATCCCGGTCTTCGATGTTGGCTGTCACGACCTTCAGTTCCAGACGGTCATAGAGCGCCTCCAAAATTTTCTCCTGCGGATCATTGAAATTGGGGATCTCATTGGACGCCGCAAAAAAGGAGATGGTCGGAATTGGGTATGTATGGCCCTCGTTGGTGTACTTACGCTCATTGAGCGCCGTGAGAAGCGAGTTCAGGACACCGTCGTTGCACTTGAATATCTCATCCAGCAGCACAATGTCCGCCTCGGGGATCTTGCCTACTGTCTGGACAACTGGTTCGCTTGGACGCAGCAGCGCTACCGCTTTGCGGTAGGCTGCCAGCTTGTCCGAGGCCCGATCAAGCATGGCAAAGGTGTCCTGGGTATTTTTCATCTGCCCCAGGCCATCTACCGCACACTTTAGATCAAAGTGCAGGGTTTGATATACACCATCGCCCTCCAGCACAGAGTCCGGAATGCTCCCGGGGATAAGGCTTGAAAGGTCAACGCGGCCGAAAAGCTGTTCTTCATCGGTCTGCTTGGAGAGCAGGCGCTCAAACTGCCTCGCGCCGGTGATGTGCTGGCGGAAGAGGTTGATGGCATAGCTCTTGGCCTGGCCCGGATCACCCAGAACGAACAGGTTCTTGCGGGTCAGCAGGGCAATCGCAATCATCTCCACCAGTTCTTCCCGCTCGGCAACGCTGCCGTTCACATCGTCGATCACGGCCAGCATTTTATCTCGCAGGCTCATTTACATATCCTCGCTTTCTTTTAATATCCCTCTCTGGTACTCGGCATAGCATCTGGGACAGGCCGCACCATAGCGGAGGCGGCAGCCTGTCCGCTTGAGCAACGCGGCAAAAAGCCGGGCGCTTCGTTCATCCGCAAAGGAGTAAACGCTCATGTCACAGCCGCCAAGACTGCAAACCTCTGTCACGACCTCCCATGCCGCGGCTTCTTCGTCTGCCGGAGCACACGGAAAGGCACGCAGAGCGCGCAGAGCACCGTCCGGCGTCTGGAGCACCTTGGCAAAAATATCAGCCACCGCCTCCATTTTCCCGGAAAGGTCTACACCTTCCGCAAGCGGCTCAGCAGATGACTCCAGCATCTCCGGAGCCATGATTACGTTGTCAAGGGCGATATCGGCCATGGTCTTAGGCTCCCCGTACAGCGCTGAGAACCGGCCTTCCAGTTCGAGCACCATATTCTCCGAGGTGGGAGGATCAAAGGCGCAATAGATATCCGGTGTATCGTTTTCCGTTTCACAGTCATCACCGCTGCGGATCTCCATGACCGTGCCGCAAAGGCCGGCATACTCACTTTCATCGTTGGCACAGATGATCCCGCCGATGGTGAATACCTTGCCTTCTGTGCAAAAACGCGTGCCGTTTTCCTGTAAGATCATCTCTTTCTGCCCCCTTATGCCGCCATGACCTGCTCATATAGGGAGTTGCCCTCCGAGATATGATCAAGAGAAACCATGTCGCTCTTGCGGTATTCCTTGGGAGCGCCAGTCAGGCCGCACAGGCGGTAAGCCGACTTGCAGTTGAGTAGTTCATATTTGAGCTGTGCGAAGATATGCTGCTGAAGTGTGCCCTTCTGGGGATCAAAACCGGCCACGGCCCGGATGAGCCGAAGCGCAAGCTGCTGGTACACGTCGTCATACTCCAGCTGGGCCGCCCTCATGAGAGGGCGGTTCTTCCGGATCACGGTATCGATGCACCAAAGATACTTCTCCACAAGGGCATTGCGCTGGGCGATGGTATAGTTGTTGTTCATGTTCATTTCCTTTCTCTGCGATAGGGGTCCAAAGGCGGCAGAAGCCCTTGCCCCAGTCCTCCAGTAACATCTGATGGGTGTAGGCGGGGGAATTGTAGACGGTGTTGCGGCAGTGCTGCAGCTGAACCAGTTTCTTTCCGCCGCTGGGATTTTTCTCGGTCATGTAGTAAGAATCGTTGCAAGTATCACAGTTTCTTTCCGTATTGTTCAATCGGTGTCCTCCCGTTTATTTTTTCTTGCCTCCGCTGCATCAAACGACGGAGCCAGTTCATAGCCGCGCTCCGTTTTATAGAAGAAGGCAGGCCTGAGCCCGTCGTCGATCTCTACCACATAGTGTCGGTGAACGGCCACATGGAGCGTTTCGGCGTCAGGCGCATCGTTGCAGATCTTGGCAAATTCCCGCGGTGTAAGGTCGGTGTGCAACTCATAGAGTGGTGCATACCGCCAACCGTCCGGAGAAATATCCATGCCGAGGTCATGACAGAGCATCTCGTGCAGTCTCCACTCATTTTTATTTTTGAAGCAGTAGACTCGCAGTTCACAGGGCTTTTTCCGTTTTGGGCACCAGTCCGGCACATAGATCTTGGGGTCACTGCGTTTGAATTTACGCGCCCGCTTTCCACCGGTGCAAAAACGCTCCCCCATGTGCATCATGACACCCATCTGCTTTGTGGGGATACTTTTCGTATATTGGAGTTCACATTCACATCCGATACAAGTTTCTTTTCGTAACTGCATTTCTACCTCCTTACTCGGTGAGCGCTTCGCTGCGGTTTTCCAGGTGGTCAAACACACTGTCCACCTTATCGCAGTCAAAGCCCTTAATCATGCCATAGTCCTGACAGAGCGACAGGACCGCTTTGAACAGCCCCTTACCTGCGCCGGCCTCTGCATCGCTCAAATGCGTATCTTCGCGGATGGAAGTGAGGCAGTCGTTCAGGTCGGTGCGGGTGTTGGTAAAACGGCTATAGCTTGGATTCGGCGTTCTTAGTTCATCCTCGGGTGCCAGGAAAAGCGGACTCTCGATGATCTCATAGCGGGTAAACCAGCCTGCGGCATAGTTATCGCAACAGGCCTCCCAGAAATCATCACCGTATTCCTCGCGATAGAGCTCTTCATCATAGGGGAAGGTCATTTCTTCCTTTTCCATCTCCACTAATTCACGAAGCCGCAGGATTGCCCGGTCTTTACACAGGAACGTCTCAAGCCCCTCGGGATCAGGGAAATTTCCTTTATCTGCATCCGCCGAGGTATGGACGATCATGTAGGCTGGCCTTGAGTGTTTGTAGCCTTTCAGATAAGGAGAATAGCACCGCTGATGCATCACCCACTTATCGACAACGGGACGGTCCTCCTCGTGGAACATCTCTGCAAACTTGTCGTAATACTCCTCGGGCTGAAGATTCACCTTGAGAGCGCTGTACGCCTGACCGATACTGTCATCCAGCGCGGAGAGAATCTGCTCCGGCGAGACCTTGATCTTTGGTGTCTGGCTGATGCAAAGGCGTCCGCCGCATTTTTTACACCGTCCGATCAAACACAGCCGGTGTCCCTGCACATCCGCAAGGTCCTTATAATCAAGCTCCCAGTCGATATCTGTGATATTCTCCGCAAGATGTGTCACCGTCCGGATCAGATCGTCGTTCTGCCAATCCATGCAGGTACAGATATCCTCCGGCGTGCGCGAACAGTGATTCTTTTCACACATACTATGCCGCCTCCTTATTCCGTTCTTTTTCACATAAGTCGATGAGCCTTTGGCACCGATCCATTTCAAAGCCCCCGATGTGTGCCAGCTGCACGGAAAGGCGCAGCTTCTTCGCCATCCAATGGTAGCCCTGCGTCCGCGTCATGCCGCGCTCCCGCCAAAAGCTGTCAAATATCTGGTGCGTCTCTTTTCGCTTCATGCGAAGAGTTTCATTGGCCAGATTGCCAAGCGGCCGCGTGGTACCCTTATGGCAGCCAACACGGGCATTGCAGTTCTGGCATTGATAGAATCTCTCCTGTTCAATGCCAAGCCGCTTTGCCGCGGCCATTCCGTAGACCTCTGCCGCGGGAACCAAACGGACAACACCGCCGCAGTAGCGGCAGATCTTAGGAATTTTCAAACGCATTCCCCCCTTTACGCCGCCTTGGCCGCAGGCGGCTCAATGGCTTTCTTGGATTTTTTCTTAGCTGTCGGCGCACGCATGACATTTTGCAGGTAATAGGCGTCCTGTGTGCTGATCGTCAGCATACCGCCCTGGGCGATGCCGAGGGTGATCGTCCCACCGAGCGCCTTCAAGCAGGTCGCCAGCTGCTTTGCACTATACCAGTAGCTGCCGGTAGGAGCGCCTGTCAGCGCGATCACATCAATACCTACCGAAGCATTCCCCCAGTCGCTGGAGCAACGAAAGACGAGCTTTTGATCTTCAAAGGCCAGATTCACCCGGCCATCCGGCGCAACGGACAGCACAGAGGAGAGTGCCTCCCGCATTTCTTTGGTGTCCGTCAGCACGGTAAAGCTGTTGGTAATGGTCTTGAGCAGAGAGTTCGTGTCGATATAGCCACCCTCCATGAGGCGGGCGCTGAAAAGAAAGTTTTCCTTGAAAAAGACGATGCTTTTTCCTGTTGTGCCGACGCGGAATTCATCTTCGTCTTTACACATCCCCGCGAGTTTTCCCAGCGAGAGAGCAGGGACTAAGAGGCTGATATCTCCGGTGCTCTGGTCGTCTCCTTTGGCCGTTACGATGCACATACCGTTACTTCCCGCGGCGCGCAGGCCTGCATCGGTGAACATCAGGTTGACGCAGCGCAGCAGCGGCTTATCCTTATCCTGAGCCGTGGCAAAAACGGTATGCTGAGCCACGGCAGGAATGCCGCTGACCTTGACAGTATCCTCAGGGAAGGGAAGGTCAGGTTTGGGGAATGCGCCTCGGTCCCACACATCGACCTCATAGCTGACGCTGCCGCTGGTGAGCGTCATACGTCCGCGGTTTTCCTTGCGGCTGATCTCCACCGTATCCTCCGGGAGCCGCTGGAGCATTTCTGCGAGGGTTCTGGCAGAGTAGACGAGAGCACCGTCCTCCTGTGCGGAGCATGGAATTTTCTCTACGAGGGCAACCTCCAGATTGGTAGAGGTCACGGTGAGCATTTTTCTAGCGCTGTCCGATTCCAAGAGCACGCCTTTCAGGACGTCCAGCGGAGAGTCAGGCGGGGCAATGGTCGTTGCGCGTTTGACCGTAGCGAGAAGCTCGGCGCGATTTACAGTAATAAGCAAATAATCTTCTCCTTTATGCAGCAAAATCGAAGATCGACAGTTGGTTTTCATCCACCTCTGCCACCTTCGACTTCCGCTTTTTCTTTTCTTCGTTTGTCCTTGCAAGTAACCCCTCGTAGCGTTCCCAGATCGCGGCAGCCTGTGCTGTGCGGACACTGCTCTCGCGGGGCTCGGACACGACCTCCGGGGCAGACGAGCTTTCCACGTTTGTCTCTTCCTGCACGTTCTTTTTACGATTGGGGTTGATGATTGCCATTTTCTTAAAGGCTGCGGCAATATCCTCTACATTGTCCCGGATGCCGGCCGCCAGCTCCTTTGCCATCTGTGAGGTCAGGTCCTTTACATCGCTCATGGCGGCAAGGCCCTCTTCACTGAATGTGCCCTCAATGATGCCCGCAACCGCCAGCTTGGAGGCCATCAGCTTCATGGCCTTGGCCTGCATGGTGTTTGCGTAGTAGAACATATACACCTCCACCTTGGGCGCCGTCTGATTGATGCGCCAGCTTCTGCGGGAGGCCTGACGCAGCGTAAAGAGGTTATAGCCCATGGAGTAGTAGATGATGGTGGTAAAAGCATTGAGGTCAAGGCCCGTCTCCACACAGCGCGGATTTGTGATCAGGACCTGCAGGCCGCTTTTGACCCGCTTGTCCACCCATTCCTCCCGCTTTTCTGTGGGGATCTGCTTTGTCAGGATCTCCGTGCGGTATCCATTCTCCCGCAGCAGCTTCAGCAGCTTTTGCTGAGAGTCCGTCCGCGTCCAGCTGGTGTAGATCAATACCCGTTCGCCATCTTCCACCTTTTGCTGCACCAGATTCAATATTGCTTCTTCTTTTGGCAGAAGCGTTGAAAAGTCACCGCAGTTTTCTGGCTCTACGAGGGTCGAGCCATCAATGGGATGGACAATCTCCGGCTGGTCGTAGGGTTGATCCGGGTAGACCGTGAGCAGATTGAGATAAGCAGAGAGGATCTTCTGCGCGATTCCTGTACCCGAACGGAGTATCTTTTGCAGTATGTTCTCCGCTTTCTCATAGGCTTTGCGGACATTCTCAGGCATCTCCAGCGCTATCGGGATTTCCTCATAGCTCGGCAGATCCTTGTTCATATCCGTAAGGGACAAAAAGGCCGCATACTCCAGCAGGAAGCGGGAAAACACCAGCGGTGAGACACCGGGGAGCAGCCGCGACTTTGTTTTCCGCTTGTTGGCGCGCCGGTTGGAATTGTACTCGGTGTCCTCGATCTCATAGGTGTTTTCTACGACACCATACTCCGCGTCAAAGTCGCCAGGCTTGCGATACCTCTTATCATCTTTGAGCATGAGCCCAGGGACGATGCGGTAAAGCAAATGAAAGATACCCGAGGAGTACCCATTGATGAGCGTCGCGGTCATTCCAACGAACAACTTCGCTGTACCGTAGAGCTCGGCCATGGCATCGCCCTGGCCACTGGCGTTGTTGTATTCGTGGAGCTCATCGCAGAGGAAACCGTTGATTTTTCCGCGCAGTTTCTTCTTGATATAGGTACTGAGCGGATAGCGACGCTGTGCGCCGCGGATGGGATAGTAGCCATCCGGGTCCTCAGCGATCTTCATAAGCTGGTCAATGACCTTCTCATTTTTCGTCCGTTTGAGATGTGCGGCCGCTCCGTAGCGGTGTACCCAGCCATACTCGCCAATCTTGACCCACCCGGTCCGCTTACTCGGATTGACAGCAGACCATAACGGCGCACCGCAGTGGAGACATTTATGATTTAGCTTGTTCTCTTTGAGAAAGAAAAACTGGTCCGCCGGCACGGTATAGCTGATTCCATCCTCGTTGATATCCATTTCGATGACCGCATCGCAGTCCGGGCAAAGAAATGCACGCCGGCGTCTGTTCCACCTCACAGCAGGATAGCGCATATAGCCGTCTCTGGCCCTTTCCTTGGAAAAGACTGCGTACACGCTCTTGTCGCCCTGCTCGTACATGGCGTAGAGGCGGTTTAGGTCGGTAATGCTGTGTACCACCATGGCGTAGGTATCCGGGAGCGTTTCGCCGATCTCGCGTACCCATTTTTTCGTGACATGGGCGGGACACATGATGATGTTGAAAGATTTTCCTGTGCCTTTTTTCTTCTGCGAAGCCCATAGTCCGTGCAGCGCGCCGAGAGCGGTCGATCCGATCTTTGTTTTTCCAGAGCCGCATTCCGCGATGATGAGGGCAGCCCGCTTTCGCTCAAGCTGGCGTTTGACAGCCTCTGTCACCGCGAGCTGCGCGTCATAAAGGGAATAGCCCGCGTGCTGCGTGATAAAGTTGTTGATGGCCAACACTTCATCAGAGAGGGGCTCACTGGCAGGGTCAAAGAGGGGCATGAACTGATTGCGGATGCGGGCTGCAACGGTAACGCCAAAGGTATTGAGATACTCCGTGACATTGTTGACCTTCTCGAACCCGTCCGAAAAGCCCGGAACCGTGCCGGGGATCTGGATGTCACCGGTTTTCAAGCCTTCCTCCAGCACCTCCACAACATTTTTATCCTCTGGCTTCAGCGTCAGCACCCATGCATCGATCCGCTCTTTTTGCGAGATGACCTCCAGCTGTCGGAGATCTCCGCGGTTTTGGAGCGAAGTGAGCACATAGTCCTGAAACGCAGGGATGAGCGGTGCTGCTGTTTTGTGATCCAGTTCCTCAAACAGGCGCACACGATCGCCTTCAGGGCAGAAAATGTAGCATTTGCGTGGCTGTGCCGGTTTTTGCGGAGCGACTTCTTCATCTCCTTTTTGCCTGTCATTCTCCGGCCCGCATTCATCCTGCGGCGATGTTTCTTCCTGTGTGTCGTCTGCTGCCATAAGCGTTGCCACGGCGTATACGCCATCATGGGTGATTTGACGCTGATACCCTTTCAGCTTGCTTTGCAGCTTTCGCACCATATCATTTTGGGTGGCCTCTATGGTAGCCCCGCCGTAAATAGCGTCTGCCATAGCCCGCACCATCTCGGGATATCCACCGAAGCGGATCGCGCAGATCACGCTTCCTTTCTTGTCTGCGTCAAGCACGACTGTATCTGCGTAGGCCGACAGCCGGATCTTCGCCGACGGATCATAATACCCCAGCTCGATCAGCTTGCTCTCTGACATTCATTCGCGTCCTCCTTTCAATTTAGGGGCAAAAAAAGACCGCAATTGCTCTATGAGCAATTACGGTTCTCTTCTTGTCCTTATTTTGATTCCAGTTCGTTTGAGTCTCTGACGGAGGGCGCAATGCCCCCCCTTCCGTCGCCGTTCCTCCCTAACTTACTCCGCCCTGACTTACTTCGCCCTGAAATGCAACTCAATTCTACTGCCTTATACTTTTCCTGCATAGTTGGAAGTTTTCCATAGTGATTTGATAGTCTATATAGATAATAGGCACGGAGAAGAACTGTATCTGCAGGGTGCTCCGTTATTTCACAATCAGGCTCAGTCAAAACAGCGCCTGTGTAGAGCGAAAAGTGCGTTTAGTTGCAAAAATCTTTTCTAAACATTGATGCGACTACTTGATTTTTAAGCTTTGTTCCGGATATAATAGAGAAGAAAAATGCTTCTGGTTGCAAAAATCTTTTCTAAGGAGGCGACCTCATGGTCATTCGAAGAGACTTCTATTTGGAAAAACTGATTCAGCGAAAGGGAAATGGCCTGATCAAGGTCATCACCGGTATTCGCAGATGTGGGAAATCGTACCTGCTCAACAATCTTTTCTATCATCACCTGCTGGAGTCTGGTGTTGATGCTGAGCACATTATTCGTTTTGCCTTTGACTCAGCCGACGACCTGTATCTGATTGGAGAAAGTCTCATTCAAATTGAAAAAGAAAAACGGGGTGTTGACCCCGAAAAGTTTATGGCATATATTCGCTCCAAAGTTGTAGACAACAGCGTTTACTATCTGCTACTGGATGAGGTGCAGATGCTCGATTGCTTTGAAGCGGTTTTGAACGGCTATTTGCGCAAAGAGAATATGGACGTGTTCGTGACTGGAAGCAACGCCCGACTTTTATCCAAAGATATTGCCACCGAGTTCGCTGGGCGCGGAGATGAGGTCCATATGTATCCCCTGAGTTTTGCAGAGTTCATGTCTGTTTACAAGGGGGACAAATACATGGGGCTTTCAGAATATATGCTCTATGGCGGTATCCCGCTGGTCGTTCTGCGAGATGGGGCAGGTGACAAGGCTGCAGCCTTACAAAACCTTTTCAGTGAGATCTATCTGCGAGACATCTGTAAACATAACAGGGTGAAGAATATTGGAGAACTGGAGGATTTGCTCAATATTCTATCTTCCGCCATTGGATCTCTGACCAACCCGGAAAAACTGAAAAATACCTTTCGGACTGCCAAAAAATCCCGAATTACCTCTAACACCATCCGAAAGTATTTGGGCTACTTTGAAGACTCGTTCCTGATTGAGTCGGCGCAGCGGTATGACATCAAGGGAAAAGCCTACATCGAAACGCCGAAAAAATACTATTTCTCCGATTTGGGACTGCGTAACGCCCGTATCAATTTTCGCCAGTTTGAGCAAACTCATTCTATGGAAAATGTGATTTACAACGAACTTCGCATGAGAGGGTACAGTGTCGATGTAGGTGTCGTGCCGATTGCTGAAAAAGACGCAGAAGGCAAAGTGATTCGCAAGCAGTTAGAAGTTGATTTCGTGTGCAACATGGGTTCCCTACGCTATTATATTCAATCTGCCTTTTCGCTACCGGATGAAGCAAAGCGGACACAGGAGATCCGACCGTTTCGGAAAATTGATGACTCTTTCAAAAAAATCATCATCACCAAAGATATTGTTTCTCCCTACTATGATGAATACGGCATTCTGACTGTGAATGTCTATGACTTCCTTTTAGACGCCAAATGTCTTGAAATATAAGCGTCAATATCTGCACAACAAAAGTGCCGTACCTCTAATGCCCTTCATTTTTTGCAGTCAGGAACGATTTGATACGACGCTGCACAAATTTACGCCCCTCTGAATCCTTACGTTGCAAGGATTCAGAGGGGCGCAGTTTGTGCAGATTATGTTGCTCGATTCATCTATGAAATCTTGTCAATGAATTCCTTCATGTTATCAATCTAGATATATGGTGCATGCTTAGAATAAATCTCATGAAATTTAGAAATAACAATTCGGATTTCACTTGCTCACAATGTTTCCAAGATTCTATGCAGAAATCGTGCCTCATTATAGGACTTGCAGAGACAGGCAATGCCGTAACCGCTTACTTTTCCAGATCATGTCTGCATGGGGCACAGAATTTTTCATTTCCCATTTTAAACGATTTTGATTCGCGTCGTAGGCAAAGCTACTCTCGAGATTATTGCAGCTGCTTCAGCACGTGTAATGGTGTCAGATGGTCTGAATGCTCTGGTTCTTTCATCTCCGGTCAAGATGCCTGCTCTGTAAAGAGCAAGTATCTCATCAGCGTATTCGCTTCGTTCGCTTACGTCAGGAATATAATCATAGTCAATGTCGTTGACAACGGCAAAATCAGATGTTGCTTTCGCGAAAATATGTGCTATTTGCGCTCGTGTTGCGTAAGCATCGAGGCTGGAATATTCGTCGCTCGAGACAATTCGATTTTTTACACAATAGTTCAGATAGGCATCATACCATTTACCACCATCTGATGCTGAAAAAGAGATTGTCTGGTTATTACATGTGGCATGGACAACAGCAGCCATTTTAATTGCTTCGCTCAGTGTGATATTGCCTATAGGGTGAAATGTACCGTCAGTATATCCGTTCATAATGCCCAACTGGACAACTGACTTTATAACGCCCTGTTGCTGACTTCCATACCATGCTGACTCATCCGCGTCCAGGAAGCCATAATAGTCGGTAGACGCACTGAACTTGCTGTCGGTATCTGTAAGGCTATCCGTATCAATGCAGGTAATACTATTCCGAATTGTCTCTGACCATCCCCATAGACGGCCGAGGTTGTCCCTATACTGCCACTCTGCCGGCAAATATATAGCCGTATTGTCGCCGTCTTGTTGGAAAGCCCTTGCTTCGGTGATTGTGTCTGATTTAATAGACAGCTGTTGGTACTCTTTCAGCTTGGAATTGTCGGAGAAACCGTTGGTCATATAAAGCTGCACAGAATCATCATTTTGCTTCTTGGCATGAACGATCAAACCGGCAGTGTCTCCCAGCCTTTTTCCGTCGCTGAGCCTCACAAGGCCGCCTCTGTTCAGACTATTGCTCTTTTCCGGGCCGACAAGATACGACAAGTACACCTCGTTACCGCAGCTTGTCATGGAAGCGTAAAAGTTTACAAATTCTTGGGGCAAAACCTTATTATCGCTAACTGGGATACTGTACTGATTGATCCATTTTCCGTGTTCATTCAAAAGGAATACCTTGCCAGTATAGGCATCTACAAAACATGGCCTGCCATTCAATGCCGAAATCGCATAAGGCTCTGTGCCAGCAGGAATGTCCACAGATTTGACGATCTCATCGCTATCCCAGTAACACAACGAACTTCCATTTTCCCATAAGGCAACATTTTCGCAGAGGACAACATTACTGGCCGCAGCCACATTAACATTGTCTTGAAGAATAAAAAGGCTGTATTGCGAACCCTTTGGATTCTTCGGATAAAATAGGTCAAGCCAAACTGAGCCATTTGGTTGGACAGACATATTCTGAATGATCATCGCATCTTCTAAATCTTCGCCGCTTCGATAGCATGCCTGCAATTCAAGCGTCTTTTCATTTATACAGGCCACTGCATCTTTGTCTATCGAGTTATCATTCAAAAGAAACCATATATGATTGTCTTGAGCTATCATGTCTTTCACATAATAGGAATCTATTCCGCAGCTCAGTTTAGAATTGTTCTCACGATCAATAGCCGCAACACTGGAATTGAATATGACCGCAACGACCAACGGGAGTATTATGCAGGCTTTTTTGAGTTTGTCTATTCCGTTTCTTTCCATGAGAATGCCTTCTTTTTCATTAAAAGACTACTGATATAGTATATTTGTGGTATCTTCGCTCCATTTTGTCGTAATGCTTACGGAAACCTTGTTTGCAAGTGTGCTCGTCTGCGCAGTTTTATGTGCAAATGTCGTTGCCGCTGTTCCCCATAATCCATAGCCGTTTGACGGAGTATAAAGATAAACCTGGGACCAACGTGCATTTAGAATTGTCGTACCGGTTGGTGCACGATTGGACTGTTTATCATACGCTAAGCATACTTCACGGTTAAAATACAGATTTGTATAATTTGAAGTTACATACGATTCGCTTGCGCCATTTACGGGTTTGGTGAATGTTGCATTATGCCCCGTTTCGTTTGTATTGAGAGTTATTGTGTCAATAACCGCCCATGATACACCGTTAATGATTTTAAGAGTAACGGTATCATACGCACTGCCTTTTGTGATCGTTGCAACTAAATTTACAGACGATAGTTGACTTGGAGAATACTTGATTGAAGAGGGTCTCCAGTAATGCGCATATTCTCCGGCCGAATTCTTAATATACCCACTAATATCGAAACCCCATTCACCATCTTTTTGAGAATAATAGGTTCCTAAATCTAAGCCTATTTTATCACTTACATATATTCCAAAGAAGCCATAGGGTACATCAGGATCTGACAAGCTGCTTTTAAGATTAACTGATGGTAAAGTAAACGTTCCACTTGCCTTGTAATATCCTCCTGTTACAGTCCGAACCATGTAGTGTAGCCCTGTCCAATCCGAGGAATTTACATATGTTTTCACATCTCCAGAATATGACATAGTCACCGGAGATTCCTTCGCTTCAATGCATGATAGCGGATCTTTGCAAAGAATCGATGCATATTCCAAATCTATTTCATTTTCAGCCGAGGGAGTTGCAGTTTTCCAACTCGATATTAAAGTGTTTGCTTGCTCAAACGTAAGGTTATTTGTTTTAATAACAGATGCTGCGGTTTGTAAATCATATACTGTCCACTCATTTAACATAGCAGAACTTGAAGAATACTGCAAAAGGAAATCATAATCTTGCTGCGTCTCTGACAGTTGATCTTTAATGCGAGAGTCCACCGTTCGTAAAGATGCCAAGTCGGATAAGCTCATTTCCATAACGTCCGTATCTGCATATTGTGAAACATCACTCCATGCAAAGCAAAATGAAATAGATGAAATGAGTGCTGCGCATAAAATAAGATCTAAACCTCTTTTTATAACTTTTTTCATGGGATCATCTCTCCTTTTTCATCTGCAGATTATTGCTTATTTTTAGCTTGTAGACGGTTTTTGCTACTAAGAGGCCTATCGAAGGTGCCGTTGCCGACAGCGACAGGTTGTACCATCGTCTTACCAATGGGTAAGGAGCATTGCTGCTACAATTCTTTTCATAAAACCACCCCCTTCCGTATATCCTTGATAAAATTTTTTGCTTTTACCTAATAAATGCAGAAGAAGTGCTTTTACTTGCAATTTTCAGCAAGAATATTTCATTTCATCGTTTCGACTAAATACCCTCTTTTAGATATGTGCAAAATTTCCATCTGACTAAGCGCGTATCGATAGCAAATACGGGGTGTTCTCCCAATTGAACTATATATTCAAGCACAACCATTCAGCCTTATTTCTCGTAAATATTGTATTAGTTTCCGCTTTGTGCAAAAAATGGCGGAGGCATCGACATCACGTATCGATACCTCCGCTGACATTTATTTATGCTGCCTTTTGCCGAAATCGCAAGTTGCGGATGCCGTTTGCCCTGACCTGGAGTTCCTGCGAGAGGAGCTTCAGGACGGAAAATTCGTCATCCAGCCCATCCAGTTCTCTTTGCAGTACACCTTCATAGTGCCGTTTCTTCTCCTCCAGAGCCTGCACCTTCAAAATCCAGCGATCCATGATCGCAGGGCTTTGGCTGTTGCTTTTGATAAGATAATCACACTTTTCCTGATACACTGCAATCTCTTTTTTGACTGCATTATAAAATTCTTCTGTCATCTTTTCACGCTGCTTCGCATCGTCAATGATATAAAAGCTGTTGACAATCAAAGGTGTCGTTCTTTTGTTGAGACCACTGAGGAGCGTGATAAAATCCTCAAAAATGTCCACTTGGTCCATATGGGTACGGGGAACAAAATACATGTGACCATTGACACTCAGTTTGGTGGCCTCAAGGCCCCGTAAGTAATTGAGGCAGATTGTTTCAATCTGCTTGCGGTTGGCACAGCGCTGATAGAGTTCAAAAAGTTCTTCTGCATGCCGGCAGCACGCAGGCACATCCACCGCAGAATCGTAGACCATATTGTCGCTGCGGAAAATGCCGTCTGCCTTGTCGTAGCTGATATTTGCCAACTTTTCGTATTGATTCGTCTGTCGATTCAGCGTTTCCTTTATCAGTTCGCGGGAGAGAACACCAGGGGTGTGCTTATTATCCCGGCAGTAGGCAAGGTAGATGTTCGTCTCACTATTCTCCGTAACAGGGATGCGCTCTCGGATATCACCTGTGGCAGAGCGAAAGGCATCTGACACGGAAAGCCGGTTGCTGCCGCTGTACGGGATCCCCAGGCTCTCACACAGGTGAGATAACTCGTCTTTATCCACCAGAAGATTTGCCAAAGAAAAATACAGAAACTTTCCTAGCATGTGCTGCTGATCACCAGCAGCCGCACCGATAAGTTCATTCATGTTTATGACTTTATCCATATTATAGATCATCCTTTCTTCACAGTAAGTTCTCTCACCAGTTTTTAATTACTTCCGACAGCTTATCATACTGCCCGGATATGAGCAGCCCGCACTCGTAATGAAAATTGATGTCGGTCAGATAGTACTCGATTTTTTCCATCGTTTTTTTGTCACCAATTTCCCGTGCGTGCTGATGCTTCTTGAAAAACTGCTTCATCTGGCTGAGCGTAATGCCATACTGCCTTTTTCGAATTATCGCTTGGATTCGTACTTTTTCTTGTTCTGTTAACATCGTTTCTCCTTTACATCGTTGCAGTTCGGCTTAAAAGGTAGTCATCCACGCCCTTGTAGGCGGGATTCCATGTGTATTTTGCATAGCGGATACCCGGTATCTTCTGCACTTCTTTTCTCATAGCAAGGATGGCATTGCGGACATTGGAATTTGTCATCTGATCCATGTCCATTGCCTCCACGACCTCATGGACGCCAAGCTCTCGGATGGTATCGGTCAGCCCGTGAAGTGCGTTGACTCCGCCGATGCAGATAAATAATGCATCTTTTGCGAGAAAGCTGGCCACGTCGCCCTTGAGCGGGCCCTCTGTTAAAAACGCACGCTTTCTTATCCTATCTCCCGTCACATGAACCCAGGAATAGCTGCGGGTGCCGTTTGGCAGGTTCCGGCTGGAGAGCCAGCGGTACTTCCGGTTGGGATGGTCCGCTTCGTCGAGCCGGATTTTAAGCCCCTGTATGAGCCCGTCCTTATTCCGAACCGGAATAAGGAACCCACTTGGGCCGGAGAGCGTCCATTCGCCGTAGTAGGTGCGAAAGCCGGGAACACCGTGCAGGTCATGCCCGTGGGAGCGGAGCAGGTCGGTCAAAAGCTGGCGGCCCCGCTCAGTCTCGGGCATACTTCTGTATCCGTTTTCTCGGATGCGATCTTCGGATAAGCCTCTTCCCAGCAGGTTTTCACCGTGCCGGTCAAGAAGAGTCAAGTGCTCCAGCATATCCGTATATGCGGCGTGGCGCTGCTCCAGCGAAACAGGCTGCCGCTCTTTCCTTTGGGGAGCGGGCGCCTGGGGCAAAGGATATACCTTTGTCCCCCGCACCAACTCCAAATAGGCCTCTTTATTGCTGATCCCTTTAAGTCTTGCATACAAGCTCACGCTGTTGCCGTGGGCCCCGCAAAGGTTACAGCGGTACTGATCTGTGTCGGTATTGAGGCTCAGATGGTATTTTCCCGGTCCGTGGTCATGGCAGAAGGGGCAGCTTGCCTCGACCTCCGTTCGCCGCAGCGTTCGGGAGTCGAGGACAAGCCCACACCGTCTGGCCGTTTCCACGATAGGGATCTTATCATATTGTCGGACGGCCAAACGGGATCACCCCCTATCAGGCGGCGCGCTGCTCCGCGAAAACAATAGGTTTGATAGGCCTCACCTGCAGCGGCGCATTGCTCACGCATTTTGCCATGATGATCTGTCCTGTCGGACGGACATTGGCAAGGTCATCCACGGACTCCATGTTGTCTACGAAGACGGGGTAATTGCGCCCTGTGAGACGCTTTATCAGCTCTGACAACTCCATACCTGCCCGGATCTTCTCAGAAAGAGAGAGTCGGTCATAACGGCGGCCGCTGTAGGTAAACTTGAAGGTATCTTTGACCTCGCCCGTGGATTTCACCACATCGTAGAGGGAAATTTCCACGCGGTTCATTTTAAGCTGTGAAAAAGTAAGCTCGGCCCGCTTGCTGACATACGAAATCACATTCGTCATCGTGCGCTTGATTTTGCCGATGGCCTCCTGCGCCTCACGAATCTCACGGTCAAAGTCAGGCGTCTGTGCAGATGCCATCTCATTCAGCGCAGAGAGCTTGGACTCCAACTCACGGCACTGTTCCCGGCACTCACGCAGGCGGCCATACTCTGCCTGCGTCAAATTGCCGTATTCCAGCTCCGCCGTCAGGGCCTGGATCTCACTGCGCAGTGACTCGGCAGCCTGCGAGCTGGTTTCCGACTGTTCCGCGCAGCGCCGCTCCAGTTCGGCAGCGTCTTCCGTCCATTTGCGGAGATCAGCTTCTTTGAAAGCATCGAAGGTATCTCTGGCCTTTTTATCCATTTCCTGAAGCTCTGTAAGCTGCCCCTTTTGCTCTGTTCCGGCGGCATACAGTTCAGAAATGGTTTTTTTGAGCGCAGCCTGTACCTCCGGCAGCGTTTCCTCCGTCACGCGACGGTGACAGGTGGGGCAGTCCATACCGGCATGAAATGCCTTGTATGCCACGGATTCCCGCTTATACCGCGTCCCCAAGTCATTGACTTTGGCCGCGATCTCCGCCAGCGGCTCGGTAAACTTGGACTGATACTGCTCGGATTGTCTGCGGACAATCTTTTCACGCAGTGCGCGAAGCTCTTTTTGCTGCTGCACCGTATCGCCGCGTTCATCACGGGCCATCTCATCGTAGCGCTGGCTCAGTTCGACGAGCCGTTCCTGCATTTCGGCAGTATCGAGGCCGGCAAACTGTTTTTCCGCCAATGCCACAATCTCATTCTGAAGGGCTGTAATGCCCTCCGAAATCTCCACCCGCATCGTTTCATGCTGCTTCTTTTGGGTTGCCGCCAGGTCCTTTTGCCCGCTGAGATAGGTGATACGCTCCTCCAACTCGCGGATCTCTGCACGCCGTCCCTTGAGATAGGCGTCAGGCGAAAGGATCACCTCATCCTTTAAGGATGCCTGCACCGCACCTGGAAGCTGTGCGAGGATTGTCTCCTGCGGAATGAACGGCAGATACCGTTCCAGAAGATTCTTACCGTTTGTCCCCAACTCCTCGATAAAATACAGGGGGTTTAGGATAGAGAGAAACACGTCCCGCTCCCCGAAGAGGTCAGCCAAATCAAGCTGACGGATAGTATGACCGTCGTAATAGATGGACATATCGTTTTTTTGGCGGATACGGGTCAATTCATGGATGATCCCATTCTCATCCACAAAGCGCATCTGGATAGCGACGTCAGGATTTTTCTCATTGTGGAGCCGGTCAAGGCCACGCTCTCCAAAAAATGGGAGTCCGGTCACGGCAAATGCAATGGCGTCCGCAATGCTGGTTTTCCCCCGGCCATTTCCCCCGGTGATGACGGTAGGGTTGCCGAAGGTCAGCTCCGTAGGTTTTTCATAGGACTTGAAGCCCGAAATACTCATACTGGTGATCTGAAACTGTTCGATCTTTTTCAACTGTCTGCTCCTTTCGTTTGCTCAGGGCAGCTTATTTACGCTGCCTGCTGGCCCTGCTGATAGACCTCATAGGCCTCCAGCACGCAAAACACCACGGTATCCTGCTTGCGGGTCGTCAATTTCACATGAGAAAGCTGCGTGCCCGGCGTCAGTTCGGGGCGCACACCCCGGACATAGGCGTAGGTCTGCTTTTTCTCCGGTGTCTCCATATTGACCAGCGTATTGCTGCCGCTCATGCCGCCTTGGACTTTCGCCGCCAGGACTGTGTAGATATCCTCCTCGGGCGCAGCCTGCGCGGCATTACGGAACGGAACTGTCTTTCCGGTGGATTCAGCGGTATTCTCCTGCTTTTTGGGACCCGTCTGCGGTTTCTGTTGTGCCGAGCGTTCCTGCGGCTCAGCAGATTGCTGTGCTGTGCCGCCGCGGCGCTGATCCTGTACAGGTCCGGAGGTTGCCTTCTGATTGTCAGCGGTCTTCTGCTCGGGGGCAGTCTTTGGCGTCAGCAGAGATTGGATACCGCACGCCTTGGCGGGCTCAAGCCCCATCTTTTCAAGCGCGCTCAAATAAGCATCATCCAGCTTTTTCCGCTCGCTGCCCTTAATAACATAGCTGCGGCCCCGGCGCTCAATGTCTACCCACACGGTATCGAGGCTGTAGAGGACACGCCCGATGCCCCACTGGTAGGCGGCGCGCTTCATGCTGTCGGAAAGGCCGCCTTTGATGGGCTCAATATCCGAATCCTCGGCGCCGTCCCACTTGGTAATGAAGCCTTTGCCTTCAAAATAGATGGCGATACCGCAAAGCTGGGAATCCTTTTTCCCTGCGCTATGCCACGGTCTAAACTCGTTGTACCAGTTTTCCGGGCCGCACACTTCGTCCAGCCGATTCTGAATGGCACGGTTTGTCACATAGGGGACAGCCATGCCGCACATCTTTTCCTCGTTCGTGTATTGCAGGCGCCACTCCAGGTCTTCCGGTGCAAAAGGTTTTGCGAGGGCTGTCAGCATCGTCCGCGATTTCTGTTCCGACATTTCATTACCTCCTGATAAAATCGCTTAATGTACGGCCATTGGGAACAAGAATGTCCGTATAGTAGTAGGCAGGCTCCTTGTCCTTGAGATGCTCCAGCAGAGCCTTGTGGTCGAGGCCCTTTTGATTATGCGAGGAGTTGAACATATCATCGTTGTCAGGGAGCCCCAACAAATACCTCGGAAAATTTTTCATTGCTGAAAGCTTTTTGTATCGCGGTAGGATGTTGTTGCCTGTGCATACTCTTTCATCGTCATAGACGTTGGAGAATGGGTAGAAAAACATAGGCGTATCTTCTGTTGGAGGTTCATCCGCGACCACGCCCATAGAACAATCTGCTACCCTTCCGTCGGCCAAGACACGAAGCCTGAAGACCAGCCGCGGCAGCGGAAAGTCCAAATATTCCGTATCTCGGTAGATCACATCCGCCCGCAGGTCAGGGTTCCAAATCACGAAGCGGCGTTCTTCGGCATTCATGGAGACATGAAGACAATGCTCTGGCAGAAAACCACTGTTGATGTATTCATTCCCAATGCAGCTGCCATTGAGAGCGAAGTAAAAATCAATTGGGTCGATCTCCCGGTAGCTCAGGACTCCGCCGGAACTTCGTTCCTGAACAATGATGGTATTTCGACTCGGCGAGATCCGAACGATTACCTCCTCCGGCGATTCCTTTCTTACAAGCGGCATTACGCAGCCTCCTTCCCGTTGAAAATAAGATGCTGTTCATTTCTTTCAGCCTCCAGCCGCCTGATTTCCTTTTGACAGTAGAGGATCATATTGATAATTGAATTTAAGAAGAGGAGCGGCTCATAGCAATCCGGTGAAAGTGTAATGTCGATCTTGACGCCGTCTCCGGTAAAATGATAGGCAACATCGAAGACAGAGTGGGATGCGCCAACGACATAAAACAAAAATATATCCTTGATCTTTTCCTGCCACATTCTAAACTTCGATGAAAAGATATCTCCATCTTGGCAGCCCAACTGGTATAAACGGTCAATGCTCTGGTCGCTAAAGCGCACGGTGTAAAATTCATCATCTGTTTCTTCCGGTTCTTCATCGAAAAAAAACCACAGCAAATCGTACATGATCATGTCAGGGTCTTCCACGTCCACCTCCGGGTAATCTCGAATGATCGCGTTGACCATATCGGTATCGCTGGTGTGAAGATATTTTAATATCCGCAAGAAAAGCAGAATATCCCATTCATATTCGTTGTCATACATGGGCGCACCTCAAAAGAAGGTTCGATGCAGCAGCCGGAAAGTCTGCGCTTTTTTACTATTGCCAGTCAAGGCTGCGATCCAGCCGCTTTCAGTGCGCTGACAGATAGCATTCAAATCTGCAGGTGTGACCTCCTCCATTTCAAAGGCCGACCAGTTGATCATAGCCAGGTTCAATACGCCCTCTTTCTTTGCCGTGTCCATCACCGACTGGAGGTAAGGGCTGTACTTTGGTTCGGAAAGTACAGGTTCTTTCGCAGGCGCATCATGGAGTAACTGCACAAAGCGATCTCTATAGAACTCAAGCATCCTTGATCGCCTCCTGCCCAAAGCTGACCATGCACAGGGCGTACTGGTCCAAATTCTGTATAATCTCACTGCGTTCCTGTTCAGATGCAGATGCCCGGCCGAGCGAGGCATAGTAAATGCCGCAATCAGGGATAGGCGCTCCTTCCTGAATCAGGATGTTCCAGACCGTGTGCGCCAGCAGCTCGGGATCGTTGCCATCCACAACCGTAGAGCAAAGCAGCATATCACCGATCTTCTGCGCGCCGCCGAGATCCGCTTTACGGAGCATTCCCGCAGTATGGAAGGCAACAGCCTCCCGCTGCGCTTCCTCGCCAGCCGCAAGTAGCTGGCGAAACACCTCGGGTTCCTGTTTCCCGAGTACAACTCCAAAGGGGCGGGAAATCTTATGCTCCCACACGCCATTCGATGGGTTGAACTGTCGGTACAGCTTTCCGAGTTCTGGACGCAATAGGTTCGTTACCGTTCCCCACGCCTGCAAACGCAGGGATTCATCCGTTCCGGCGAGGCCGCTTATAGAAACGACGATCACCATATCTAAAGATTTCATTTTTCTTTCTCCTTTTATCAATATTCGTCGGCCAGCATGATCGTAGTAGCTGAACGGTCTGCCTCCGTGATGATCAGCACGCGGATTTTACCGCTGATTTGATACCAGGACAGAATGCGGTCACCGTCGCGAATCGCCTGCTCGTTGGCCTTTTGATCCGCCATACAGGTATCGCCCCAGTCACCGCGAATATGCCGATTCACAAGACGGATCAGCTTTTCCTTTGAGAGATTCGCCAAAGCAGCCGTTGTGGCGCGGACTTCTCCGGGGGGAAACCGGATAGGTCTGTACTGCATAATGGGTAGGCCTCCTTTCTTCAGGTCAATGCCTTAAAGCCGTTTGGCGTCAGGACATTGAAGATCATTTTATTTGTGATGGTTTCTTTTACCTCGCTACCAAGGTGGTTTCCGCTGGCGCTGAACTTCTCCTCGCTCTCTGTGCGCACGACCTTGACGATGCGGCCCTTGATGATGTGAGGGCTGTCGCATTCAATAAGGCCGTTTATCATGCCGGAGCCTCCGATCAGCCCAATCTGGCTGATGGAGAGTGGAAGAAGTGGGCGTTTGGCACCGCTGTCCAGCTCGCTGCGGCGCATCATCTGCGCGAAGCTGTTAGACTTGCGAAGCTGCTGCTCCAATTCCTTTTGGTTGAACCGCTCGCCCTTGAAGGTGTTGACCTGCAAAGGCTGTGCCGGAAGCGCATAGCGTCCCTCCTCAATCTTCTCAAGAGGCGGTATCGAGGCGGGGCTGCACGCAAACTGCTCCAGCCAGAGCGTATCCTTCAATTCCGTATCTCTGTGCTTTCGGACGCCGAATATAGCAACCTGTTTGAACTGCTTAAACTCGCTGTCTGTAAAGCGCCAGACGGAGAGGTCGTCGAAATTATCAACGAGAATACGGCAGATGTCCGCTGTCAGGCGGTAATAGGGAATGACATAGATCAGCAGTCCGCCATACATCAAGGTGGGTAGACTCTCGATCAAAAACCGCTTTTCATGCCGGGACCGGCCACCACTTTCATTGATGACAGACAGGTATGGCGGATTCAAAAAGAGCAGATGAAATGCTTCATGGCTGATACGGCTGTAAAAGAAGCTGCCAAACCCGACGCGGTGGAGACGTGTCTGTGCTTCTTCCGCACGGCTCTCATCCAACTCCACGCCGTAGGCATAGCAGTTATTCCCCTGAGCTAACTGGCGCAGAGCCTTACCGCAGCCGCAGCATGGATCGAAGAGGTTCGTGGTGACGCCATCCGGGAACCGGATACCTCGCAGCATCAAAGAGATGTTGTCAGGATCGGTAGGGTAATAGCCCAGCTTGATGTTGTTCATCAGGCGGCCCACCACGGCGGCATTGGTCTTTTGCCCCGTGGGGAACGCAGCCGCGAACTTGCTCAGTACCTCATAGATCGGCTTGTAGCCTGTACTCATGAGATTGAAGCCGCTCATGCCCCAGCAAAGCTGTCCTGCCATAGATGCCAGTTTGTACTCTTCCATCTCCAGCAGAAATAGCTGGGCGGCAGTAATCTGCTCTGTCAGGTTCCTGCGTATCTGTTCAAGCTCTGTGTAGGTATCCCGCGCCGCCACCAAGTCGCTCTGCCGGTATTTTTCAATCCTTGCCCGCTGCACGACCATGCCCTGCGCTGATTGTATGATCTGCGATTGAAGCTGGGTAAGCTGATCCAGGGCATAGGGCCTTTGTGTTTCTAAATCAAGCGGCTTGCTCATCAGATTCCCAGTCCTTTCTCAATGCACAAAGGGCATCCAAGAGATGGGTATAAGACCATTTTTCAAGTTCGTGCCGGGTGATAAAGTGGTTATAGCCGCCTTTATAGTCTCTGCTATGGCGCACCGTGCGGTAGAGCAGCACTTTACCGCTGCCGCAGGCAGGCTGGGAAATGGAGACATAAAGGCCGCCGTTCTCCCACATTCCGATCAGGCTGCAATCTCCCGATACTCCAATGCCGCCGGCGTTGCTGCTGACGGTCACCTCGCGTAGCCCGAGATCTCTTGCAAGGGCGCGCAGGAAAACCTTTCCCACATTGAGGAAGACCTGCTTGCTCCCGTTGGGACCGCATTCCTTTTTGCCGTGGATATCGCAAAGGTCAAAATCAAGCAGCGCGGCCAGCCGCCGCATATTGTTCGTCTGTGATTTTATAGACATGGCAATTCCTCCGATCATTGATATAAAAGAGGGCAAGGAACAGATACAGTTCCTTGCCTTCTTGTCGCACGACTCATGCCGCGCCTTTCATATTCTCTTCGGCCTGCGGCGAAGATTTAGCTGTGCCTGCCGTCCCCAGCGGGATGCGCTTGGCGCAGTATGCTTTTAACCTCACACAGCCGTTTTCTGTCAGGATACCGTGATAGCGTTTTTCATAAAGGACGGCTTTCCCATTTTTGCTGATCCGTACCCTGCTCACCACATTGATCTCCCGCATAGGCTCTTACGCAGCGTTGTGGAGGATACGCTCATGCTCAAAATCGAACACGGGTGCATTTTCCTTCGGCGTGCCGGGGATAAGCTTGAGGGTGTAGCCCTGCTCACGCGCCAGCTTGAAAATGCCGACGATTCGATTGAGTTCTTCATCCGCAGGTTCAGGCTCGGCGATATCCTCTGTCGCGCATGGTGCAGCTTGTGCTGTCACAGATTCTTGCTTTTCTTCCTGCACCGGTTCAACAACAGCCTCTCGCACATTATCATCGACGTCTGCCGTGGCTTTCAGTTCCTTTTGACCAGGAACCGTCAATACCGTCCAGATTGAGCGGAACGCGGAAGCAAGAAGCGTACCAAAAAGCGTGCGCTTTTTCGGCGTCAGGTTAATGATCTCTGCGGCATTTACTGTGTCGATCTCACTAAGCGTTACCGTCAGCTTTCCTGTCTCTACATAGGCAGAGGATAGAAAGCAGGATACCGCGGCGCTCTCCGAGGCAAAGACCTCCGGCGACTGCACACGCTTAGCGAGCAGGCGCTTACAGACGATGCTGCCAGCGTCCATATCATCGACCCGAATCACATCGGCATTCACGGTTCCGGCATGGACTGTTCCGTACCCTGTAATCGTTTTGGCCGTGATGCCGCAGGTCACTTGAAGGCATCCGTGAACAACCAGATGCTCCGTCGCAAGAGATTCGTAACGGATAGTTTCTCCCTTGGGAATGTAGATAGTTTTCATATTGCTGTCTCCTTTTCATTTTTTGAGGGCGCATCGCCCATTTTCTTTTTAGTCTCAGGCGGCCATTTCATCACGGAGCCGAACCGGCAACACCAGCGCAAAATCGCTGCGCCCCTCTGCCTCGACCACGATGGGCGTATAGGGGCCGCTGAGTTTGAGCCGCACCATCGGCTCTTTTCTAAACTGTCGCAATGCATCTATCATATAGCGAAGATTAAACCCAATGGCAAGATCACCGCGGCCGACCATAGATACACGGGTCGCAAAACGTCCGGTGGGTACGTTCATGGACAATTCTTTCCCTGCAAAGCGCACATACGGAAATGTGCAGCTGCCAACGCATTCTTTGAGGTAGGTGAGCTCCCGCAGCAGTTCATCCGTCTGCACAGTAATAACTTCTCGATAGGCCTTGGGGATCGCGGCATCGGGATCATAGGTGTCCACGCCATACCTACGGACATACAATTTCAGCGTCTCGTCCGAAAAGCATACCTTGTGAGCGCCAATCTGCACTGTCACTTCATTTTCTCCGAATGCCCTTAGATGTGTGAGCGCATCACCCAGCATCAAACAGGGCACCGGAAAAACTGTATCCGGCTGCGTATCGCAGGCCATGCGGCGTCCATCCAGAGAAAAAATGCGGTCTTCTCGAAACTGGACACAGGCACTCTGCGGCCGACGGTCGAGGCATCCCTTTTCCGCGGCATAGCGTACGCGCTCGATCCTGCGGAAAAGCGCAGCGGCGTTCACACGCAGGGATGTGCTGTCCTCTACAGTCCCGCACTCCGGATAATCTTCATGGGAAGAAACAGAAAATTCCGCGGCTCTTTGTCCACAGCGCACCTCCAGCGTTCCATCTTTTTCGTCCTTGAAAACGAGGGTGATCGCCAGTTCTCCCTCAAAATGGGAGCAGGCTTTCATCACATCCTTTGTTCTGGATAAAACGAAGGACATATCATCGCCGAGAGTAGGAATCTCTGCTACGAGCCATGTTTCAAGGTCTGTCGCTGTCAGCGTACACCGCCCATGCTGAATGCAGACCGCGATCTCCTCCAGAATGGGGAGCGGACTCTTCCTCAAGACCTTGCTGACCTTGTTCATGGCGTCCGCAAAGGCCTGGGCATCTACTGTCGCTCTTTTCATGCTGCTTTCCTCCTCGGCTGTTTTTCCAGTACTGTCTGCATTCGAATCGTTCTTGTCGAAAAATCCGTCTGAAGCGCGAGGTTCTCCCCGTGCGTCAGGATGTTGTAGACCATCGTTAGAATAGCGGTAGCCGCCGTGACATTGGCGACGATGCTCTGCGGATCTGCCTGAGCGGCCTCAGCACAGCTTACTTCCGAGGGAAACCTGTCTGTGATTTTCAACATTTCCGGGTGGACACCTCCGATAGGTTTTCTCACGGTACGCCCGTTTTTCCGCACACCGCAGACCACCTGGCCGGTGTAGCTGCCGTTGCCGCTGTCGATGTAGATGAGATCTAAGCTCTTTTTGAAGGCCTCATGGCAGAGCTGGCGCGTGCGGTTATTGTCCACGCACCCCAGCAGGAGGACCATCTCTCTGACTTTTCTTCTCGGATAGCCGTCCGTTTCCCATTCTCCCGGTTCGATCAGGGTCATAAGCTCCGGGAGCGTTTCAATGAAATTGGGAACATACTCCGTTTCCATGCCCAGCACGGCGGAGTAACGCTCCGAGAGCACACGGGCCTTATTTTCACCAAGATCAGCTTCCACAAAATTCTGTCGATCAAGGTTCTTGGCCTCGACGAGATCTCCGTCGCAGATAATAAACCGCGCCGGACGATCGAGCATGTGCAGCAGGCGGAAGAGGTACGGCGCAACATAGCCGCCTGTCCCGCCTGCGCCCAGCATCACGACCTTTACCGGACGATCCATTGGAAATCTCATCACCACACCTCCGAAAGAAACTCTCGAAAGCTACGTTTCTTTTCCACCTTCACAGGGACAGGTCTGCGGACGCTGACCTGATCCAACCATTCCTGCGGAAACGGCTGCTCCAGCCCCTCGATGACCGTAGCAGGATCAATAGTAACGAAGTTGTCGCCGCAGAAGACACGGGCTTTGATCTCCGGGTAAAAATGATCAAGTTCTCCAAGGACAAAGTAAAGCCCTACGGAGCGCTCGTCCCGGTCGTCCTTTCCCGAGAAAAAGGCGTCCATGCTGTTGTGGGAGTGGATATCGGCATAGCAGATATACCGCTCCTCATCATCGTAGGGGCAACCGTGAAGGTCCGCCTCCACTTCCTCTTTGCAAACGCTCTGCTTGGGGACATAGGCGAAAAAGCGTTTTTCCTCTTTGTCCCAGTAGATCAGTGCCAGCGCCTCGTTTTCCTCGTTCTCCGTCATAAAGGTGCGGAAGAAAGCGATGATTTGGCCCATTAACTGAGCGGGGATCTTCGGCAGAGCCGGGATAAACCCAGCTCTGATCTCCGAAAAATCCACTACATTATTTTTGGGGGCGATAAACTCGCCCTGCTCCATCTTCCGGAGCTCATAGATCCTGCCGTCACGGGCGGGAATCAGGCAAATGACTTTATCCGATGCCCGAGCCTCCTCCAGAGTGCCGAATTTCCCCTTATAGGCGGCGTTGCCCTTGGTCTTCATCTCCACCTTGGGCTTCACATAGCAGCAGGGATTCTTTTCTTTTGTCTTTTTGAGGGCTTCCAAAAATTCACGGGAGCGCTCGATCGTCTCTTTCATGGAGATGATCGTTGTCCCCTTGGGATCCTTGACCTCTTTTCGGATACCACAGTATTCCACGCTCCACGATACTCTCTTACCTTCCTCAAGGTCTGTAAAGTCCTCGGATTTGCGGATACGCAGCTCCTCAAAGGTCATGGATGGGTCCTCGATCTCCTCTTTGACGCCCTTGTGATAGAAAACAGGCAGCTTTTCCAAAAGCCCTTTCTTGGTGTTCTCCGCCGTTTTCTTCTCGAACGCCGCGGCGATGGGGTTTTCTGCGTCCGCGCTTACCTCCGGCTGCGCGGGTACGGGCTTTTCCGCAGGCGGGGCAGCGGCAGGTTTGGGTTCAGGCACCGCAGGTGTTTCAGGCTCTCTGGGTGTCGGGGCGGGTGCTGCGGTAGGCTCCGGCACAGATGCCAGTTCAATAGACTCCGCAGTCGGCTCCTGCGCTTCGGGTGCCGGAGCGGGTGCTGCAGGCTCCACAGGCGCGGCAAAGGGATCGCCCTGATCTACCGTATCTGCACTGTCCTTGAAAATCGCCGCAATGTCCAACCCTTCCTCATCGGGAATCTCGCCAAAAGGCCACGCGCTGTTGCTGGATTCACTCATAAATGCTTGCTCCTTTCAATTTGGGGACAAAAAAAGACCGCAACTGCTCCCATGAGCAATTACGGTTTTCTTCTTGTCCTTATTTCGTTCCAGTTCGTTTGAGCCTCTGACGGAGGGCGCAATGACCCCCTTTCCGTCGCCGTTCCTCCCTAACTTACTCCGCCCTGACTTACTTCGCCCTGGAATACAGCTCTATTCTACTGCCCTATACTTTTCCTGCATAGTTGGAGGTTTTCCATGGTCCAGAAAGCTTGTAGATATAGTAGCTATTTAAAGATAGTAGGTCCTAATAATTCTACCACACGCACATAGATAGTAGAATGGAGTTGCGACATATATTCGAAGTAACCTACCTGCTCAGTGATAAATTGACAATCCAAGCAATGACAATTATGTTCTACTGCGCAAGCGAGTTCATAAACATATTAGAAAGCTCTGTAGCCGTTGGGACGACGCTATCATAGGAGTTAGGGAAAGCTCCGAGCTTCAAACGAGCAAAATAAAACTGCATCGTCTCTTCGTGTCCGAACCACGACCATCTACCTGCGGAGAAACCGACGGTGCCAATCATGACGTATTCTTTATATTTTCATAGTAAAGTGATCGCCATCTCAGCAAGCAAGTGCTTTTTGAGATGGCGGTCTTCTTACGCGTAGGTAAATCTTATGGTTACATCAACGCTGTTGCACAGTACTTATCCTATACATTTATTTCTGTGTTTTATCTTGAACCAACAACATTCCTCGATACGATAAAACAATAGCCTGTTCAATGCTGATTGCATTCTTTGGTTCAATCTTTTTCTGGGCCGTGCCCTGAAATAGTCCTACACTTGAGAGTATTCTAATAGGCTCAGTTGCCCAGTCTGCAATGTCATCTCTGTCCACAAATGATATTCCAGTATTAAAGTTACAAAGGATATTTTCCCCAGTTTCGTGCTCAATATAGTCCAACGCTCTGTAAAGCATTGTAGCATATTCCTCACGTGTAATATCCCGGTATGGCTCAAATTTTGTCCCATCGCCTACGCCTTTTGTAACTCCGATCGTATATGCTTTGTTGATATCTTCAAAATTGGGACGTCCTATAGGCACATCGTCAAATAACTGTACCCCTCTACTCTCAATTGGAGAATTCATCACGGTCTCTACAAATCTGACAAGAAATGCTGCCGCCCAGTCTCTATGTAAAGCTCGCCGACAATCATCATACATTGCAAACGGAAGTAACCTCATATCTTCTGCAGCAGATACTTCTTCTTTGGCCCATCCACTATATACCGGAAGATCACTTGCGGAAGCATTAAGGCTGCAAATAGATACAAAAAGCAAGATAATTGCACATATTGCAGCCTTCTTACTGATGCCAACTTTCATCTTACACTCCTTCAGCCCAAAGTTTTTGATGTAAAAAGGTATTTCTTTCATCCATAAAAGATTATACTTTATTCATAGTAGGACGGCGGTGTTTGCTGGATAATATTGTTCCAATATTCATTCCAGAGCAACTGAACATTATCGCATTCTTGCATTTCTTTCAAGAATGCGGAAAGTACTTCGTTTTCCGTTTTCGCTTTTTCACAATCACTGCTCAGAATTGTCTTAAGTTGGTCATTCTCTAAGTTTCCCACACACGAGAGGAAAAGAGTATTGTTCTCCATTCTGTTACTAACAAATTGCCGCAGTGCTTCCATGGTAATTGCAGTCTTATATGTTTGACTATTTTTCCCTTGCTTTGCCATTTCCTGCTTTAGCAGTGCTATAGTTGCCCACTTTTCATACTCAGCAGCGGTTGTTAAAGGAATGGTCCGATTAAGCCTATCCTCTTCTGCTGCAAGTTCGTTAATGGACATGGCTGCAATTTCTGTCAGATTTTTAGCACTTTGGGTACTAAATGTATTAGCAGATATTTTAATTAGACAAACTCTAGTTTTGCCCGATAGACCGAGCACATAATCTCTTAGATTTTTCCAATCGTCTACCGTATGCTGTCCAACACTAACCTTATACTCTCTATTTTCATATGATGTACGGTGAACGGCCTGCGAATGATATGTTGCCCAGTCGCTCGTTCGGACATATTGGATGATATCTCCTGGCTCAAGGTACTCCCAAATATCAAACCAAATGTCATCATCATTAAAATCCGAAGCCAAGTAAACTTTGAATTGATACGCTCGCTTTCCCCCTTCACCGTTTACATCTGCCCAGTAGGTTCGAAAATTGGGAGCGTAAGTCCACGTGGATGTCCGACCTCGCCCCCATGTGGCATTATAGTAATACCATGAAGAATCGGTCGGGTTGTCTACTGCTGCGGTCATACTCATGCCGCCAGCATAAAGAACCTGTGATGCAAAACTCGTGCAATCTCCGCCCTCGTTAAAATAATAATAGTCCGGATTCGGAGAAGTTGTATATCTACCAATATAACTTTGTGCGTTAGTTCGATTATATTGTGTATTTCGTGGGCCATTATCATATACGGCGTAGGTTGACACATTTAACAACATACTTGCAACAATAGCAAGCGCAAATATAGAAGATAACTTTTTCATAACTTTTCCTTTCATTTTGCTTCTACTACTATATGTATCTCCGATAGCAACTCTCTTCAAATATCAGCCGATCGTTTCCATCAACTCTCCTATGGGCATGTTTTTGTTACGCTCTGATTTGGCTGAGCAACCCCATTGATACTCCATGCAAGAACTAGTCGATATGACTTTCCCTTCTTAACAAGACATTCGCCAGAAATAGGCACAGTACCATTTCCTGATGCACTCCAAGAGTCTAAATAAATATTTCCTTCATAAAGCGTAAGTTTAGCGTTAATACGGTCATTATTTCCGTCAGCTTGACAAATAGCACTTCCTCGGGCAGTTGTTCCGCTAAAAGAAAGGCTTGGCGAAGCTACCGGGGCACGTAAAGTTACAGCTTGTGCAGTTGTACTCATTACAAGCATAAGACAAGCTATCAAAGCGAGAATTTGCTTCTTCATAAAACACCTCCTTTCATAGTCGCTGACAAATAAATGTAGTTGAAGATGCTTTTCTTACAAGAATTGACATTATATTATTTTTTTGGCATATCAACCAAAAAATTTTTTCTGACCATGTGCAAGTAGTCCTCTCTTACTAATTATAGTCCTCAACATACTCATCAAGAAAATTGACAATGTATATTCAGAAAATTTCCCTGCTATATCATTACCAACATAATGGTATGTCACATACGTCTCAGGAAAAATCCAAAAAATGCAAGAAAAAGGGGTTCCTTAGCATCTATAATAATAAGCTATACACATAGTGCGCTCTAAATACTTTTACAAAGGAGAACAACAATGAGCATCACAGCAACTGATTGGAAAAATAAAAAGGCACCACAAAACACTCATGCAAGTGTGGATCTTGGAAACAGCACTGGATAAATTACTCTGGTCGAGAATGGTCAGAAACATGCTCTGCTCTTGGTTGCAGTAATACTGCCACCTTGTGGGCCCATATCTATAACCCCGACCCTGAGGTCACGGGCGAATACATTATTCCGGCATGCTCTGAATGTAATAAGCGCAGTGGAGAGTTCATCCTAAATGGGAACACGTGTTTGGTTTCCGCAAACAAGCAAAAGGCCTGTGAAATGTAAGCATTTACTCTGCCTCAAGCTACTACATGTGAAGGGATTTTTCTGCGCCCCCACATCGCACATACTGCATAGGAAATAGTGAAAATCTCCGCTTATGAGCATTTATGCGACTTTTCCTGATGAACGCCTAAATAAGACTTTGCTGCTTTCGCCTTATTCTGTAGGCTATTGGATTCTGTGCTTTTCCATTTACAACATTCCCCTAAATCAAGACTCACTGTTCCAATAAGCATAAAGGCCAAAGAGATTAATTTCTCACTTGTTTACTTTCTTATCAAGTGCATCAGATGTCTTCTATTAAAAAATACTAATTAAAGCAAATGTGGACAGGCTGTACCAAAATGACGTATCCTGTCCAGCAGTTCTTTTATTAGCAAGTCAAGGCAATACAAATACATATACGATGCTTGTGGGTTGTAATATTAAATGCGAAAGGAAACGAATTCCCCCGAACGGGAATTACGAACCTTCCGCATTTATTTTTTTATACCACAAACCACGATAAACCGCAATAGAAACGGGGTGAAGACATGGCGGGAAATTATAGGTATCTGGATTTTGAGGATCGAAAGAAGATCGAGGCGTGGCACGCCCGCGGGGATCGCCCGCTTGAAATCGCCGCGCGGCTTGGCGTGCATACCGCGACGATCTACCACGAATTGCAACGAGGCTATACCGGAGAAGTGGACGCGGCGCAACGCGAGATTTACAGCGCGGAGCGGGCGCAAGCGGTGGTTCGGGAAAACTTCAAGCGCAGAGGGCGAAGAAGTGTAAACCAATAAAGACGAAAGGGTTGTTTATCATGATCTATACGCTTGAAAAGCGGCACGAATTCGGCGGCGGGACAATGACAACACATTGGGAAGTTCGCAGTTATACGCATGTAACGAAGATCGGCGTGTATGCAGGCGGGAAAACCTTGAAAAGCGGAACAAAGCCGGAATGCGAAAAGTTTTGCAGGATCAAAGGAATTAAACCGGAAGTGCGATAAAACACGGGAGGTTTTAACGGTGACTAATTTTGAAAAGCTGACGCAATCCCCCGCGGGGCTTGGGGCATTCCTTCGGGGATTGCCAATTTTAGAAGGGCCGTGGGACGACGAATTTCACAAGCGGTATTGCCGGAAATGCCCTTCTACGGATTGCACATATTGTCCGCATGAGAAGTTCCGGAATAATCCGGAATGGTGGTTAAGTCTGAAAGCGCGAAAGGCGCGAAAGGAGCTATTCAAACTATGAAAAACAATGCGTGCGTTCGGCTGACGCAGAAGACGGCGAAAGCCCTTATTCAGAGGGAATTAAACCTTTCGGCTTCAAGGCTGAAAACAGAGCGTGCAGAAGGCGGCGTGTATATCTACAAAATGACGCTTGGACGCTTTGAAATCACCGTTGAAAACGATTGGTTCGAGCGCAACGGCCTTTATGTGCTGGAAATATCGTCCGGAACGGGCGAGGCAATGCGGCTTTACTATGATCCGGACACGCTGGAAGAGAATTGCGAAGCCGAGGACAAAAACCGCGCCGAAATCAGGAAGGAACATTGCGAAGGGTGCGCGCTTATGCAGGCCGCACAGGAGGGCGCGCAATGAAGCGGCGCAGGCCGCGCCGCCGTTCGCCTCTTCCCTTCTTGCTTCTGGCCGTGGTGGTTGTCGGGTGCGCCTTCGCCGCGGCGGTTGCGGCGGTGGTTCCGATGGAGGCCGACAGCCCCGGCGGGCAGGATCAAGCGTTCCCCGCGCCTACGCTTGAAGAGGCCGAGCGGGACAAGCTGGACGCGCCCGCGGCGGCAACGCCGACACCTACGCCCGCCCCATACATACCGGACGAAGCGGAAGTTGAAATGCTGGCGCGCCTGATATGGGGCGAAGCCCGCGGCATTCCTTCGGATATGCACAAAGCGGCGGTTGTGTGGTGCGTCCTGAACCGCGTTGACGCGGAAGGCTGGCCGGACACCGTGGCCGAAGTAGTAACACAGCCGCACCAATTCGCCGGATATTCGCCGGACTATCCGGCAACAGAGGAATTCAAGGCGATTGCCGCCGATGTGCTGATACGGTGGGAGCGGGAAAAACGGGAAGGCGGCGAGGTTGGCCGCGTCCTTCCCGCTGAATATGTCTTCTTCACGGGTGATGGAGAAGTAAACCATTTCCGGACGGAATACGAAGGCGGCATGTTTTGGGATTGGAGCTTGAAAAATCCATACAGCAGTTAAGCGAAAGGAGCTATTCAAACTATGTCGAAGCAGAAGCAGGACAAGCAGGGCGGCGGCTGGCAGTTCCCCCGCCCGATCGAAATTATCAAGTGCAAAGAGGGCAACAAAGAATACATGAAGGAACGCCCCGCACGCAAGCCTTACGGAAGGATCGTCAAGGTGTGCGAATTCAGCCTTGAAGCCGTCGCAGAGTTTGGCGACGACGACGCGCGGGCGGTGTGGAGGCTGGCAAAGCGGGCGGCGCGCGACTTCTTGCGGGTATCGTGGATCAATACGGCCATTGTAACCGCCGCGAAAACCGATCGCCCTTATATGGCCGTGATTGTTTACGGCAAATATTAAGGGGGCGGCGGGAATGTCAAACAAAGCGGAGCTTTTGAAGAAAATAAAAGCTCTTGCCGATCGGGGCGTTGACGGAGAGCGCGAGAGCGCACAAACCCTTCTTACCCGCCTGATGGAGCAATACGGGATCAGTGAAACCGAGATTGAAGAGGAACGCCGCGAAACAGCATGGTTCCCTTACAGTCAAGAAACCGAACGGCGGTTGTTGAACCAGATCATTTATATGGTGACAGGTGCGGGCGGCTTCGGGTGCGTTGGCGAATATAGCGGGCGCAAGCGAAAAAAGATGGGGACGGAATGCACCGCCGCGGAACGGTTGGAAATCGAAGCGAATTACGCCTTTTTCAAAGAGGCAATGAAGAAAGAGCTTGAAATATTTTATTCAGCATTCGCAAACAAAACAATCTTTTCCCGCCCGCCGACAAAGTGAAGCCGCGAAGCATTGAAGAGCTTTCGCCGGAAGAAAAAGCCTACTATGCGAAAGTGGGATTGATGGCCGAAGGTATGGAGCGGCACACATTACGGAAGGCCATTGCCGCGGGCGAAACCGAGTAAAGGAGGATCACACATGCAAAGAGCTATTCAAAACACACAGGCGGCCACGCGCCGCCGTTCCCGCCCTCTTCGGGTAGCGGGAAGCACATTGACGGCGAATGTTGCCTTTGCCGTCCTAAAATACGCCGCCCTTACCGTGGCGGGCGTTCTTCTCTTCCGTTGGGGGCAGGGGTACGCCCTTGCCGAACGCGGATACGAGGCGATCGGCGGTGAAGCGTTGCTTTTAGGGTTGCCGCTGTTCTGGTATCTGACGGAAACCACGATCCGCGATACCGTGCGGGACTTCCAGAAGGGAGGCCGCCGCAAATGAAGATAAAGAGCATTGCCGCGATATGCAAGAAAAACAAACAGGTTGTTTTGTTCAACCGATACAGCGATAGCGGCACAATATCGCAGTACATAGGCGACGGAAACGCGGTTTACCCTATTTCCGGCCTTCCGGAGCTGGACGAAGAAAGCATTTTAACGATCTTCGATGTGCCGGAGAAACAGCGCGAAGACTGGCTTGTGCAGTATCGTGACATTCCGGAGGGGATCAGCTTCGAGGACACCGACGCAACCGAAAAGATCATTGAACAAGGCAACCTTTCGATTATGTATAGCGGAAAGACCTTGAAACCATTGCAGACGCGCCGCGGGCTGGTTTTCATCGAAAGCCGCTATTTGTCGCCCGTTTCAGATGTGCTTGATGTATTGGAGCTTTACGAGCGGGTAACGCCTTTCGGTGCGCCGTATATCGTAGCAAAAGCGGGCTTCCTGCTTCAAGCGGTAATTATGCCGTGTGATGTTATAAGCGCGCAATTCGTCCAACGCCTGCAAGAGCTGACACGGCAATGCGCCGTTTCTCTTGACCTTCGGGAACAGGAGCGGGAGCGGCAGGCCGCCGCAGAGAGCGCGGGGCAATTCAAGGTTGATCCGGAAACGGGGGCAATCATTGAATCGGAAAGCGAGGCGGGCGACGATGATTAGGACGCAGAGGCATTCCCGCTTTGTGCTGATGTCGCTTGATGAAATCCGCGCCACGCGGGACATTGTATTGCAGACGGAGGAAACGAAAAGCAATTTTTCCGGATCGGGCAAAACGGTTTATATTTGCGAAGTTGTGCGCCCTTGCGATTATCAAAAGGAAACGGACACCGCCGCGGACAAGCTGGCCGCAGAGATCGAGCGGGTAAACGCCGACAACCGCGCCTTGCGCCGGAAGGTTGAACGCCTTGAACGAGAATTACAGAAAGCGAGGGCGGGCGCATGAACAAGGCTTTGTTATCCTCTAAAAATATGTGCTGGTGTACGCCGCAAGACTTCTTCGACAAGCTGAACGAAGAATTTTCCTTCACGCTGGACGCGGCGGCCACAGACAAAACGGCAAAATGCCCGCTATATTTCACGCCGGAAACGGACGGGCTTAAATCCTCTTGGAAGGTTGCGGGGGGGGGTACAGTATTTTGCAATCCCCCGTATGGGCGCGAAATCGGCAAGTGGGTTCAAAAGGCATACGAAGAGGCGCAGGCCGGAACGCCGATTGTTCTTCTTATTCCAGCGCGTACCGATACAAGCTATTTCCACGATTTTATATACCACAAAGCGGAAATTCGCTTTATTCGTGGGCGGCTTCGGTTTACGGACGACGACGGCAACGCCGCCGATCCCGCGCCCTTCCCCTCTATGCTGGTAATTTATAACGGAAAGGCGGTGAAATCGTGAAATACAAGGTTTGCGATCGGTGTGGAAGTCACCTTGACTATGGCGAAACATGCGAATGCGTGAAAGAGGCCGAACAGGAAGAGAGGGTGCGCAATGCTGAAAATCAGAAGGATCAAAACAGACAAGTTCAAAACCACGGCGTTTTGGATCGAAAAGCAGGGTAACGAATACATAGCGTGCAGAACGCTTGTAAACGCCCTTTTGGGTATCGCTTCCCCTTCCATTATGAGCAGAGGGCAAGAGGCGTTGAAAAAGGCGTATGAAACGCGCCGAATTTGAAAGGAGCAGTTCAGACGATGGAAAAACAGGGATTGAACGAGCTTGCCGCGGTGGTACATGAAAATGCCGTTGCGTATGGCTGGTGGGAGCAGGAACGGGAATTGCCCGAAATCCTTATGCTTTGCGTTTCGGAGCTTGCGGAGGCTTTGGAAGAATACCGGAGCGGGCGGCCTGTTCTATACTTCCCGTGCAATGCTGGCGGGGTATGTTGCGAAGAAGACGGAAGCGCGCATTGCGGAAGCAGGCCATACAATCCGGAAAATCCGGACGCGCCTTGTTCGGCGCAGAGTAAAAAGCCGGAAGGCGTGGCGGTGGAATTGGCCGATTGCATGATCCGCATTCTTGACTATTGCGGGCACGCCGGAATTGATATTGAAGAGGCAATACGGATCAAGCACGAATACAACAAAACCCGCCCATATCGTCACGGCGGGAAGAAATGTTGACCGCGGGAGCGGGGCGGCTGGTATCGCCCTTTGCAAATGATCCGTTCGCGTTGGTTGCACTGGCCTTCAAGAACCTTTACCCCGAACGGGAATATGCGGCCTATTTTGCGCCGGAGGTAGAAGACGGAAGCGGCGGCGCGGCTTGCGGGGTGACAACCTTTCCGGAAGACGGATCGCCGCCCGTTGTGGAGGTATCCGGAGAAATCCCCATTGCGGCAGGCGTTGAAATATTCGCGCACGAATTGGCGCATGTCGCCACGCCGGAAGATCGGGAGCATGGCGAAGCGTGGAAGGCCGCCTTTGACCGGATTTTTGAGGAATACAACCGGATCGCGCAAGACCTTTTCGGGGAAGGCGGCGAAGAACCATGCTGAACGAGCGGGAGCAGGCCGCACACGATCCCACGATTGCAGAAACGGCGCAGGGGCTTTCCCTTGCGTTTGAAAAATTGAAAGCCGATATATCACAATCACGCGCCGCCCGCTTTGTGTTGGCGGTGCTGGAAAAATTGAAAGGAGCTATTCAAATGGAAAAGACTTTGAAAACCGGAAAGATCGGACAGTTTGGTGCAGAAAGCCGCGTTACATACGGCGGTGTGAAGTGGGTTGTGCTGGACGCACGCCCGAATATGTCGCTTTGTCTTGCGGAAGATGTGTTGAAGGACGAAAACGGCGAAGTTCGGTACATGGCTTTCGACACGGACAATAAGAACGATTTTGCCGCCTCTTCCGTCCGCGCTTTCCTGAACGGTGATTTTCTGGAAGAGCTGGCCGCCGCGGGTGCGGACAAAGAAGCGTTTGTGCCGATCGTCCTTGACCTGACTTCCGACGACGGTTTAGACGATTACGGCACGGACAGCGCAAAGATCGGGCTTATCACGGATCAGATGTACCGCGCATTCCGCAAAATCATTCCGAAAGCGTCGGAAGACTATTGGACTTGTACCCCGTTTTCAACCGAGCGGAACGGCTATAAAAGTTTTGTGCGCTTTGTCTACACTTCGGGGGCGTTGGGCAGCAGCAGCGCGTTCAACGGCAGCGGGGGCGTGCGTCCGCTTTGCGCTCTGAAATCTGATATTTTGGTATCTTATGACGAAGGAGAAGTGAACGAGCGCAAGCCGTCGTTCGGTGAAATGATCGGGAAAGCCCTTGCGGAAGGGCTGAACAAGGCCATTTTGGGGGAAGACGAAGAGCCGAAGGGCATTCTTGCCGAAGCGGAGGCGCAGGCCGCCCGCGAAAAGGAGCAGGAAGACGAAGACCAGAAGCGCGCGGACGCGGTGGACATAATGAAGCACATTGCCGCCGCCTTCGATATTCCGGCCACAATCGGAGAAGGCAAACAGGAAGAGCAGGAAAAAGAAGCAAAACAGCTTTTCGGCTGGTATTCGGAGCTGAAAAAGGCCGGATTTACCGACGCGCAGGCGTTCGAGCTTATCAAGGGATAACAGAAAAGGCCGCCCCGCACGATGGGGCGGCCTATCCCCTATACATTATATATAAGAAAGGACGGGTTCAAAATGACGGCATTTGAATTTATGGTTGCCGCCTTTTATGCGCTTGTCGGCGTGGTTTGCCTTTCCGTGGCGGTTGTGATCGTGTATGCCGTTGTGGTAGGCATTTACAGAGGATTGAAAGGCGGTGGACACCGTGGCAGAAAATAAAGCCTTAAACGAAGAAGCCCTTATTGAAATGGCGCACACGATGGGTTTTAACCTTGCGCACGCGTGCGCGGCGGCGGCTGACGCATTCGCCCGCGGCGTGGCCGATGGCTTCGCCGCCTATGCGCAAGAGCTGGCCGCCGAAAACGGCGGCGTTGAGCTGGTACACGATGGAGAAGACGAAGAGCCGGAGTTGAAAACGGATATTCAGGATTGCCGCCGTTGCTGGTGCGATACATGCGGCAGGCTGGAAGAATGCGAAAAGCACCGCGACGGCACACAGCCGGACGGCTTGCGCCCGCTTCCGTGTATCGGGTGCGTGAACGGCCTTCGGTTCAAGCCGAAGGAAGAAAAGCCTTGCGAAGAGTACACGGAGGCCGCAGGCTTCAATAACGGATAGAAAAGAAGAAGGCGGCTTGCGTTGCCTGCAAGCCGCCTTTCCCCCTTCGCGTCGCCGCGAAAAGAGCTATTCAAACTAACGCCAGTATAACACCGCGGCGGCAGAATGTCAAGAAACGCCGGAACACGGCGTATTACGGGCTTGTAATGGGTATTAACACATGGACGGAAAAGCAGAATTCCGGAAGTGCTGGTTTGTATTCAATTCCCCGTCGCCTGCTTTATCAGGATCACGGAGGCGGCAAGCTGTCAAGGGTGCGACAGCACCGCGAAAGCGGCTTGCCCTTGATGGGTTGTTGCCGGAGTGATAGAAGCAGGAAAGGCGGCGGGGATAAATGCAAACCTTCCGGCCTTGCGTGTTCAATTCCTTTGAGCCTGCTTCCCCCTTTAGGGGGACGGGAGGGGGTGAAACCTTTACCACGAGCAGGGAGGAAACAACATGCCGTACAACAGCGCAAAATATGAATTCCTCTTTGACCTTTCCGGAGAGAACACCGAAAGGGCGTTTGATCGGTTCCGGCACAGGAATGTTTTTCGTTATCGTACCCGCACGATCAAGGCGGGAAATGTGCTTGAAGTTGAGATATTCCCGATATGGAACACGCAAAACGAGGTTCGAGAGGCAAAGAAGCACACAACACGGGAAGCACAAAAGAACCTGAATGACAAAAACGCAAAAAAGAAGTTCATTCGGAAGATCAATGCGAATTTCACGGAAGAAGACCTTTGCGTAACGCTGACATATTCAAACGGCTTTGTTCCGGACGAAGAGCAGGCGCGCCGCGATATTCGGAATTACCTTCGCAGGGTGCGGGAGTATCGCCGGAAGAATGGCCTTCCAGAATTGAAATATGCCTATGTGATCGAGTTCGGCGGGAAAGACGGGCGGCGCAAGCGTGTTCACCACCATGTCATTATGTCCGGCATGGATCGGGACAAAGCCGAAGCTCTTTGGAATGGCCGCGGGTATGCAAATGCCCGCCGCCTGCAACCGGACGATTACGGATTAGAAGCCCTTGCGCGCTATATGACGAAGGAGCCGAACGGCGGCAAACGGTGGGCGGCAAGTAAAAACCTTGTTGATCCGAAAATCACGGAGGCCGACACTAAAATAAGCCGCCGCAAGGTGGAGCAGATGGCCGAAGACTTCGAGGCGAAACCCGCCGCGATCTTCGCCGCGCTTTTCCCTGAATACAGCTTTAACGAATGCGCCGTGCGGTATTCGGATTTTGTGGCAGGCGCGTACATATACGCAAAATTACACCGGAAGGCCGCGCCGCCGCAGAAGCAGAAAAAGAAACGGAGGGTACGCAATGAACACAACGGAAATGATGGTAATTTGCCGCGAAGTTGACCGCGCAACGGGCAAAATAGCGGTTTACCGGATTGAAACCGAAGTAACCGAAAATCTGATTTTCAAATTGAGGCTTCGCGCACGCCTGAACCCCGAATTGCAATACTTTGTCACGACAAAAGCGCATTATGAAGGCTTCGGGAATACGATCACGGCGGTTTTGAAGCGAAGAACCGTAACGCCCGCGGCCATTGCACGCGTTGGCGGGATCGTCCAGCTTTGAGGGGGTGCGCGCGGTGGTAGAAAATCCGGAGATTGGCGGGCAATATTGGTTTGTTACGGACATTTGGGAACGCTTCTGCCCTGTCCCCGTGACAATCGTTGCCGTGAACGAAGAATACGGCGCATTCCTTGTCCGTTGGGATATTGGCGAAAGCGAATACTTCGAGCAATACGAAGGCGTGTGGCCGAACGAGCTATACGAAACACGGGCAGGCGCGGCGGCAGAATGTCGAAGAAGAAACGCCTTGCCGTGTGGATATGTGGAAAAGGCGGTGAATTATCTTGAAGAATAACGCCCCTTCCCTTCCGGTTCCAACGGAGAGCGTGGAACAACAATGCCTTTTCAGGTGGGCGGCATTTCAAAGCGGGCGTTTCCCTGAATTGGCGTTGCTTTACCATGTGCCGAACGGCGGGAGCCGGAAGAAAGCAGAGGCCGGACGCTTCCGCGCCGAAGGCGTGAAGGCGGGTGTGCCGGATTTGTGCTTGCCCGTCGCCCGCGGCGGTTTTCACGGCCTTTACATAGAGCTAAAGCGGCAGAAAGGCAGTAAAACAAGCGACGATCAAAAAGCGTGGTTGTCAAACCTTGAAAAACAAGGCTATTTTGTGGCCTTGTGCAAAGGGTGGGAAGCCGCCGCAAAGGTGATTACAGAGTATTTGACAATGGGAGGCGAAGAAGGTTAAAAAAGAAGCGGTTTTTGAAGCTGGTTATGTCTTACGGTATCCAGCGGGACAAAGCGGCGCGCATGGCCGCCCGCGTTGGCGAATTCGGATCGTATGAAGCCCTGTTTTTGTCCTTGCGCCCGTCGCTGGCATTCTGGCAGATGGGCGCGACAGCGCGCAGGGTTGGCCGGACGATCCGGCAGGCCGCCCGCGCTTTTGGCGATATGTTCGCCGCAATGGGGACAGCCCTTGCCGCCTGCTTTTCCCCTGCTTTGCGCGGGTATGTTGACGACGCGAAGGAGCAGGAACAGAAACAAGCGGATTTTTCGGCGGCTGGAAAAGTGTTCTTGCCGTCAACGCATGAAATCATAGCGGGCGCACAGCCAGAAGAGGAAAACACCGCGGCGCGCTGGTGGGTAAAGACACCGAACCCGAATTACAGCAAGCCGCAGGCAGAAGAAAGGCAGGGTTAAACATGGCGAAAATGTCTATGCGGGTGATTTTGAAGAGCGGCGCAGAATTTACGGTGAAATGCGATAAATTCACGCTGGAAAGAAACGGGCTTGAACAGGTGACGGGGTACAATATCAGCGGGATCACCGAAAACAAGCCCGTGTATCTGGATTTTGACGAAGTGGCCGCAATCGTTCGCGTGTTGTCGGACGAAGCGGACGCGCCGCCCGAAGATGGCGGCAACGAAGAGTAAACGGAAAGCGAGGGTTCAGACATGGGCAAGAAAAAAACGGGCTTGATTACCGACGAAGTGCGGGAGCTGATAAACGAGGTTGCGCGGGAAACCGCTTCTATGGCCTATATTGACGGCATGGGCGGCGAAGTAAATTATTTCCGCGCAATGGAAAGTTTGCTTTTTAATTATAAAAAGCTGGCCGCGCTGGTGGCTGATTATGAAGCATATACACATGTGGAGCTTCAAGGCCGAAGCGCGAGTATTTCAAGCTATTCCCCTTCGAGCGGGTACACATACCGCACGGAGGAAGATATACTTGACGAAATGAAGCGGGATAAAATCATATCTTACCACAGGACGCGGGCACGCTTTGAAGAGATTGACCGCGTTGTAAAGCTGTTTGCAGAGCGAAAAGAATTCCATGTGATCCGCATGTATTACTTCGGAGAGGACGCGCAGGGCAACGAGCGTCCGGCAGGCGCAGAGCCGTACACATGGGAAGCCATAGCCGCAGAGCTGGAAGGAATGGGGCTGATCCGCGACGCGAAGAGCGCGCGCAGATGGCGAAACAAAATCGTGAATGACATGGCCGTGTGCATGTTCGGCAAGCCCGCGGCGGTTGGCGTGGGTACATACCGGAAGGAGCGGGACAAAGCAACGGATTAAAACAGGCCGAAAAATGCCCGTTTCGCGCCCGTTTCGCGCCCTTGTGTGTACCGTCCATATATGCTATAATTATTACGCTGATTAAATGCAAATAAACAGCGCACTTCACAAGCCTTCGCGGGTTCGCCCGTGAGGGCTTTTTTTATTGTCCGAAAGGAGGCGGCAGGCGTGAAGGCATGGGCTGAACAGTTCTATAATTCGGACGCGTGGCGCGCGTGTCGTGAAGGCTTCTTGCAATCGAAGGGTTATCTTTGCGAACGATGTTCCACGCCCGACAATCCGGTTGTTGCGAAGATCGCACACCACAAAATCTATTTGACGAAGGAGAATATAAACAATCCGTATATTGCGCTTTCATGGGATAACTTGGAAGCACTTTGTCAAGATTGCCACAACAAGGAACACCACAGAGGCGAACGGAAGAAGCGTTATTCTTTCGACGCAAACGGCAATCTTGTATATCCCCCCCATTCGCCGCCGAATTAGGGAGGGCGAAACACCGAGGGCGGGAGGTTAAAAAAACTCCGCAGGCGCGCGCATAACGGGTGTACCCGTGGGGGGTGTGGTTGACGGTGTAGAAAGGGGGCGTTTTTTGTGGCGACAAAGAAGGAGCTTACGAAAGAACAGAAGATCAAAAAAGAGATTGCCCGATTAAAGCGGGTTTTCAAAGACCTTGACAAAAACAAGTTGCAAACCGTGGAAAGCCTGATAAAAAACGCCGCGTTCATGGCCGTTTCGCTGGAAGAGCTACAAGAAATCATCAACGCCGAAGGCTATGTTGTGGAGTACCAGAACGGCGAAAACCAGAAAGGCACGAAGCAAAGCGACGCGGTGAAAACCCATATAGCAATGACAAAAAACCATGCCGCAATCATTAAGCAGTTGACCGATCTTGTGCCGCCTGAAAAGAAAAAAGAAAGTAAATTGCAGGCGTTGAGGGACGAATAATGCCCTTTGCGAATTACATTTACGAATATTTTTCAGGTATTCAGAGCGGGAAATATACGGTTGGCAAATGGGTTCGGCTGATTTATGAAATCATCATAGCGGGGCTTGAACGGGGCGAATATTTCTTCAATGCGAAGAAGGCCAACAAAGCGATCAAGTTTATAGAAAACTTCTGTCACCATTGCGAAGGCCGCGAAGACCTTTTGAAGCTGGAAGTGTGGCAGAAGGCTTGTGTTTCCGTTATCTTCGGGATCGTGGACGCGGACGGCTTGCGCGTCTTCCGTGAAGTGTTTATTGTCATAGGCCGGAAGAACGGCAAGACGCTTTTTGCGTCGGCCATTATCGCATATATGGCGTATCTTGATGGAGAATACGGCGCGAAAATATATTGCCTTGCGCCGAAGCTGGATCAAGCGGCCATTGTTTACGATAACTTTTACCAGATGTTGAAGAAAGAACCGGAGCTTGCGGAGCTGGCGAAAAAGCGGCGTTCCGATATTTACATAGAGGACACGAACACGGTTGTTAAGCCGCTGGCGTTCAATGCGAAGAAAAGCGACGGCTTCAACCCGCATTTGGTCGTCAATGATGAGGTTGCAAGCTGGCGCGGCGACGGCGGTTTGAAGCAATACGAGGTTATGAAATCCGCGCTTGGCGCACGGCGGCAACCGCTGATCCTGTCCATTTCCACGGCGGGATATGAGAACGACGGAATTTACGATGAATTGATGAAGCGAAGCACGGCTTTCTTGAAAGGCAATAGCAAGGAACGCCGCCTTTTGCCGTTCCTCTACATGATTGACGATGTGGAAAAATGGAACGATATTGAAGAGTTGAAGAAGGCAAACCCGAACATGGGCGTTTCCGTGTTCCCTGACTTCTTCCGCGAGGAAATAGCGGTTGCGGAAATGTCCGCAAGTAAAAAGGCCGAATTCCTGACGAAGTATTGCAATATCAAGCAGAATTCTTCTATTGCGTGGCTTGACGCGCACATAGTAGAAGGCGCAACGGCAGAAATCACGCTTGAAGACTTCCGGCATTCTTACGCCGTGGGCGGCATTGACCTTTCGCAGACAACAGACCTTACCGCGGCAACCGTCATTGTGGAGCGCGGCGGCAAGCTATACGCGTTCACACAATTCTTTATGCCTGCAAACCGCGTCGAGCGGGCAACGGCGATCGACGGCGTACCCTATGACATATTTGTGCAAAAGGGCGTTGTTACCCTTTCCGGCGAAAACTATGTAGATTACAAAGATGTTTATAACTGGTTCGTCATGCTGAAAGAAAAATATGAAATCTATGTGCTGAAAGTCGGGTATGACCGTTACAGCGCGCAATACCTGATTGACGACATGGCGGCATACGGCTTCCACATGGACGATGTTTTTCAGGGTGAAAACCTTGCGGGCGTGATCCGCGAGTTTGAAGGGATTTTGCTTGATGGTAATTTCAAAATACCGGATAACAGCTTGTTGAAGTCGCATTTCCTGAATGTGGCCTTAAAGCACAACATGGAAACGCGCAAGTTCCGGCCTGTCAAGATTGAACAGCGGGCGCGGATCGACGGCTTTGTATCAGTCATTGACGCAATGACCGTCCGGCAAAAATACTATAACGAAATCGGCGTAATGCTGAAAAATGCGGGGTGATTTGAAAAATGGGAGTGTTTGAAACTATCTTCCGAAGGCCGCGGAACAACCTTGTTCCAACGGGCTACTTCAAAATGCTAAACGGGTACACGCCCGTTTTCACAAACGCGCCCGAAAGTGTGTACGAAATGGAGATCACGCGGGCGGCTATTCATTCATTCGCTACTTTTTGTAGCAAATTGAAGCCGGAAATTACGGGGAGCGCGAAAAAGCACCTTGAACGAACATTGCAGTTCAGGCCGAACCCGTTTCAAGACACGACAAAGTTTCTTTACAGGCTGGCGACAATCCTTGCCGTGAATAACACGGCTTTTATTGTGCCTCTTGAAGACGAATTCGGCGGCATAGCGGGTTATTATCCCCTATTGCCGCAAAATTGCGAGGTTTTAGAGGTCGGCGGCGCGCCCTTCTTGCGGTACACCTTTTCCAACGGACAGCGGGCGGCGATCGAGTTTGACCGCGTGGGGATTTTGACGCAATTTCAATATTCAGACGATTTTTTTGGAGAGGACAACCGCGCCTTGCGGCCAACAATGCAGTTGATCCACGCGAACAATCAGGGCATTATAAACGGCGTTAAAAATTCGGCTTCGATCCGGTTCCTTGCCCGTATCGCTAACATGCTTTCGCCGGAGGACATAAAGAAGGAGCGGGAACGCTTCACCGAAGACAACCTTTCCGCGGACAATCAAAGCGGAATGATTATCTACGATCAGAAATTCGCAGATGTAAAACAGGTTGATAGCAAGCCCTTCACCGTCAACGCGGTTCAAATGGGGCAGATTAACGAAAATGTGTTTAACTACTTCGGCACTTCGGCGGGGATCATTCAAAACAAATACACCGAAGACGAATGGAACGCGTATTACGAAGGGAAAATAGAGCCTTTCGCCCTGCAATTATCCCTTGTCATGTCAAACATGACCTTTACGCCGCGGGAAATCGCCCACGGAAACGCAATCGTGTTCACCGCGAACAGGCTTCAATACGCAAGCAATCAAACGAAGCTGAACATTTCAACACAGCTTTTCGATCGCGGGTTGCTGAACCGAAACGGCGTTATGGACATTTGGAACATGGCGCATGTGGAGGGCGGCGAAAAATACTATATCCGCAAGGAATACACCGAAGTTTCACAGCTTGGAAAGGAGGTGAACACAAATGCCGGTAATGAAGGATCGGGAATATCGGTCGATGGTGCTTCCGTTGACGGCGGCGGCGAAGAAGGCGACGAAGAGGTTTGACAGCGAATTCTATGTAGAAGGTTATGCAACCACCTTCAACAAGCCGTATCTTCTCTATGAGTTCGACGGGGTGCAATACTTTGAAGTCATAGACCGGAACGCGCTTGTTGGCGCGGACATGTCCGATGTTATCATGCAATACAACCACGAAGGCAAGGTGCTTGCCCGACAATCGAATAAAACGCTTGGAATAGAGGCCGACGAAAGCGGCCTCTTTACTTTTGCCGATTTATCGAAAAGCCGTGCCGCACAAGACCTTTACGAAGAGATCAACAACGGCTTAATTACAAAAATGTCGTGGGCGTTCAAGGTTTTAGAAGACGCATACGACAGGGACACGCACACAAGAACCATTTTGAAGATCAAGAAGGTTTACGATGTTTCGGCGGTATCTTACCCCGCAAACAGCGATACCGAAATATCCGCGCGTTCTTTCTTCGACGGAGTGATCGAAGCAGAGAGGCGGGAGTCGTTAGCGCGGAAAGCACAGCTATTAAAACTAAAAATCATGTTGGAGGTATGACACTATGAACAGATTACAGGAAATTGAAGCCCGCCTTGCCGCGATTGCGAACGAGATCGAGCAGAGAGGTGCGGAGCTGACCGCGGAGCAGTTGACCGCGTTTGAAACCGAAGTGAACAACCTGAAAACCGAGCGGGCGGGGCTGATGGCCGCCGCCGAACAGCGCAACAACCTTCTGAATTCCATTGCGGAGGGCAGAAGCGGCGGCGCGGTTGTCCGCACCTTCCCTTCCCCCTCTTCCCCCGCAGGCGGTGAACAGAGGAACGAAGCCGATCCGCTGGACAGCATGGAATATCGCCGCGCATTTATGGCATACGCCCTTCGCGGCACGCCTATTCCCGCAGAGTTCCGCACGGACGCTGTTTCCAAAACCGCGGACAATGGCGCGGTGATCCCGACAACCATTCTTAACCGGATCGTCGAGAAAATGGAGGCCGTGGGAATGATCCTTCCCCTTGTGACGCGCACCGCGTACAAGGGCGGCGTTTCTATCCCTACTTCCAGCGCGAAGCCCGTTGCCTCTTGGGTAGCGGAAGGCGCAGGGAGCGACAAGCAGAAGAAGACCACGGGAAGCATTACTTTTGCTTACCATAAGTTGCGTTGCGCCGTGGCCGTATCCCTTGAAGTGGACACAATGGCACTTTCGGCCTTTGAAAATACCCTTGTCAACAATGTTGTCGAGGCTATGACGAAGGCAACCGAACAGGCCATTGTATCCGGCACGGGTAGCGGACAGCCGAAGGGCATTCTTACCGAAACCCCGAACGAGGGGCAGAAGATCGAGAGCGACACGCCCACATACGAAGACCTTGTGAACGCCGAAGCCGCATTGCCGCAGGCATACGAAAACGGCGCGGTGTGGTGCATGGCAAAGAAAACCTTTATGCAGTATTACGGCCTTGTCGATGAAACCGGACAGCCCGTAGGCCGTGTGAATTACGGCATTGCAGGCAAGCCGGAACGCGCCTTGCTTGGCCGCCCCGTCATTTGTTGCGACTATGTGCCTTCCGTGGCAACCGCGGCGAAGGGCGGCGCGTATGCGTTCCTGTTCAACTTCAAGGACTATGTGCTGAACACCAATTACACCATGACCGTGAAGAAGTACGAGGACAACGACACGGACGACATGGTAACGAAGGCGATCATGCTTGTTGACGGCAAGGTGATTGACAAGAATTCCCTTGTTGTCGTCGCAAAGGCCGCAGGCGCGTAATTCGGGAGGGATAAACCATGCTTGACAAGGTGAAAAACGCCTTACGCGTAAAAACGGCGGCTTTCGACGATGAAATACAAGACCTGATCGACGCTTGCAAAGCGGATTTGCGCCTTGTCGGTGTGAATGTTCCGGAGGATACGCCCGCCGAAGGCAAAGAGGCCGCGGCGGGCGATCCCCTTATCACGCGGGCGATTGTCCTTTACGCAAAGGCAAACTTCGGATATTCCGAAGACAGCGAGAAATACCGCGCGGCCTATGATTACTTGAAATGTTCTTTGAGTTTGGCGGGTGATTATCATGCGTTGGGGTGATGAAATTACCTTGATCGCGCAGAAGCCGCCCGACGAAGCGGTAAACGCAAACGGGTTCCAGAATGAGCCGGAAGAAGCGCGGAAATCCATTTTTTGCAATGTGAAATCCGCGGGTTATTCCGAGTTCTACAAGGCCGCGCAAGCGGGCTTTCAAGTGGAATTGAAGGTTGATGTTTACACGGAAGAATACGAGGGGCAACAGGCCGCGGAGCTGAACGGGAAGCGGTACAGGGTTTTGAAAACCTATGTCAACAAAAGCGGAGAAATTACCGAATTGACGCTTTCCGATCTTCCGGTCGAAGAAAGCGAAGAACCGGACAGCGGCGCGGAAGGAGGCGACGGCAATGGCGCGGTTTGAGGTATCCGGAATTGAAGCGGCGCAGGAAGCGTTTTTGCGCCGGAGCGAGCGGGCGGCGAAGGCCGTTCCGAAGATGTTAAAAGCTGGCGGCGCGGTGCTTGTGAAGGCCGAACAGGAGGAAATACGGCGCACATTTACAAGTAACCGTGTTACTGGCGATCTTGCAAATTCTATCAAATGCACCGCCGTAAAGAAGCGGGGTTCGGGGCAATGCGTGGAAGTGTACCCGCACGGGAAAAACCGCCGCGGGGAGCGGAACGCAACCGTTGGCTTTGTCCACCAATACGGGCGAACCAACATGCCCGCGCGCCCGTGGTTCACGCGTTCGCACCAGAAGGCAACGCCGGAAGTTCAAGCGGCTATGCGGCAGGCATGGGAGGACGAACAGGAATGATAGATACAGTTGACCGCCTGTTAAAATCCACGCTTGACGCGCTTTGCCCGAATGTGGCGCGCCTCTTCTTCCGCGGGAAGGCTGGTACATATATCACATATCAGCTTGTTTCTTCGGAAGATATGGCCGCCGCAGACGACGAAACGCACGGCACGGAATACACATACAGGGTTGATATTTACTCGAAACGCGATTATATCGCCCTTTTGCGCCGTGTGAAGCAGGCGTTGAAGGCGGCGGGCTTTTACGGGCTTGTAATTGATCCGGAAGTGTACGAGAGGGACACGGGGTTTTACCATGTCCCGATTGAAGCGAAATATTACGAACAAACGGAGGTATAAAAACTATGGCAACTATTGGTTTACGCGATCTTTACCGCGCGCCGATCACCGTGGGCGAAGATGGCGAAGAAACATACGGAACGCCCGTGCGCATGGCGAAGGCCATTAGCGCGGAAATGTCCGTAGAGGTAGCAGAAGCGATCCTTTACGCGGACGACGGCGCGGACGAAGTGGTAAAAGAATTCGTTTCCGGAGAGCTGACGCTGAATGTAAACGATCTTATGCCCGCCGATCTTGCGGCCATTTTGGGGCAGACGCAGGACGACGATCAGGTTGTATATGCAGGAGAAAACGACGATCCCCCGTATATGGCAATCGGCTTCCGCGCGAAGAAGGCGAACGGCATGTATAAATATATTTGGCTTTACAAGGTGAAGTTTGCTATTCCTTCGGAGAGTTACCAGACGAAGGGCGATAGTATCGAATTCACCACGCCGGAGATCACAGGGCAGTTTATCAAGCGGCCTGACGGCCTTTGGAAAGCGGAGCATGTGGCACTTCCCACAGAAACCGCGGCGCAAGGCTGGTTTACGAAGGTTCGTGAACAGAACAACACTTCGGGCGGCTAATTCTGGCCGCCTGTCACAAAACAAAATATGAAAAGGAGGCACGGGGAAGCCCTTTGACGGGGCTTCCCCTATTTTGTTATGAGTGCGATTAAAGACGGGCGTTTGCCGATCGTCCTTGATAAAGAACGGCATTTGCTGTTTTCCCTGAATGTCATTGACGAAATGCAAGACAAATTCGGGGGCTTTGACAAGCTGGCCGAAATGCTGAAAGGCAAAGACGGCATTAAAAATCTTCGCTGGCTTCTTACCCTGCTTCTGAATGAGGGCGCAGACGACGGCGAAGAGCAGTTGACCGAAAAACAGGTAGGAAAAATGATCCACACAGGCAACTTCAACGAGGTTAAAACCGCGATTTTCAAGGCGTTTGCAATGGGAAACAGCGGCACAACGGAGCCGCCGCAGGACGATGAAGACGACGAACCGGAATATGCGGAAGAAGAGAGAAAAAACGCACAGGCGGGCAAGGAGTAATAGACCTTGCCCGCCTGCTTTATATCGGCGTTACGCTTCTACACTGGCCGGAACGCGAAGTGTGGCGCATGACACCGTATAAAATCCTTGCTTTGTTCCGAATTCACAGAGAATTCAATCCGGATCGCTTCAAACCGGAGGAAAAAGAAGCGGACATTGACGATGTGTTAGGGGGGTTATAAGTGGCCGGAAAAGAAGACCAGATCAAAACCGAAATTGCCGTTGACGGCGAACAGGAATACAAGAAGGCTTGTAAAGAAATCGACGCTTCTTTGAAGGCCATTGCGTCCGAAATGAAGGTTGTTTCGGCAACTTTCGAGGGGAACGCCGACAGCATAGAGGCAATGACCGCGAAGCAAGATGTTTTGAACAAGCGGCTTGAAGAGCAGAAAAAGAAGGTTGCCGAAGCGGAAGCCGCCTTGAAAAAGTATCAGGACACGGGGCAAGGGACTTCCGAAGCGGCTAAAAAGATGGAAACAAACCTGAATTACGCCCGCGCCGCAATGATTAAAACGGAAAACGAGATCAGAAACCTTGACGCAGGATTAGAAGAGGCGCGCAACGCTTCAAACGATTTTTCGGACGGCTTGGAGGATATTTCACAGGAAGCCGAAAGCACAGGCGGCGCGCTGGACGGATTGGGCGGCAAAGTTTCTTCCGTAGCTGGCGCGCTTGGAACAGGTTTGAAAACGATCGGCGTAGGCGTGGTCGCCATTGGAACGGCTATGGTTGCGGGGATCGGGTACGCCGTGGGCTTCGCTGATGAAGTCAAAGGCGCAATGAACGATTTTGAAGCGTCAACAGGCATTGCGGAGGCCGCCGCGAACGGCTTTGAAGACGCAATGTTGCGTATCTACAACAACAACTTCGGGGAGAACATGGACGATATAGCCGCGTCAATGGCAACCGTGGCGCAGACTTCCGGCGAAGTTGATCCGACGAAAATTGAAGAGCTGACACAAAACGCTTTGATGTTGCGCGATACATTCGGCTTTGATATTCAAGAGCAAATGCGCGCCGTCAATATGCTTATGGATCAGTTTGGGCTATCTGGTGAAGAGGCGTTCAACCTGATTGCGCAGGGAGCGCAAAACGGCCTTGATAAAAACGGGGATTTGCTGGACAGTATCAACGAATATTCCGTGCATTTCAAGTCGTTAGGGCTGGACGCGGAAGACATGTTCAACAGCTTTGCAAACGGCGCGGACGCTGGCACCTTTTCCGTTGACAAGCTGGGCGACGCGGTAAAGGAATTCGGGATCAGGGTTAAAGACGGATCAGACGGCACAATGCAGGCATTCAAGGATATAGGCTTGAACGCCGATGAAACCGCGGCGGCCTTTGCCGCAGGCGGGGAGCAGGCCGCGAAAGCCTTTGACGATGTGACAACCGCCCTTTTCGCAATGGACGATCCTTTAGCGCAGAATACCGCGGGCGTGGCCTTGTTCGGTACGATGTGGGAAGATTTGGGCGTTGAAGGTATGCAGGCGTTGACGAACCTTAACGGGGAGATCAGCACCACAACCGACGCGCTTTCCAAAATCAACGCCGTTAAATATGACGACTTCGGTTCCGCTATGTCGGGGCTTGGCCGCGTGCTGAAAACGAATTTTGTTCTTCCGATTGGCGAAGAAGCGTTGCCCGCCCTTTCTGATTTTGTCAACGAGCTTTCGGCGGGCGCAGCTTCCGCGAACGGCGATATTTCCAAAATGTCCGACACCTTCGGGACAGCCCTTGCGGGGCTGATTGAAGACTTTTCGACAATCCTTCCGCAAGTAACGGACTTTGCAACCGAAATTGTGTTAGGGCTGGTCGATGGGCTTGTAGCAAGCCTACCACAGATCACAACGGCGGCGGTGGACATGATAACCGCGCTTGTGCAAGGGCTGGTTGCCGCGCTTCCGGCGATTGCGCAGGCCGCAACACAAATTCTTCTTGCCCTGATTGACGGGTTGATCGCCGCCCTTCCCCTGCTTGTCGAAGGCGCGTTGCAAATTGTCCTTGCGCTGGCAAACGGGATCGGACAGGCGTTGCCGCAGTTGTTACCGAAAATCGTTGAAGTGGTCGTTGCTATGGTGCAAACGCTGGTTGAAAATATCCCTATGCTGATCGACGCGGCGTTGCAGTTGATAACAGGGCTTGCGCAAGGGCTGATTGCCGCGATCCCCGTTCTAATTGCGGCCATTCCACAGATTATTACAAGCCTTGTCGAAAATCTGCTTGCCTCTATCCCGCAGATCATTCAAGCGGGAATTGACCTATTAACCGCGCTGATCGACGCATTGCCGCAGATTATCGAAACCATTGTTACAGCTATTCCGCAGATTATCGACGGAATTGTAACGGCAGTGATCGGGAGCATTCCGCAGATCGTGCAAGCCGGAATTGATTTGCTGGTTGCGCTTATTCAGGCGTTGCCGCAGATCATTCAAACCATTGTACCCGCGATCCCGCAGATTGTGGGCGCGTTGGTGAACGCCATTGTTTCCAATATCCCGCAGATCATTCAAGCGGGCGTTCAACTATTCGTTTCCCTGATCCAAAACCTTCCGACAATTATTGCCGAAATCGTGAAGGCGGTTCCGCAGATTGTAACGGGTATCGTGCAGGCGTTCGGAAGCCTTGCATATCAGATCGTAGAGATCGGCGGCAATATTGTTTCCGGCATTTGGCAGGGTATCCAGAACGCCGCGGGCTGGTTGTGGGATCAGGTAACGGGCTTCTTTGGCGGCATTGTGGACGGTATCAAGAATTTTCTTGGCATTCATTCCCCTTCAACGGTTTTCGCTGACATTGGCGGCAACATGGCCGCGGGCGTTGGCGAGGGCTTCGGCGGCGGTATGGATACCGTTTCCGCGGACATGCAGGGCGCAATGGGAAGCGCGGGCACACTTACAGCACAAGAAGCCGTGCAAGCCGTAAACGATGGCATTATAGCGAATATCGGCGCGCTTGACGGCGCGGTATCGGCCATTGTCGAGCGGGTAACAGCAGGGCTTACAGCGCAGGCGGCGCGCCTTAATCAGATCGGCGTTGACATGACGAAGTATATTGCTTCCGGCATGACAACGGGAACGCCGAATATTACAAACATTATCCCGCAGATCGTCCAGTCGATTATTACCGCCTTCACCGCGCAACAACCGAAGTTCACCGCGGCGGGCGTTGATATTGACAAGGCCATAGCGTCCGGCATGGTGCAGGGCACGCCGCAGATTACGGCAAAAATCCCGCAGATCATACAGTCGATTTTAACGACGATCAACGGGTTTGTATCGCAATTCACGGCGGCGGGTGAAGAAATGGTGCGCGGTATCTGGCAGGGCTTTCAAAATATGTCGGGGTGGCTGGAAAGCAAAGTGCGTTCTATGATGCGCGAAATTGTCGCCGCCGTAGAAGCGGAAATGCAGATTGCTTCCCCGTCGAAGGTATTTGCAGGGATCGGCGCATACATGGCCGAAGGTTTAGGCGAAGGCTTCGCCCGTGAAATGCAGAATGTTGAAAAGACAATCCGCAGGGCGACGGCTTCAACCGTTCCGGAGCCGCAAAGACCGTCCGGAAGGATCAGCAGGAACGACAACGCCGCCCGCGGCGTGCAAGTGGTTCAAAATATCTATGCGAACGAAACGAGCTATGCACAACAACAGCGCGAGGCGGCAAAGCAATTCCGCTTGATTGCACGGGAGGTTATGGGCTGATGGCAAAGAAAATCGAAAAGCTGATTTATACGAATGAGCGTGGGGAAAGTATCACCTTTTCCCACGCTTCTATTTTTCACACAAACGAGGTTAGCGGCCTTTCTGATGTGCGCAACGAGATTTACAGCATTAACAGCATGGGACAGGACGGCGACACCTATTTAGGCAACCGCATTCAATCCCGCGAAATTGAGATTGTCGGAAGTATCAGGGAGCGGGACAAGGACAGAATGCGGGATTACCGAAGGCAAATGAACCGTGTGTTAAACCCGCAGTATTCCGCGACACTGACATACGAATGCGGCGACTTCCGGCGCGTGATTGACTGCAAGATCGACAACGCGCCCGCCTTCACGCGGAAGGCTATTTTTCAGGACTTCACAATACAGCTTCTTTGCCTTAATCCGTTTTGGAGAAAAGAGGCAAAAACGCGGGATGATATAGCGACATGGATCGGCGGCCTTGAATTCCCCGTTGAAATCCCTCTTGCGGAAGGTTGGGAAATCGGGTATAGACAGCCTTCTTTGATCGTGAATGTCTATAACGAAGGTGATGTGCAAGCGGGTATTCGCGCAGAGTTCCGCGCGCTTGGCGTTGTCAAAAATCCTTCCCTTTTGAATGTGGACACACAGGAGTTTATAAAGCTGAATATCACGCTTCAAGCTGGCGACATTTTGAGCGTGTCCACGGGATACGGGGAAAAAGAAGTAACATTACAACGCGACGGCGTGACTTCTGACGCGTTCCGTTATCTTGATGTGGACAGCACATATTTTCAACTTTCGGTCGGTGATAACCTTTACAGGTATTCCGCGGAAGAAAACCTTGAAAATTTGGAAGTATCCATTTATCACGACGATCTTTATTTGGGGGTGTGACGAATGGAGCTATATATTTATGACCGCGACATGATATTGCACGGCGTAATTGATGAAATCAATTCGTTAATCTGGACGCGGCGGTATTGGTCGGCGGGCGAATTCAAGTTGCTTGTGCCTTTCACAAGCAAGCATGTTTCCCTTCTGGTAAAAAACAACCTGATAATGAAGCGCGGGGACACCGAGGCGGCAGAAATCAGGTATGTTCACATTAGCAAGAATTCACAGGGGCTTGAAGAAATCGAAGTGCAAGGAAAGTTTATCACGCAATGGATCGGAAAGCGCATTGTACGCGATCAGATCACCGCAACGAGCGGGACGCAGGATATTTTATACCGGATTGTCCGCGAAACGGTCGTTTCCCCGAAAGTGGCCGCCCGCGCGATCCCGAATGTCTTAATTAATCCCACGGACGAAGACACCGGAAGCGGGAAAATAGACTATACTTCCGAAGCCTTCACAAACGCCCTTCTTGCCGTGGAAACCGCGGCGAAGGCGGCAAAATTGGGCTTCCGGTTGCGAACCGATGTGAAGACCGGAAAGCACTATTTCAGTGTGTATAAAGGCCGCGATTTGACCGCAGACCAAACCGAAAACCCGCCGTGCATTTTTTCACAGGAATTCGATAATATCACGGAACAGGAATACACAAACAGCATTGAAAACCTGAAATCAACGGCTTATGTGGGCGGCGAAGAAGCCGAACCGCGCGTTGTGGCCGAAGTTGGCGGCGGCGCGGCTGGCCTTGACCGTGAAGAAGTCTTTGTGAACGCAACGGACATTACGAAGAAGTACACCAACGAGAACGACGAAGAGATCACGCGCACCGATGAAGAATATTTAGCCTGTCTTGAAGAGCGCGGCGCGTCGGAGCTGGAACAATACGCCGAAACATTGAGCTTTTCCAGCACGATCAACACGCGCGCGAATTTGAAGTACAGGGAAGATTACGACTTGGGCGATCGCGTGACATGCGTTAATAAACGGTGGGGTATAAAAATCAATGTTCGGATAACGGAGGTTGCGGAAACCTATCAACAGAACATGGAGGAAATAGACATTACTTTCGGGGAGAGCTTGCCCGCCCTGATTACACAGATCAGGCAGATTACAAAGTAAAGGGGTGCAAATATGGAAAAATCAAGTTTCTTCAACAGTGTTTCCGGCGATCGCGTGTACCGCGCGGAAGAATGGGCTGAATATTTTGCTTCATTCATTGGAAACGGCGTGTTCCCTGTCCCTTCCACAAGCCTTCAAGTGGTAGCGGGTTCAGGAATGGCCGTCGCCGTGAAAACGGGTAAAGCGTGGATCAACGGCTATTTTTATTACAACACAAGCGATTTGCCCGTAACGCTGGCAACCGCGGACGGCGTGTTGAACCGTATTGACCGAATTGTTGTACGGTGGGACTTGACCGAACGCAAAATTTCCGTTGCGGTGAAGTCTTCCGCGCCTGCAACTTCCCCCGTCGCCCCTGCTTTGCAGAGGGACGCGGACGCATACGAATTGTGTCTTGCCGATGTGCTTGTAGGCGCAGGCGTTACGGCCATTTCACAGGCAAACATAACAGATCGCCGCCTTGATGGTTCCTTGTGCGGCGTGGTTGCGGGCGTGGTGGATCAGATAGACACCGACGCATTCAACGCGCAACTTGAAGCGTGGTTTGCTGACTATAAGGAAATGAGCGTTGACGAATTCAACGATCTTGTTTCCTATATGGAAAGTTTGGAGCTTTTGGGCGATCAGCAGTACGCCGCCCTTGAAGCCTACATGAACGACTTTAAGACCGACGCAGAAAACGACTTCAACGCATGGTTCGCAACCTTGCAAAATGTCCTTGACGAAGACGCCGCGGGGCATTTGCTGAACCTGATCCAGAACAACACCGCGCGAATTGAAATGCTGGAAGCCGTGCTTTTCAATGACATTACAACAAACCCGTTCTTGATCCTCTTTGACGATTTGGACGGCGTGACCGCAACGGGCGTTTGGAACGCGGCGTTGCAACGGATAGAATGTTGACGCGGTGCGCCTGCAAGGGCGCGGAATTGTCGTGCATTATCGGGAATATCTTCACAGAGCTTCGCCCGCCGTGCGACATGTGCGGCGGCGAGGCGGTGACAATCCACGGGATCACGCCCACAGGCCACGAAGCAACCATAACTTTGACGGCGGCGGGCTTTGATTTTGAGGGGTGCGCGGAAGATACCGCACTTTTGCAGAGGATCAGGAAGGCAAGGTGCATTTATGCAGGGACAAGAGAGGGAACGCAAAGAGCCGTCCGAATTCAATGTGATTGTGAAGGCGAAAGACCTTGTAAAGCATACCTTCACGATCACGAACAGCACGGAGCGTTACCCGAAAAAATACCGTTTTACGCTGGTGAACCGCATACAGGAAAAAGCGGTTGATATTTACGAAATGACGCTTGAAGCGAACGAATTAGATTTGCGGCAAGCGGACGAACACAGACAACGGCAGAGGCTACAAGCAAAGGCGTTGACCTATTGCAAGGAGCTTCTATTTTTTATAGAGCTTTCGCAGGAAATGGGCTTTATTTCTATGAAGAGTTGCGAATATTGGTCGAAACTTGCCCTTGAAGTAAAGTACATGATCGCCGCGTGGAAGAAGCGGGACAAAGCGAGAGTATAAAAACCGTTTGGGGAACGCCTTGTAGGTTTTCTTTTCGCCTTCTGCCCGCCCCGCCGCCGAATTCCGGCAACTCGTACAATGTGCGCAATGTCAACACTTCGGGGGCGTTGAACAACAACAACGCGTACAACGGCAACAGGGGCGTGCGTCCGCTTCGGTGGATCACTCGATCGAGTAGGCCACAGGCCGAAAGCAATGTACCACCATCAAAGGAAGGCGTTTCCCGTCCCCTGCTATCCACAGCGGGGACAAATACAGGATTGCCGATACCGGAGCATTGCCCGCAGGCATGGCCGAGGTTATACACGGCAAGGAGATTTTTTGACATGACCGACTTTGAAAAAGTCTATAATTTTGAAAACCTATACCGCGCGTGCCGGAAGGCGCGCCGCGGCAAAAGGTGGAAAGGAGCGGCGGCGAAGTTTGAAGTTAATTTGCTGGAAGCCCTGAACCTGTTAAGCGTGCAGTTACAGAGCCATACATACCGGCTTTCGCCCTACAACACATTCAAGGTTTACGAACCGAAAGAACGGGTTGTAATGTCGAACAGCTACAAAGACAAGGTTGTGCAACATGCGCTTTGTGATAATGTACTTGAACCGAGGGTGCGAAGCACCTTCATAAAAGACAATTACGCTTCACAGGTTGGAAAAGGAACGCACTTCGGCCTTGAACGGCTGGAAGGGTTTATGCGGAGGTTTTACCGTGTACGAGGTGTTGACGGTTGGGTATTGAAATGCGACATATCAAAGTATTTCTATAATATCAAGCACGACGCGTTAAAATCCTTAATCCGCAAGTATATTTCCGATCCGGATTGTCTTTGGTTGCTGGATATGATAATAGACAGCACCGAAGGCAATGTAGGAATTCCGATCGGCAACCAGTCTTCACAAATATTCGCCCTTCTCTATCTTTCTTCGCTGGATCACATGGTAAAAGAGAAGTTAGGCATAAAATTTTATGGCCGATACATGGACGATTTTTATTTGATCCACGAAGATAAAGAATATTTGCGCTATTGCTGGAAGGAGATTGAAAGACATGTAAACGAATTAGGGCTTTCGCTGAATGCGAAAACAAATATTTACCCGTTGAAAAACGGAATTGATTTTTTGGGCTTCCATTCGTATTTGACCGAAAGCGGCGCGGTGATCCGCAAGGTGCGCCGGAAGTCAAAGAACAACGCCCGCCGCCGTTTAACCAAAATGCGCGGGTTGCTGGAAACTGGAAAAATCACGCCGGAAAAGGTGGAACAATCTTATAAAAGCTGGCGCGGCCACGCGTCGAAGGGGAATTGCTATCACCTGATCCGGAACATGGATCAGCATTACAACAAATTATTCGGGCAGTACGCCGCCGCGGGAAACCGTGGCGGCGTTGCTGTTTCCGAAGAAAAGGAGGAAGGCAAAGAATGTCGAAAAAGTTAAGCACGCTTGGCGTGGGAACAACCTTTGAAGTGCCCGTAAAGTCGGCTTATCGGTCGTTCTTGGGTGATTATGTCGTTTTCAAAATGGCAGACAAAAACCATTCGGGCTATCCGTCCGGAGCTATTACCCTGATTACCGACAAGATCATAGCGTTGCTTTGTTCCGACGCAAAAGAGCCAAACAACAGCGACAGCAACCGGAGAAGCTACGGCAACAACAGGCACATTCATTCCAATATCCTTCAATGGCTGAACAGTAACGCCGCGGCGGGAAAATGGTACAGCGCGAAGCACGGGCAGGACGCGCCGCCGTCAAGCGCGAATGTATGGGACAATGTAAACCCCTATGACACATGGGTGGGGTTCCTTGCTATGCTTGACGACGATTTTGTAGCGGCACTTATGACAACCACGCTTACCGTTGCAAAAAATACCGTTACAGACGGCGGGAACTATGAAACCTTCACCGCAAAAATGTTCCTTGCAAGCACAACGGAAGTTGGGCTTGCAAACGAAAACGGGATTGCAGAGGGTTCAAAGCTGGCCTTGTTCAGCGACAACACAAGCCGCCTTGCCTATTGTACGCAAGCGGCCATTGACAAAAGTAATTACGGGAGCGATCCGACGACTTCGCAGGCGTGGTATTGGTGGCTTCGCACGCCGTGTTCCGGCTTCTCGTGCGATGTGCGCGGTGTCTACGCTTCGGGGGCGTTGAGCAGCGACGGCGCGTGCGGCGGCGGCTGGGGCGTGCGTCCGCTTTGTAATTTGAAATCTGATATTTTGGTATCTGATAACAAAAACAGCCGCGGAAACTATGAATTCCAGTGGAACACCGCACCGAGCGCGCCGGACGGAATTTCCGTGCCGGAAAGCTGTTACAGCACGCAAAACATAACCGTAACATGGGGAGCTTCCACCGATCCGGACGGCGACGCGATCACCTATGTTCTGGAACGGTCGGTAAATAACGGGAGCTACACGAAAGTAACGGAAACCGCCGCCCGCACCTTTACGGAAGTCGTTTCTACAAGTTGGAACACGATCAAATACCGCGTGAAGGCGCGGGACACCTACGGGAACGAAAGTGCGTATGTGACTTCTTCCGCGGTTCCCGTAATTCACAATCAACCGCCCGTCATTTCCGGACAAAACGCCGATCTTGGAACGAAAAGCGGCGACTTCTCTTACAAGTACACCGTGACCGATCCGGACGGTGACACGGTGACAGTGGTTGAAAAGGTGGACGAAACCATCTTGCGGAGCTACACGCCCACGCTTGGAGAAGAAAACACGATGAATGTTACGGGGCACGACTTCACCGCCCTTTCCAACGGCGCGCACACAATCACCATTACCGCAACGGACACCGTGGGAAATAAAGCGGTGCGCACGCTGACCTTCACAAAACAGATCAGCGGATTTACTATCACGCTGGCCGCACCGCTGGAAGCGCAGGCACAGCCCACGCGCGCAAATGTGAAAGTAACGCGGGAAATTCCAGCGGGCGCAACTTTCAAAGTTGAGGCAACAAACAATCCGTTTGATCCTTCCCCCGCGTGGGAGGATTGCACAAATGCCGTAATTCAGGGCGTGGCGCATGTCTTCGAGAACACAATAAACACCGCCGTTAAATTCGGCATGAATATTCGGGTAACGGTGGAGCGCGGCGACGCTATTTCCGCGTGTTGGGTATCTTCGATCGGGGGTAATTTTGAATGAGCGTAACATACAGGCCGGACAAGCCAAACGAAACAGAGGAATTGAAGAAGGAAGTTGAAACTGTGAAGGCGGCGGGCGAAAGCACCGCCGCCCTTCTTTCCCTTTCTTTCAAAGCGCAGATTGTCGCAGACCGCGCCGCGGGAACGAACGCGATTGCCGATGAAATGATCCTTGCGTCAACGGATATTGTGGATTATCCGGAGTATCAGGACAACCACGAATACAAGACAAAAGGCGAGATTATCAGGTACGACGGCCTTTATTATGAAATCGTCGCGCCGCACACTTCCAACGCCGCCGCGTATCCCGTGCAAACCACCTTTGCATATTACCGCCTTGTCGAGCTGGAACACGCGGGGACGCTTGACGATCCGATCCCGTATCCGGAAACCGCGGGGATCGTCGTAAATGTGGTTGAGGGGCTTTATTACAGCTACAAAGGCGCGGTATATCTGGCGAAGGCCGATATGCCGAATTGCGTTTACCCGCCCGACACGGCGGGTTTGTGGCAATGGGAAAAAGTGTAAAGGTGGTGGAAGCATGGAACAGTTCTTGACCGTTCTTTCCGTGGTTAGTACGGTTTGCGCAATCGTGTTCGGGTATGCGGCTTTTGCCCGCAACCGGAAAAGCGACACGGAAAGCGAGGCGAAAAACGACGCAACCGTACTTACGGAAATAGGGTATATCAAAGCGAATACGGACGAAATCAAGGCAGAGCAGAAGGAACAGCGGAAAACGAACACCGAGTTTGTAACGCGCCTAACCGCCGTTGAAGCGTCCGCAAAGCAGGCGCACAAGCGAATTGACACGCTGGAACGCGCACACGAAGAATAATAGCGAAGGAGCGAAAAACAATGGCAGTTATGAAAGCAAGTGAATTTGTTGCGAAACTGAAAGATGTTGCGCAGAATTACAAAACCCTTTATGTCATGGGGTGCTTTGGTGCGCCTCTGACGGGCGGCAATGTATCGCGGTATTGCAATAACCACGCATACAACAAGCAGGCCGCCCGAACGAAGATGATTAAGGCCGCCGCAAACCAGAACCCGCCCGTTTTCGGGTTCGATTGCGTGTGTCTGATTAAAGGCATTTTGTGGGGCTGGAACGGCGACGCGTCCAAAACCTACGGCGGCGCGTCCTATGCCGTGAACGGCGTTCCCGACATTGGCGCGGATACCATGATTACAAAATGCAAGGGCGTTTCAACCAACTTTTCCAATGTGGAGGTTGGCGAAGCCCTTTGGTGTAGCGGGCATATCGGCGTTTATATCGGCGGCGGGCTGGCCGTGGAGTGTTCCCCCGCCTTTGACAACGATGTGCAGATCACAGCCGTTAAAAATATGGGGACAAAGAGCGGGTACAACGCCCGCACATGGACGAAGCACGGCAAACTTCCCTATATCGAATACGACAACACCGCCCCCGTTCAGCCGGACAAGCCGGACACCGGAGCGGGCGCAGGCGGCACAATCAAGGCCGGAAGCATCGTGCGCGTGAAGCAGGGCGCGAAGACCTACACGGGCGGCGGGCTGGCCTCTTTCGTGTATGAACGCGATCATGTCGTTTCGGAGCTGAACGGCGATCGTGCCGTTATCACCTACGGCGGCGTGACCGTGGCCGCCGTGCGCGTTTCCGATCTCACGCTTGTAAAGGAGTAACAAATATAAACACCGACAAAAAAGAAAGCGAGGCTTTGAAAAATGGATAACATGGTAATTGTTCTTGTGGTTGTGGCCGTCGTCGCGGTCGTTTTTGTGGGGCTGATCGTGCTGATCCCCTATCTGATAAAGAAGGGGATCAATGTTTCCGGCGTATTGACCGGAACGACAACCGTTCTTGACACCGCGGATCATGTGGTCGATACCCTGCAAGAGTTCTTCCCCGAAGTTCCCGTAATCACTGTTATTGACAAGGTGATTGGGTGGGCGCAGAAGGCGACAGAAGCCGCCGAACAGCTCTATAAAACAAGCAAAATTGAAGATGGACAGCGGAAGGAAGAGGCAACAAAACTTGTCTATCAGTTCATCGAAGCGGCGGGAATTGAAATCGACGACGATTTGAAGAAGATTGTTGACGGTGCGATCGAAGCCGCTGTTTTTGCGCTTCCGAAGACGCATACCGACACCGCGGAAGCCCTGAATACTTAATTGCCATTGCGCCGCGCGCGGGTTTACTCCTTTACCGCCCGCGGCTTGATGGAGGCGGCGGCCACATGCCGCCTGCCTGATACACGAAGCCCCCGCTTCCGCTGAACCGCGGCGGCGGGGGCTTATTTCATTACGGGAGGTTTTACGCATGAGCGAACAGAGAAAAAACACAGGCACACGCAAGCGCGCGACGAAGAAGGATACAGAGAACAAAACCACGCGCACACAGAAAAAGGTTGCCGAAGAGCAGGCCGCGCCCGTCCAACAGAACAAGGAAGTCGCGCCGGATCGTGTGGAGGAAGAAGTGGAGAAAACCGCAAATGTGCCGGAACAGATGGCAGGAAAACCGGAGCATGACGGCGCAAAACCGGAACGGACACCGCCCGCCGCGGCTTCCTTCGAGGTTGCCCGCGTGCTGAAAGTAACAAAACCCCTTATGCGCGGCGACGATGTGAAGGCGTTGCAAACCGCCTTGATCGAACGGAATTACCATTGCGGCGCGAACGGAGCCGATGGGACATACGGAAGGTTGACCGCTTACGCCGTGCGGTGTTTTCAAGCGTCAAAAGGCTTGATTGTCAACGGGCGCGCGGATAGATACACGATCGCCGCACTTGGCGGCACATGGAAAGAGTAATAGAACATAGAGAAGCCCCCACGCTGGCCGCTTAATGGCTGGCGTGGGGGCTTTTTGCCGTTTTACGGGGTTTACTCATTCCGGAAGCGCAATGTTATTTCCGCACCGTAGTTCTGGCCTTCGCCGCCGCCGTAAACTTCTATGTTTACGATCCCGTCGAGGCGGGAAAAATTGTCGCTTACATAGTCGGCTTGTTCGGCAGGAATATTCCCGATTTGATCGCCGTTGACATAAACACCGAAAGCGGGTTTGCCTTCCCATTCTTCCCGTTGCAAGGTCAATTCCATTGTGCCATTGTCGAAAGGTTCGTCTTTGAAGTGAATTTTTCGCAAGATGGCTTGACGGCTTTTGCGCCCGTTCTTGAAGGTAACGCCCGAAACCTTCACGGAAAGAAATTCAAAAGCGGGCTTTGTTTCGCTTGCGGTCGAAGAAACGAACGGCGGCGCGGTGGGAGCTGGCCGGACGGTCGGTGCGACACCGTACGGCGCGCATTTTTTACACGGGGAAAGGCCGCGTTTCTTTGCGACAGAAAGCGGGATATATTGCGGTTTTCTCATTCCGGAACAATGCGCGTTCGTGTGATACTTTGTGCCGCCCTCTTCAAAATAGACCTTTGTTTCCTTTGCCGCGTCCACAGCCGCGCACCTTTCTTCTTTCTTGCCACGCCAAAACATTGACAAGGCAGAGGATAAAAACGATTGTTTCATAGTTTGAATAGCTCCTTTCGTGTGCTTAAATTATGGCAACAAGGGAAGAATACTTTTTGTATTCTGACCTTTAACACAATTATGCAAGAATTTTGTGTTAAAGTCAAGAAAAGTGCTGATGTTTAGCACAACGAGAGGGGCGCGGGTGATCGTGGGTGAAGATATACGACTATAAAGGACGGAAAAATATATGTGGCGACAGAGTGCGGGAAGCGCGGCAAAAGAATAGGTTTACGCAAGAGGCGTTAGCCGCGAAACTGCAAATAGAAGGCGTGACAATGGAGCGGGATAGCCTTTCCAGAATTGAGATCGGAACGCGGTTTGTTACCGATTACGAATTAAAAGTGCTTGCTAAAGTGTTGGGCGTGTCCCCTCTTTGGCTTCTTGACGATGAAAACGAATGAAGCGGCGGGAATTTCCCGCCGCTTTTGCTATTTTTCGCAATTATTTTTTGAAAAGCTATTGACTTTATACGGCAAATGCCGTATAATAAAATCACAGGCAAGGGGAAGCCGAGTAAAACGAAAGGAGAAGACAACACCACCGGAAAGGGGGTGCGAAGATTGACCGAAGAGCAAATAAAAGAACTGCTTGAACTTCTTAAAAAGGCTTTGGAGAGTGAAACGGTGGAGCGTATCACAATCAGCATAAAGCCAAACAAGAAGAACAAACAGTCCTAACAGATACGGCGGCGGGTATCCCCGCCCGTTGCCTTTATTATAACCGATAAAACGCGAAAATGTCAAGGGAGGTTCGGCGCGTGGATATTAGCGTTAAAATAGCATATAGAAACGAGAAATTGCAGGCCGCGCGGCTGGCGGCTGGTATGTCACAATCACAGCTTGCGGCGGCGGCGGGAATTTCCGTGCGTATCCTGCAAGACTACGAAAGAGGCGCGCGGGATATTAACGGGGCAAAGTTGGCGACACTATTAAAAATTTGCAACGCCCTTGAATGTAGCTTGCGGGATATTCTCACCGATCCGGCCACGCTGGAAGGGCTGGACGAATACGACAAAAGAAGGAGTTAATTTCAGGCGCAGGGGGCGGGAAACCGCCCCTTGTTTTTGTTTATAGGGGGCGTGTAGCATGGGGCATTGTTTTAGCCATTTGACAAAGGCAGACCGTTACAAGATCGAAGCGTTATTGAATAACGGCCATTCGGCAAAGGAGATCGCCGCGGAAATTCATGTGCATATCAGCACTATTTACCGCGAAGTAAAACGCGCCCGCATGGTTCACCGTAATTCGGATTGGACGGAGGAAGAAAGGTATAATCCGGACGAAGCACACAGGCGATACCGTGAAAACCTTTCGGCAAAAGGCGCGCCGCTGAAAATTGGCCGTGATTACGCCCTTGCGGAATATCTGGAAAGAAAAGTGCTTGAAGAAGGCCGATCCCCCGCCGCCGCACTTGCCGACATTGCTTTAGAGGGGCTGGAATTCAAAACCACAATTTGCACAAGCACCTTTTACGGCTACATAACAAAGGGTGTGTTTCTTATGCTGACAAACAAGGATTTGCCGGAAAAGGCAAAACGAAAGCGGAAATATCGCAAAGTGAAGACGGCCAAACGCGCCCCACGCGGGAAGAGCATAGAAAAACGCCCCGCCGAAGTGGAGGGGCGCGAAGTCTTCGGACATTGGGAAATGGATACCGTTTACAGCGGGAAGCAGACTTCAAAGAAAGCCCTTCTTGTGCTGACGGAGCGGAAGACGCGACAAGAAATTATAGAGCGTATGCCGGATCGGACGGAGGAAAGCACCATAAAGGCACTTGACCGTATAGAACGGCGGTTCGGCGCGCTATTCCGCAAAGTGTTCAAAACGATCACCGTTGATAATGGCGGGGAATTCTCCAATGTGGAAAGGTTGGAACAATCCGTGATCCGCAAGGGAAAGCGGACACGCTTTTACTATTGTCACCCGTACAGCAGTTTTGAACGGGGATCAAACGAAAATCAAAATAAAATGATACGGCGGCGATACCCTAAAGGAACAGACTTCGGGAAGGTATCAACCGCCGCAATAAAGAACCTTGAACAATGGATCAATAACTATCCGCGTGAAATATTGGGCTGGAAAACTTCTGCAATGTGCTTCCGAGAATGCCTTGACGCGCTATAAAAATAAATTTTCAATTTTTTTCGCATTTACTATTGACATTTGCGTACATATACGATGCTTATTTTTTACTACAGGTAGCATCTGGGCAGATACCCAGCCGAGTATTGGATATAACAACACATAGAATCTTACCCTTTGCGCTAAATGACTATGCTCCCTCCACGTTTGACAGTGCTTTGTCACAAAGTCTCACGCAGAGGGAGCATTTTCATTTACCACTTACTCAGGATCTTCCCGAACATCTGGAGTTTTTCTTCGTTGTAACGCTGCACAACCAGCATTACGTTTTCTCCCACCATAAAGTCAGAGTCCTCGTGCTGGAAGGAGTAATTGCACATACAGACTACGCCATCTGGCAGATTGCAAAAAACGCCTCCACCATACTTCCCCGAAATGACTGCAAGGCGGCGCGAGCCTACGGGATGACGCTGTTCCGCTCCAAGGATGGGATTCGTTTCCGTTTCCTTGATGGAGACAACCAGTTCATCTTTAGCGGGATCATAAACCTTGACAACGCTCTCTAACTCCATGCCGGGATGATATTCATCCCGCAGATCAGGAATGGCAGCATAGCGCATTTCGCGCTGAGTGAGGTCAAGATCATGTCCATAGCAGTCAACAAGGCAGCGTCGAGGGCCGACCGCCAGCATCCGACACTTTACGCGGCTGCCGATACGGTGAAGATCCTCGCGGTGAGCGAAGAAATATCGTTGACTGCGGCTTGCGAGACGACGAGATCCAATAGCAAAGCCCGCTTCACGTTCGACCTTGATGATAACAAGATCGATACTCGCACCGACCATATTCTGCAGCACATAGTCAGGGCGCTCATTTCCTGCTTCCCACATTTCCGAGGCTGGAATTACAATGCGTACACGGTAGGGCACTACAATGGCGCAATACATGGTCTTCTTCTCTCGTCTCTCTGTCTCCGGGTTCCACACATAGATAGAATGCGGGTCTACGCCGATAATCGTACCGGTGATAGCACTGCGTCCGCGGTAGGAGGCATAAATAGAGTTCCATTCCTGCCGCTCATCTGGGGTCAGGCCGCGATCGAGATTATTGAACTTCAGTTCGTAGAAAAGCTGCCGATCACTTTTGGGAGCAATCTTTGATGACTCAACAGACACGTGCGCCTCCAGCGGCGGCTCGAGCACTTTCTCTTCGGCAATCTCTTTCTTCGGCTCCTGGAAACCCCAGTCACTTTCCTCAGCGCTCGAAACAGGTGTGCTCTCTGATGGCACAGTCTCCGGTTCTTCGGAGAGATCTACGCTGTACTCCGCCGCCTCTTCTGCCTCGTCGTGCAGTTCTGAAATTTCTCTGGACACCATGTCCAAGACGCTATTGCCGTCTTCATCTGCATCGTGCAGAATCGCTGCTTCACTAAGGGCATCCGATGCACTTTCCGGCTCAGTAGTCATTTCCTCAATAGATGCATCTGCACGTTCACTTTCGGCGGGCAATTCCTCCTCAGAGGCAGAAACATCCTCTACTGGCATTGCTTCCTCCGAGGCCTTCTCTGCAGAAACACTTTCCGGCTTCTCCGTCTGCACTGAGCCTTCGGCATCATTTTCGTCGATGCCCTCAAGCGAAGTCTCTGTGGGAACTGCTTCCGAAGTGATACTTTCTTCTGCATTGCTGTCAGGCATCAGATCAGCGGGTACTGCATCGTCCGCGTTGGCCGCTGTTGTTTCTTCTGCCATGGCAGGCTTGGAAACTTCCTCTTCGGGAACAACCTTTTTTCTTGCCATAATATTATCCTCCTGTTGTTATATTTTTTCTGGCTCGTGTGAGCCAAAAAAGCGATGGGTACCATCCTCCTGACGGACGGCAAATATATGATGGCGTGGGAGCGCAATACCGCGGCTATCGCGGCGGTCAGAAATCCAGATGATCCGCTCTCCCTTCATGCGCGATGTCGCATGGATACGCTCAGGCGTGTCCATCCATACGACCGTAAAATGATAGGACAACTCCTCGCCGCTGCCTGTAAACCGAAGCAGGAAAGGGCTTTCCAACCGCTCTGATGAAAAGAACGACGGATCACAGCCGCTCAGTTCCAGCATGACGTCGATAGCCTCTAAGTACCGGGGATCTACCGTGCGCTTTCCGTAGCACACTATGTCTTCCTGAAGCCTCACAAAATTTGTTCCAGCTCGCAGCTGACGCAGCATAACGTCCATGCGATGCTGAGAGATCTCGATCCCCTGCGGCTGGTAATGCTGCGCTGTAAGCGCGTAGAGCTGACATGAGCGGATATATTTGATCTGTCGGAGCACTGAAATGATGTATTTTTGCTGATTGGACAGTAGCACATCCCTTACCTCCTCTCACGCCGTTGACGAAAGCGCATTGAGGTATGGATCAACCAGCAAATCGCTCTCACTTTCGGCAATACAGTTGAACAGCACGGCCATGATGTAGGCCGTGCTGTTTTTCACGTTTTGTTCCTGATTTTCATGGAGCTTTCGCTCCGCCTCCCGCAGGATCATACCATCCAGCCGCCTCAGCTTCGCCCGCACGCGGCTTTGCGGCAGTGTGGCGTTTCCGATGCGATAGCTGTCAGAGTAATAAAGGCGCTCAATGGCATTTTCAAACACCAGTGCTGTTCCCGGCGTAAAACCGGTAAGCTCACAGGCATCCAGAATACTCAGAAAATCATCCTCTCTTTCTTCGTCCGTCAGTCCGTCATGTGTGGGTTTCAGAACGGACGGACTGACTTCTATCTGACTACGATCAATCTTTCTTTTTTCTTTCTTACTTGGCATCACTTTCTGCGCTTCTGCAGCCGCGCTCTCTGCGGTTCTAAAACCGCAGAATTCACGGTTCCTGAAATTCAGATCCTGCGGGTCTTGCAGAGGTGCGATTTTTTCCGCACCTTCAAGAGGCTCAGAATCAGAGGTTCTTGAACCGCCGCTCTTCTCCGGCGCGGTAAAAGGCGCACTGGTGTAGTTGGGATCATCCTGAGGCGTCACATAGGCAAGATATATCTGATTGGCATCGCCGCGGCCGCAGCGTTTTTCCCAGACGAGCTCCAGCTCCACCAGCTTTTTGAAAGCTGCCGTCACACGCTGCTCGCAGATTCGCAGCTCTTTGGCAAGAGCCTTACGGGGAAAGATCACAAAGACCTCGCCGCGCTCATTGACCCAGCCGTTCCTGCGCGAGAGCTGGAAGCGGTTCAAAAGAAAGGTGTAGGTCACTTTTGCATCCAAGCTCATCTCACAATAGCGCGTGTCTGAAAAAAGCCAGCGGGGCATCTGCATGTGATAGATGCTTTGCACATCTGTTTGGACCATCAGCTGAAAGGATGGCCGTTCCTTCATTTTCGCTGCCCTCATCGCAGGTACCTCCTTATTGAGCGTGCGGGCATAGTCCGCACGATGGTTTCTCTTTTGCGACGTAGGGAAAAGATGCAGGCATCGTGAGTCAGTGTCTTTTCCCTTTCATAAAACATATCCAGCAAAACTTTCCCGCTAATTTCATGTAGGATATTAGTAAGAACGCACATTTTCTAATTTTCTATTGCAATAGCTTTCGTTGCCTTGCTATATGCCGCGGCCGGGCGGTATCCGGCTTGGGTCATCCAGTTCCTCTAAATCGGAATCATCTTCTCCAATGACGGCAGAGCGGGTCATTTCCACAAGTCCAATGTCCTCCGGCGAAGTTCCCTCCTTCATGTCTGAGAAATCGTAAATACACTGCTCACCCGATTTCTGTCGAGGCATCGCTACCGCATGTGGCTTGCGTGAGCAGGCTTTTTCTCTGTCAGGCACCTGCTTTTTCTCCGACGTGTTCTCCTGCGGCACAAAATGTACAGCCGCCTGAGAAGAGTGCCCTGCAGAAGTTTCGTGCGGAACACTCGCAGTTTTTTGAGGCGTACGTTTTTTTTTTTCATCCTCCCGCCGTTTCCACTCCGGCACATAATCAAAAACGCTGCACTTTACAAGTTCCTTGTACGCCGGCAGCTCCTCCAGCATGATCTTGTAGAGCTCGGCAGGCTTATAGTGGTTGAACATTACAATGCACTTAAACTTGTCCAGCCGTAAGAATTCATCGGGCTGGAGAAGATCTCGCTGAGTATTGCTGCGGGTCTGCGAGTATGGACGGGTCGTACTGTAAACGGGAGAGAAAAGAGGAGCTAAGGGAAACTGGTTGTTGGTGACAGAGATCGTGACCTTGCCGCACTTTTTAGCAAAGTATTCAGCGCTCGTCATATCATTGCAACCCATGTAGAGGGTCATGTCAAAGGAACCAAGCTGATTTTCCCACTCCATCCCCGGATACTTCTCTTTCCATTGAGAGAGACTCTGTACAGCCACCTGAACAGACATATTGAAGCCGCGGATAGAGTTGAAAACATCGGAGATCCCCTCCATGTAGCCGATGTTGAGGTATTCCTCCAAACAGAAGTTTGTCAGCACCGGAAGGCGCCCGCCGTGGAGACGCGCGTAGTTGGATAGCTGCGGAAAGGTCAGGGAGAAAAAGAGAGAGCTTAGAAAGCGGTAGGCGCTGTCCTGTGCCGAGATGATAACAAAGTAGGCACATGGCCGCTGTCCTGGAAGCAAAAGATCAACATCATGGTTGCGGGTGATCTTGTCCACCAGCGGGTTCTGAAAGACCGCAAGGCGGTTGCCAAGGCCGATGATGATGTTGCCCCAGAGATTTTCCCGAGCCTTCAGGAAAAGGCCGTGAGGACCTTTGGCTGGGTGCTCCGGCGGGAGCTCCGCTAAGGTGCGGTTGATTTCGTTGACACTTTTATAGGCGAGGATCTTATAGACGTCGCCAAGGCTGCGCTGCTCCAAGGGGAGAAGATTGCCTCGATCATCCTTCTTGTTGCAGACATAGTGGATGAGTGCCATGAGGAGATTTAATTCCGCACGGCTCCAGAAGTCATCAGCTTCTTTGGGGCCGGAGGTATTCTGAATGATGGTGTTGGCCACGGTTGTCACAAGGTCAGGATTGGTGTCCAGCCCTGCAAGGCAGTTCCAGCCATCCGAGTGCGCCATATCGAGGAAATTGACCGCCTTGACATAAAAGCCCTTCTTTTCAAAGTACGGTGCTGTCATTTCAAAAAGCTCGCCCTTGGGATCCGTTACGATCACGGACTCGGGGTGCTGCCCGCCATCGCTGTTGCTGCGCTGTGCACAGCCCATGAGGAAAGGAATGATGAAGCCTCTCGACTTATAAGAGCCGGGGGCTCCGATGCAGAGGATGTTGTTGTTCTCGCCGGGCTTCATGCAGTGAGCGACATAGGTGGAATACTTCTCCGGATCGTCGGGACGCTCCTTGATGCGTCCCAGGAGCATCCCTGTGACCTCCTGGGCGCTTCCCAGTTCCAAGTGCTCGGCAAGCTCCTTTTTTGTTGCAAAGCCGGAGGTACCGTGAGTACCATCAGGAAGAATATCAAAGCCGCGAGGGTCTCGTGTGAAGTGATAGCCAGAAAACCAGCTGTAACCTTTCTTGGTGATCAGGCATATCAGCAAAAGGATCACGGCAGTAACACCAAGGCCAAAGGGCGTAAGTACGACAAAGAGGTTTCGGAAAGGGTTCAGCACCCAGATACTCTCCACCTCCTCACCGGTGGTGTTGAATACGTACTCTCTGCCCAGCTTCAGCGAGTTGAGCAGCATCCCATAAAAATACCACCCCAAGGCTCCGAGTACGGCATAGAGCGGAACACGAGCTTTATTGCGTTCGTACCAGCGTCCCCATTTATTTGCGATGCGGTCCTCCAGCTTTTCCAGGAGTTTTGATAAGCGGGGCATCGACAACATCTCCTTTCTCGGTGAGAAACTGTGTGCGCGGTGGGACATAAAGGTTAGGCGCACGGCCAAGCAGTTCGGACAGTACGTTTTCTGTGACCTTGTAGACTGTGGCACAGCCGGGATCTGCATAGCGCTGCAGCAGCACCGCGCTGCCTTGACCTTCCAATGCGGCAAGGGCAATCGGCAGACAGCCATGCTGCTTTGCCGTTCTAACGGCAGTGTCGATCCGCCGCAGATCCATATCCGCGCCAACTACAAAGGGATGACCGTTGTAGAGTCCATCCCATGCGGCGATGTCCTCCGGCGGTGGCTGATAAGCTGAACGCAGCATAAGCCTCGTAAGTTTTACACGGTAGTCAGGTACGGTCATAATTTGAAGCTGCTGCGCACCGGTCTCATCGCAGGAAAGCAAATGAATCGGCGCATGAAGGCAGTGATACGCTTCACCGTATCGAATCAGTTTCTCGTTCCTTTTTTCATCTTGGGTTTTCAGTTCCTCGATGACACTTTCATAGCTCGATCCAGCGAAGAGAAATGCACGCTGGGTGTTCTTGCCAAAATTAGTGTGGTTATGGAATGCTGCCAGTTCATCATTCACCGCCATACGTCCGATTCCGGGACAAACATAATGAGCAGCATAGTAAATGCCGCCTAAACTGAGAATAGCCGCAACTCTCGAACTGCCCCATGAATTACGTCCGCGAGTTCTTGTAATTGATGTAAGAAAAAGAGAGGGAATCTCTCGGGCCACATTTACCTCGGGTGCAAAAACATCAATGCCCGCCTGATAGGCAGACAGCATCAGTCGAGATAAGCGAATACGTCTTTCAATGGCGGTGCCGTGATAGGAAAGGCTCAGGCTTGGGATAGCTCCGTTGAAGATCATCTCAAGAAGCGCCCGCCCGCTGCCGGTAAGTGTCACCGTTCCGCTGCGCTCATGCAGTTTAATAAACCCTAATGCCATCAGATTTTCACGCTCCGCTTTTGTAGAAATACTGTTCAGATCTTGGGGCCTGATGTTTTGGCACCAGCAGAGCAAACGCAGCACATCAACGTCTCGAACGCTGAAGAGCACACCGGCAGCACCTCCTCCTTTATTCCTGCGAACGCCGAAACTGTCCTTGCGCCATATGCGGCGCAAGAACAATTTCGGCGTTCTTTGTCCGCCTCTATGCGGTGGCAATCTGTTACCCCCGCATAGTAGGCAGATAGGTGTATATTTTTGCTGCCTGCGCCTGATAAAATCGCAAGCAGTCTCAATGCTTTTCGCAGCTTTATCCCCCAACAGGCCGACGGCTTTGGAACACCCCCGGGAAATGGCGGATTCGTGCAGGTATCGGTTGGGTGTCTCCCCCCGATTCACGCTTTTGCATTCAGCACCATTGTCCGGAATAGAAGTCTTGACTGGCATAATCACTGGAGTGTGCCGCAAAGAAGTCGTGAGCATCCTCCAGAGGAAGCAGCGTAATGTGGCAGCACTCACGTTCGAAGCATTCCGTAGAAAGGAGTGCTACGGCAAGGGTATGCTGATCATCATCCGGAATGAGCCGGCCCTTGATAGCATTGCTGATGGCTTTCCATCCCTTGTTGTCCTGATCATAAATATGGCGTCCCTCTATGCCGGTATGCTCATCGATCACGAGCATGGCTCGAGAATAGAAAGGCAGCTTCTTCCCACACGCCTCGTATTCGTCCAGCAGACGGCGAAGGGTATCGCTCAGCCAGTTGGGTGTCTGATACCGACAGTGGGGCAGCAGCGTATGAAGTGTGATGTGGAGCCAACCGTAACCGAAGGTCTCTACGCTGCCTGTGATATCCATATAGGGCAGCGCCGGCCTATGAGCAAACCCGCCAGCCCCCGGCGAATATCGTTCGCAGAGTCGGCGCAATTCCAGTGTGGTCCGCTCAAATTGTTCCATCGTCTGCTCCAGCGTCTTTTGCAGTTTATTTGGGTTCATCTGCCCGCCGTCAGTCAATGCCACTAATGATCCTGTCTCGCTGAAAGCCATCCCCACAAGTTCCTGAATACGGATCAGGTCTCGCTTCATGTCATTCATCCCCATACTCCGATCTGCCCCTGCGCAGGTCAGTGGGCGATGTGGTGATCGCTTCATACTCCTTAGGAGTTGTGTGAAAGGCCACCGGCACGTGGTTATAGCCAATGCAAAGCAGTCCTTCACCGCGCCGAAAACGGGTAATTTGACGCACCTCGTCTTCGGACAAGTTCAACTTATCCTGAATGAGCCTTGCTTCCTGTTCTTCCATTTGCATAACGAGTTTGATACGGCTGGCATCCAGAATACCTTTACCGTAGCTGCCGCCATCCAAGCCGAAAAGGTCCTGCATTCCCTGCGTGCTCGTGACGGCAATCCCGCCAAGGCCGCGAATCGTCTTCACCATTTCCAAAACGAAACCGGCAGCCTGTGGATTGGCTGTAGCACCCACAAGGCTCCACAGCTCGTCCGCCAGCAGAGCGGAGAGATCGCTCTCACAGCTCATGATAAGGTCATAGGCAATGCTGGTCGCCCAAAAGGTGCCGTCAGCGATCATGTCATCCGGCATTCCCGAGAGGTCAAGGACAATGTACTTGTTATCAAGATCAATACTGTTTCGGCTTGCCATAGCAGCGGCAGAGCCTGTGACATAACGGGAGAGAACTACTGACAGATAACGCGTATCCGGATTTTGAGAAAGTACATCGTACCAATCTGAAATGATCGGCATGGTGCGGAAATCCCCATTCTCGTCCACGATGGAACTGTTATCAAAGGTAATGCCATAGCGCCCGTACACCTCTACCAGCGATGAATCGAGGCGGCTCTTATCCTCCTCGCTCAGGTCCTTTTTCTTGAGCGCAAACCAGATAATAAGCTGTGAGATCTTATCGGCCAGCACGGAATCGTCGCGGGCGGCGATGTTTTTCAGCTTTGCGTAGGAATCCAGCGACTTGCGCCGAATTGCCATTAGGTTCGGACAATCCTTAGAGGAAGGCGACATTCGCAGGTACAGCCCGCCCAGCTTTTCACATAGCGGGCGGAACTCATGACCCTTTTTCGGGGCAATGATGATAACGCGCTTGCCCTGCTGGCGAAGCCTGCCGCCGAGGCACTGGAGCGTAACGGTCTTGCCTGCACCGGTAGAACCGCCGATCCACCAATTTCCGTTGGTGTACTTATAATCATCGTATGGGTCAAGGAATACCGGAGAGCGGTTATAGAGATTCAGTCCGAGGAATATCCCGTTGTGGTCGCTCAGCTCATAAGAGGCAAAAGGAAATGTCGCAGCCACACCGGATGTCAGCGCATTGCGCCGAGCCTTACGTTCAATGTCCGGATCAAGGGCCAGAATGGGAAGCGAAGATAAAAACGCCTGCTCATTTTTGTAGTCACAGCGCCGGGCGATCATGTCCACGGACACACAGAGCTTTTCCACTTCCGTTGCCCGCTGTTCTAGTGTCTCGGGGTCAGGGGCCGTAACTTCAATGAGGGTGTGCATATAGTAAAAGTCCTCACCTTGACGGTTCATGACGTCCTTGAGGTAAAGGCCAGAATTGATGGCACTATCCAGTTCTTCGTAGTCCTGACGGGTATCGCCTACGTCTCGCATGCGGGAGCGGTTCACCATCGTCGTCTGAGCGATTTTAGAAAGGATCTTTTCTTTCGACTGCCGCTTGACAAGAAAGCTCATGTTGACTCCCTCACCAGCCTCTACCAACGGGGCAAGCCAGCATGAGCCGACAGTGGTTGCATAGCCATACCCTGTGATATAAAGATAGGTATGGTATACGCCGTCTACAACAATGTAGTCCTTGCTTTTCGTATCCACAGTGGTCGGTGCCAGAATATCGAGGATCGTAGTAGATCCGGCCTCCAGTTCTGTGAGGTCGGGTCTCTCTTCACCGAAGATCACACGCTTCAAAAGCGGCTGTTCGGTTCGTTCTTTCTTTGTGCGCTTCTCTTTCGGAGGCGCCTTTTGGATTTTTTTCGTCGCTGCATTGCGGGACTTCTTTTTCACTTGCATGATTACTCCTCATAAATGCCGTGTACGGCCGTCGTCATATCAAATACGCCATCCGGCAGCCGGACACGCTGACTGGTTTTCTTACTTAGGATCTCATAAAGCAGTTTTAGGACAAAGTTATCACTATACCGAGGCTCCAGCACCTCAAGTTCGCAGACATCAAGGTATCGTCGTGCGGTATCGGCCTCTTCATTGAGCCTCTGGATAATGGAATCTACCGTGTTGCGTTTGGCTCTCATACTTGCTTCATATTGAAAAACAAGGAAAAATCGATGCCGCATGGCATCACTCGCAATCCCGTTGCCGATCTCCTGAATGTTATCTTCAATCATCTCCCGGCAGGCCTCATTGTCTTCCTTCTCGGCATAACGCTGCATCTGCTCCACATATGCCTGCGTATCCGCCGGCAGTGTACGCGCCACCATCTGCAAATCATTTGGGGCAATTTTGAGATATGCAGCAAAAGATGAAATGATATTTTGCCTGTCATTAGGGGACTTCAAATAGATATTGACCGGCAGGAGTTCAAGTATCTTCACAAATCGGCCATCCTTTGTAATGACAACCCCACCGATGATATTTTTGATGGGCAGCCATGCCTGAATGCTGTCGCGGTATGTACCTCCGTCGCCTCCCGACTTCACCCCGCCGCCAAAAATTAAATCCTTCAGATTCATGTTCTGACCTCCCCTCGAAATAAAATGATCCGACGTCTTCTCCGCCATTGCCACCAGTAACCCAGCCACCGTGTCATACTGTCATCGTTGATTCCAATAAGGCCGAAGCCTCCCACCGGTACAACGACCACCAGTGTCACTATGATCTTTGCAGTCAGCCCAAATGGGAGAAATGCAATGCAGAGATATAAGGCTGGGACTGTCAGAATCACTGCCTCTACCAGATTTCGAAGTTCAAAAAGGCCCATGATGCGTCCTGCATCTGTAAAGTTTGAGGGAATGTGGTAGACATCATAATTCACCTTTTTCCACCTCCACGGTTTCTAATAAGTGTCCGCGATACTGTCGTATCATCTGCTCTAACCCAAAAAGCGAGCTCTTGCGCGAACGGATGATCTCATCTATCGCACAGCCAAGAACTTCTTCGTTGTTTGCCGTGCGGCTGACATTTCCCAGCTCCAGCGCACTCAGATATTGATTGCTGACGTGGCTATGACGCTCCAGCTCGACCAGTGAAATACCATATTTCAAGCGTATCGCACGCAGACGGGTCATTCTTTCCATCAATTTCCCTCCCGATAGTCAATATAGGGGAGCTTTCCCCAGCCTTGCCAGTTTCGGTCACTGACCTTGGTTTTCACAACGCCTTTGCTTGTCCCCATGGCTTCTATGGCATATCCACCGCCGATATAAACGCCTGCGTGCCCGCTTTTCCAAAGCATCAGGCCGGGAATTTCAGGCATGGTAGATACGGTGCCATAGTCTTTATTCAATGTTCCGGCGTTTTTGCACGCATGGTACATCTGGTCGGCACCGTAGTCGGGCATCCCGTTCGTTGCATAGCGGATGGTCATGCTTTTTGTATCCAGCCAGCCGTAGCCCTTGATGAGACCGATACAGTCTGCGGTACGGCGGCCAAGCCAGTGTTCCTTAATAAAATCGGCGTAGTTTCCTACACCGTCCGGATACTGCTGTTTTTTGTACTCAAAGAGGGCTGGCGTAAGAACATTTCCATAAGTGCCCCACACGTAGCCCCAGTTGTTCGCCCATGCCTGTATGGCGTAAGCCGCAAGATCCAGATTGTTCTTTGTACTGGGATCAACAAATCCAGATATATCGATCTCGTTATCGTAGCCGCTGCCGTATTCAACATCGCCGGAATATGGCCCATCGCCGCCGTAGCCTGGCTGGTAAGCCTCATAGTAGGACTTGTACTTGTTGATGGCATCACTCTCTTCGAGTGTTTCGTAAAGCGCTCCTGCCCATTGCCGTGCCTCACTGTCAAAGCCCAGCTCGTCCATGAGTTTTTCCGGGTCAAGGTGCTTGACCTCTATTCGCAGGGTCGTTACGACGCCATCATCGCCGCTATCCATAAAGCTGAGTGAAGGCGTATAGGATAAGCTCGATTTGCAGAAGTTGCGGATAAGATCAGCGCTCATAGTATTGAGGTCCTGTTGATGCGCGGCAGAGTTGATAGCAATGACCCAAAGAAGGTCATCATCTGTCATAGCACTGGACACTACAATATGATCAATAGTCGTTCCGTTTTTCTCGTACTCTGCGGCAATGCCTGTCACGACGGAGTCAATCTGCGCTCGCTCAAAAATGCCAAGTGTCATGTACACGCCGCCAAGTGTCATGGCTTGCTGCGTCATCTGTACGACGGTATCAGTGCCCGAGGAATTGTAACCGAAAAAAATATTGGGAAGTGCCGTAAAAATCACCATAGGCACCGCAATGAAGACGACAAGTACAGCAATCAGGACTTTTAAGAGAAGTGGAAACGCTTCTCTGGCCGTGGCAGCTGCGGCTCCATGCACACCGGATGCCGCAGCCGCCTGCATAATACGTTTGGCAGCCCTCGCAGCATGGGCAAAATCTACCGCTGTTTGAAGCCCTGAGCGGGATTTATCATTTTCGTTCATGCTTTTCCCTCCGCTGTTTTCTACTTGAGGATATCTCTTTGCTATTTTTTACGCTGCCCTTAATAAGGGTGGACGGCATTGAGACGCTCTTTGATGCCGCGGCGCGATTTCCTGTTGTTGGCCGCGTCAGCGTCCCTTGAGAGACATCCGCTCTATTTCCTGCGGGGTCGGGGCGCTGAGCGGAAAACATTCCTTTTGCCGAAGGCTCATTTCGGATCCCAATCGGTCGCGTTTCCTGCTGGGCAGGGCTGTTATTGGACTTCCGTGTTTGATTAGGAGGAACATTACTGCCCTGTGGGATGTTCCTGTCAGGCCGTGAACCGGCGATATATCCTTGAGTGGATGAGGATGGATGTGCTGCTCGTCCACTTGAACTGCGTGCCGATTCAACGACGGAGGATGGTGCATGCTGTGTGGGCGATGTTCCTGCGTGGCCGGAGCGAATTGCTTCCGGTTTCTGCTCGCCGACACCTCGACAAGATGGACGCTGCGTGTAACGTGTTCCCATCCCGAAAGGCTGTGACGAGTGCTGGCCGCTGACCGCGGGCGAGGATGAGATTCCTGCGCCGCCGGGCGACGGTCTCTGCGCCGCGGCCGGAACTGCGTGATCAATGGACTGTGCCGCTGCATTTTCCGTCTGTTCAGGCCGTTGTGCAGAGCGGTCATTCACCTTGCTCCGCACACCCTGCATATTTGCCTGAGTCATACGCGTAGACATGGGCGCAGGTGATCTTCCTGCCATCTCGTGCTGTGAGGCGTTTCCTGATAAGGAGTGCTGAGCAGAATTAGCTGTTCGGATAGAAGCCGTCACATTGCTCTGCTCTCTTACCGTCGAAGTAGTCTTGTTACCCGATGTATCATACCCAGCGGCGGGTGTTTGCGCACTGGACGGAGAAACGCGATCTACAGAGGTCACATAAGCAGGCGCTCTCCGCATCCCAGATGGCACAGAGCTCTTTCTTGCTTCCGCTCCTCTAAATGCTGTCTGCCGAATCGAAGAAGTATTCTGCATCGACGAATTCGAGAAATGTTCCTGCGTGGCCGTCTGTGCTCCACCTGATTGAACGCTTTCACGCTGAGAAACAAAGCCTTGTCCATCCGCCCCCTGCGAAGTATTCTGCTGCTGTGTGGCTTGATAAGCCTGATAACTTGCAGTATGACCGGCAGCATTGTGCGCTCCGGATGGGCCGCCGCCTATGCGCGGCCCTCCTGTGGTCGAGCCGGACGCAGCTCCTCTGTTACCTTTTCCGGTGGATTTACCGATGGTCTTGGTAATATGAGATGTAGCGGAACGCATGACCATATAGGTCAACGTGCCGGGGAAGCCCCGACCGAGAGAGTCACCGGTGATGGCGGGGTTCAGCCCGATACGAGTAATGATAGCATCCGCTTTCCTGGCAACCTTTACAATCGTCAAAACCAGAACGATCCACGGGATTATATCGAGGCCGCTTGGTACATTAGACAAGACGGAAAGCAGCATCTTAAAAAAGATTACATTCGTCACCATCAGCGTACACATACTCCCGAACATCCGGCACCAGCCCCCGAATATCTCTGACGTACTTTTGCTGCCTCCCATTGCAAATGCCAGCGGTGCGGTCATCGTAAGCACAGCAAGGATCACATATCTCTCCGCGATCTCCAGCAAAAGCCTAAATACCTTAAACATGATAATCAGGCCAAAGATGATCACCAGCAGCCAAGCTGCGTTGAGAGAACCGAATGCCCCCTCGTCCACAAGCGTCACGTCGATGGCATCGGGTATCTCTAAAAGCTCTATGATTCTTGCGGTAAGGCTTAGTCCCACTTCGCAGATCTGCGGACTCGCCATCAGCAGGAAGGCAAACACAAAGGTTCTGGTAAATAACAATTTCGGGTCTTCCCCTTCAAAGCCGAGGCCGACTGCCATACTTTTGAGGGCTTGAAAAACAAGATTGCCTATCAGGAGCGCCCAGCCAACGGCCAGAAGCACCTGTGCGATGCTGACCATCACGGGGACATGGCTTTTCATGTACGCATAATCCATGCTCATAATACTCAGCAGCGATGATGAAAAATATTCCCAGCATTCCAGCGTAAGCCCATAAGCCCACTCCATGAATCCCTGGAAAATCAGCTCAAGCAATGTGGACACCTCCTTTTGCCGGAGCTATCTCTACTTTTACGGGGTCAGTGTCGCAAGGCCGTTGAACAGCGGCGCAACATATGCAATGAATGCACCGATGCCGTTAATGATTGCCCATGCGATCCAGATACGTTTGAGCCAGTCCCACGCCTGATCAACTTTGTGCTGGTTATTGGAAAGCTTTGCGCCGATCACCGCCACGGCGGACATCAGCCCAGCCAGAACTGTGCTGACGCCAACGATCTTTCCGTAAACATCTACGATGATCTTGTTAGCTACTGTCCACATATCATCCACGGCAAAGGCGCTGACGATCATCATGGGCATAGTCAACGTGAGGGTCATACAAGTTAAATAGAAATGGTAAATTCTTTTCATAAGGTTCTCCTTGGAACTAAGACGATAAACTGGGTTTCCAGTCATTTTCCTCGAGCATCTTGAAGTAATAATAGGTCTCAGGCGCAGCATCTTGCAGCATTGCCATCTTTTTGCCATCGCCGCGATTTTTGATCCAGTACACAAAGCAATCCGCAAAATATTCCTGCGCGTCGGTAAGCGCATATGTACGGAGGAGCGATGCTGCCGATGCAGACTCTCTTTGATAAATGCCCTTCGTCCGGGAAGGAAATCCCATCATCCCATCGAGGAAGTGTCCAAATTCGTGAATAGTGGATTCCGCTGAGGATACGATGATTTTACGGCCTTCATAGATGGTCACCCCGGTGCAGCCAAGATCATATTCTTTGCTCAGCTTTGCAAGGTAATCGAAATCGATAACATACCGCCAGTCCTTTTCGGCAAATGACTGCATCATTGATTCGGGAATTTTTTGAATCTCTAACAAGTAGTTGTTCAAAGCGACGCCCGCTTTGTTGTCCAGAGGTATGTTATCTAACATAGGCGGCGGCACAACAGCAAACGTCTTGGTCAGCAGCGCATAAAGAAGCTCCGCAGCCTCTCCTCGTGTGATGATTTCTGTTCCATCGCAGGTATCTTCGCACAGGCCAAAATCCGCAGCAGCGCGAAGAACTTCGCTCTGTTGGGACAGTTTGCCCTCGTTCGGGTAGAGCTGCAAACTGTAAAGGTCAACACCAAAGGCGGCAAAGCCGCTTTTGTAGATGGCATAGCGGCAAAGGTCAGAATCCGGTGCCGTAATAGCTGTCATCTCCAGCCATCCATCTGAGTAGCCCTGCCGAATACAGTCATCATCATAATTGAGCGGATCAGCGTCGCCCAATGCGCGGCAGAGCATCGTTGCCCACTGGCGCACGGTAACAGGTGCATCCGGCACGTATCGACCATTTCCTTCACCACAAACGATGCCTCGTTCGGCGAGATAGAATATGCTTTCATGGAACGGTGAATCATTCGGGACATCAGAAAAGGTGTCGAAAGCGGCACGCGAAAAAGTGGACAGTGATATACTGATAAGCACCATCATGAGCACAGTAATAAATCCCTTGTTTGGTTTCATTGGTCATCTCCTCATGCTCTAAGAAAGAGTAATGTCTCTCTGCCATTTTTGCCGTCTGCATCTTTTCTTGAAATCACGACCGCTGTCTGCTATAATCGACACCATGTGAGGTGAGAATTTTGGTTTTTACGAGCGAAGAGATCGCAATGATTGACGGCATAATCGAGACTCTTTTCTCCGGAGCAAATGTCTCCGCAGACGTTCGCGACGCATATCTGCTGGTACATCGTCACCTTACAGAAGATGCCTTAGAGGTAAAAGACTTCAAGCGCATCGCGAATGCCATGGAATTTGCAATGAAGAATCAGTTCTGTGATTCCTGTAGCAGAGAGAGTCAGCGTGTTTTGACAAGCGTCCTTATCAAGGCAACCACCGCCTCTTGAACCGCTTGTATCATTGATTAGTTAGGGCAGCGATAGAAAAACTATCGCTGCCCTTTATCGTTTTTAGTAGCCGGTTTTAGGAAGAAGGGGCTTCCTGACGGGAGTGAGATTGCGTACAATGGTAATCCAACTTGCATTAGCGGACTGCCAGGTCTCTCCAAATTTTCCACCGGCATCAGCTCGGTTTGTCACATAGTATTTATTTGCTGTTCTCGGGTTAACAGATACCATGAGAGTCGGCTTTGTCACACTCTGAAAACCAGAGGGGACAGTTCCAAAGTCGAAGTAAATATCTGTCACGACTTCGCCGGCCATAAGCTGCAAACCGCTTAGGCCAAAGGAGTAATTATTGGTGCTGAGAAGATTGCTGGCCAACACGCGATAATCGTTGTAGTTGGTCTTATAAAGGATTCGGTAAGTGAGCCGTGTATTATAGGTTCCGGTAGTCAAAGCAGACACGGTCGTTACATCATAAGGGATCTTGTCATGGAAATAGAAATTCTGCAAATCCACATTAGAGGTGTTGGCGATTGTGAAGCGGTAAGACATTTTACTGCCCGCCAGTACTTCTTTGATTCCGGTCTTCGTCAGTGTAACTCCCAGCTCAGCAGGCTTATTATAAGCCGCCAGCTTAATGATCTGTCCCGCGTATTCGAGCGTTACATCAAAGGTTTCGGCAGACACCTGATAGTACGCTGGCGCAGATACCTCTCGGATGAGATAACGGCCTAATGGGAGCGGTTTGGAAGCCGCAATGCCTCTCGCATCGGTGGTAATATAATCTACTACCTTGCCGCTGCGCTCGCGGACAATTTCAAAGGTTGCCCCTTTAAGCGTAACGCCACCAGCCTGACCGGTAATAGCATTGGACTCAGCAGCATACTTGGTAATCTGAATTTGACCAGTAACAGCGCTATTCTCCCATTCGATTTGTGTGCACTTGCCAGCTTCCACATAAACAGTTTTATACTGTTCATCGCGAATATAGCCATCGGCAGCTTCCAACTCACGGATATAGTATTTGCCGGGAGTGAGTTCATCGCGGACATAGGCGTAGCCGTCCTGGTCCGTTTCTACTTCCATGATTGGGTTCTTACCAGAATCGTAAATGACAAACTTAACGCCATAGATGCCCTTTCCAGTGTTTGCATCAACCTTATGGATCATGATGGAACACATGCGTTGATTGGTGATCTCTACCGTTGTGGTCGCGCCATCCTTAACGCAGGCATTGACGGGGGTGGTGTCGAGCGCATAACCGTTTGCCGCTTTGCGTTCAACAATGGTGTACCATCCACTTTCCGCGTTCGGAATACTGATGACGCCATCTCGGTCGGTGGTGTAGGTGCCAATGATCTCACCATTCATCTTGCGGATCTCGAACTTGACATTCCCAATTCGCTCACCAGTGTCTTCGTCGGACTTGATGATCTGCAATCCACCGGAAGGGGCATTGTAGAAGGTCAAGGTTTGGAGGTCGTTGGGGTTGATGACAACAGTCTGACTGCGAGTGTTCTCATCGATGATGTAGCCGGAGAGCGTCTTGGTTTCTGTAACAACAAAAGTTCCGATCAGCCCGGAGATCAATACCTCTCCATTCTTATCGGTTCTGTAGATGCCGTTGGAGCTGATCTGACCGTTCTTGTCAGGAACAAAGCTGCCGTCAGCATAGGTTACTTTGAATTCGACACCCTCTAGCGGCTTATGCGTGATACTATCCAGCTTCACGATCCGAAGTCCGCCCAGCGGCTGGTTTCTGAACTCTACCGTGACAATATCATTAGACTTGACCTTGACGGTCTGCGGCGTGTCATCCAGCAGGTAGCCGTCTCTTGTGCGCGATTCCTTGATGATAAGCGTCGTACCAGGTGCAACATCCATAATCGTGAAAGTACCTGCGCTATCCGTGACAAACTTGCCGTTGGCGTTGCCGATAAGGCTCCCGGCAGAATCCGTGACGAGGAACTCTACATCGGAGATAGGTTCATTTGTTACGGAGTCAACTTTTTTCACCAAAACGCCGCCCTTGGGTTGATTGCGAAATTCCAACGTCATGACAGAGTTTCGCTTGATCTTGATGCTCTGCGGGGTATCGTCGAGGATGTAGCCATCCTTGGCACGCACCTCTTTTGCGATGACCGTCATGCCGGGCGTCAGGCCGTCAATGCGGATGGTACCTGCGCTATCGGTCACATACTTTCCGTTGGCGTTGCCGATCACGCTGCCATCCGAATCGGTGATGAAGAACTCCACATCGGAAATGGGGGCACCGGTCACGGCGTCCTTTTTTACGATCAGGAGGGAACCCATCTTATCGTTGCCAAAGGTCACGGTGATCACGTCCTGATCCTTACCGGAGAGATAGACCGTTTCCGCGGCGTCGGTGATCACATACCCGTCCGGCGCGGAGATCTCCTCGCAGACGTAAGTGCCCGCCTTGAGGCCGGTCACAACGATGGTTCCATTGCTCGAAGTGCGGTACTCGCCGATGACCGTGCCGCCCGTACCGGAAGTGCCGCCAAGGTAGCGGATGCGGAACCACGCGCCCTCCAGCGGCTGACCGCTCTCGCTGTCCACCTTGCGGATGATGATGGCGGAAAGAGGCGTGTTCTCAAAGGTTAGGACTTTGCTCTCACCACCGGAGATGAAGCATTCCTGCGTGGCAGGCTCCTTGATGGCATACCCGGACGCAGGTTCCAATTCCGTTACTTTGTACCAGCCATCCTTGACCTCGGGGAGAATGATTTTTCCGCTTGCGTCAGAAAAGCAAGTGCCGAGGTCATTGAGCTCGCCGGTGTCGGTATGGTTGCTGCCATACCAAATCTGGAACTTAGCACCCTTGATGGGATCGCCGGTGACACTATCTACCTTGCGGATCTCCAGACTGGGCTTGAGGGCGTTGAAGAAGGTGACGGTAGAGGTTTCGCCGGGCTTCAATGCCACTTCCTGCGGGATGGGGCAGAGAATGACATGGCCGGGAACATTGATCTCCGTTACTTTGAATGTGCCAACAGGAACAGAGTCGAGGAAAATCCGCCCATGGTTATCGGTCGTGGCGCTGGTGGAAAAGCTGCCGTCGATCTGCTCGATACGGAAAGTGACGCCCTCGATAGGCTCCCCGGTGGCGATATTTTTCTTCAAAATTTCAAGTCCGGGCTTTTCGTAGTCCACAAAGGTGACCTCGGAGGTCTTGCCGGGGCGGAGCGCCACGGTCTGCTCCGTGTGAGACACCACATAAGGCTCCGGCACAGATTCCTCTCGCACCACATAAACATCAGCGGGGATAGATGAGAGTGTGGTGGAGCCATCCGGTCCGGTGGTGGCAGAGGTGGAATAGCTGCCGGTCACGGACTTCACCGAAAAGACCGTGCCAGGGATCGGCGCGCCGGTCTGAGCGTCGGTTTTGTAAATCTTCATGTCGGGTAACTTATAATTAGTCGCCGTGACAGTGTACTGCTTGTCCCCATCTGTGGTATCCACATAGACGCTGATGGGCGTGGGATCGGCGCAGTAGCCTGCCGGCGCTTCGGTTTCCACGAAGGACCACAAGCCCTTGGTGACGTCCTTGACCTCAATGATGCCCCCGTTTTTGGTCACGCCGCTGCCGACGATCTGCCCGTCGCGGTAAATGTTGAATACAGCGCCATCCAGGCCGGTATTCGTTCCTGCAATGACTTTTTTGAGGGTGATGTCCGCATCACCGGCGGGCGGCGTG
>OLRS01000085.1_pt1 | contig 99720 bp, 87 predicted proteins | sample 1673171 | NCBI WGS metagenome assembly OLRS01 (sample SAMEA3136762, study PRJEB25190) | human gut metagenome | biome: human gut; feature: human-associated habitat; material: faeces | place: Austria | collected 2013
GGACGGCGCGGGTATCGGGCTTGATGTGGCGCTGAAGAGGATTCCGATCCAGCAGGAGACGGTGGAGATCTGTGAATTTTTCGGGGTGAATCCGTATCAGATGCTTTCGACGGGGGCGCTGCTGATTGCGGCGGCGGACGGCGAGGGGCTGGTGCAGAAAATGGCACTCGAAGGGATTCCATCGGCGGTGATTGGGCGGACGACATCCGGGAAGGAGAGGATTCTCCGGAACGGGGAAGAGGTCCGGTATCTGGATAAGCCGCAGATGGATGAGATGTACCGGGTTGGCAGATAAGGCTTAAATATACGACAGGAGTGATTGGTAAAATGGCACATTTGAATATTGTTCTTCATGAGCCGGAGATTCCAGCAAATACAGGTAATATCGGACGGACGTGTGTGGCGACGGGGACGAGGCTGCATCTGATTAAGCCGCTGGGGTTTGATATTTCGGACAAGGCGGTCAGGCGCGCGGGGCTGGATTACTGGCCGAAGCTGGATGTGACAGTGTATGAGAGTTACGAGGATTTTCTGGAGAAAAATCCGGGGGCGAAGATTTACTATGCGACGACGAAGGGGCCGCAGACGTATGTGGATGTGCAGTATGAAGAGGACTGCTTTATCATGTTCGGAAAGGAAAGCGCGGGGATTCCGGAGGATATTCTGTACGATAATCAGGAGACGGCGGTGCGGATTCCGATGATTAATGATATTCGGTCGCTGAACCTTTCAAATTCCGTGGCGATCGTACTGTACGAGGCACTGCGGCAGAATAGCTTTGACCATATGCAGCTCGCGGGGCATTTGCGGACGCATGAGTGGAGGTAGACGGACGGGACTCTGGTGATCGTAGACGGAGCTGCATTCTTTTTATAAGGAAGAAGTTATTGACGGTCATGACTCCTTTGACAATGAAGGGCACGCCGGCGGCTTCCCGGATGGCGCGAAGCTCTTCCACGGATTTGCTTCCGGCGGGTGGGTTCAGGTTCTGAAGGAACGGCAGACCTGCGGCATCGATGTCCATGGCTACGGCGAAGGGATGGGCGTCGTGTACCAGAGCCATTTTTTCACGGATGGTTTCGATATTCCAGGGTTTGACGGTGGGGATACCAAAGCCGCCTGCGTTTTTGATGGCTTTGGTGGCTGCTGCCATGACGTTACTGTCGGTGCCGTCGCCGGTGAAGGCTGCAATGCCGAATTCGGCGCAGGCGGATACCAGAATGTCGTTGTAGCTTACGTCATTCAGGGAGTCGCCGTAGTGGAGATTCACTGCGCCTACGGGGCCGGCGAAGAACGGATATTTGAAGGTTTTGCCGAACAGGTTCAGGCTGGTGTCGATGGGACGCTTTTCTGCCAGGGTGTCCATCTGGACGCGGATTTCCTTCCATTTGTCATAGTTGCGGATGGCGGTGTCGCCGATGCCTTTGGAGCCGGGGCCGGGCATTTTGTTGCCGCAGGCGCGGCCGTTGCATTCGGGACAGGCCTTGCAGATTTTGCCGACACGGCCTCTTGCGTTTTCGATGCATTCATTGTAGTTCATGGCAGGTACCTCTTTTTTATGTAGTAATGAAAAATCTTTGTTGATTATAGTATAAATTCCCCTTATTTACAAGAGAGGGTTGACAGATATCTTCAGCAAATGTAGAATAAAATATATATTCGGCAAATGCCGAAATAAAGAGTTTTACGAAGGAGAAATGCGAAAGGAGGTTTCGCGTATGAAGCGACTGCCGGATTCCGAGCTGGAACTGATGCAGATTATCTGGGACGCCGGGCATCCGGTGACCCGGTTGGAGATCGAGTATCAACTGCCGGTGGACCGGAAGCTTTCGGCGACCACGATTCTGTCCTTCCTGTCCCGTCTGCAGGATAAGGGTTTTGTGGACGTGTACCGGGAAGGAAAGAGCAATGTCTATGAGGCGGCGGTGCCCCAAAAGGCTTATCTACAGGAGGAAAGCCGCAGTATCTGGAAGCGGCTGTATCAGAATTCTGTGGGGAATTTTATGACAGCGCTGGGCAGCGGGGATGAGCTTTCTGATGAGGATTTGGACGAATTGCAGGATTTCCTGGATCGGGAGAGAAGGGAGCGTGGCAAATGAGGCAGGCGAAATATCGGAAGATTTTATGGGTGATTTTGCTGGCAGAGCTTGCACTGCTTCATTTGGGCGTGGGGGTTCGGCTATATGCGCTGCGCTGGGAATATCCGCAGGTGCGCCGCCTGATATTGTTGTTTCCGATCTGGGCAGTGGGGACACTTTTGCTGGGGCTGTGGCAGTTGGGGTCTTATCAGCGGTTCCGTCGAAAAGCGATTGCGGCGATTGCGACGGTGGAGGAGGGCTGGATTCACAGCGCCTGCGAGCAGGCAGCCTCGGAGGTGGGGCTTTTGCGGGTTCCGCCCCTTTACCAGAGTGCCGCAGTGACGACGCCGATGCTTTTGGGATTTCTCACTCCGGTGATGCTGATTCCGGATACACGCTACAGCTTCGGGGAGCTGAGAATGGTTTTTCTGCACGAGTGTACTCATGCGAAAAAGCGGGATCTCTGGTACAAGCTGATTTTCACAGTGGGAAGCTGTATCTTCTGGTTCCAGCCGGCGGTCTGGCTTCTGAAAAATGCAGCCCTTCAGGACGTGGAGGTAGCCTGCGACCAGAGCGTGGCGGTCGGAAGGTCTGAAGCGGAGCGGGACGCTTACGCGAAGTTCCTGCTGGATTCCCTGCGGCGGGGACGGGAGAAAAATAAGGCCTATTCGGCTTATTTCTATAACAGCAAGGCGGTCATGCGGGCCAGGCTTCGGGTGGTGACCCGGGAGCAGGAGCCGGGCTTCCTGGCAGGAGCGGCGGCCTTTTTGCTCCTGACGGCGGAGCTTGTGGTCTGCATCGGACTTCTGGGCGTGTCGATACGCCGGGATGTGCGGAAAGAGGCATATCAGCAGGAGGCTGCGGTCAATCAGTACCTGGGTTATGACGCGCCGGACAGCTTCACAGATACGGCGGTGGCGGCCATGACAGGGCTTACGCCGGTGGATGGAGAAAATTATTATAACTGGCGGATGAACGCCATGGAGCAGTATCCGGAGACGGAGTGGGCGGATATGACGGAGACGGTGGACGGCCCCTGGCAGCTACGGGTGAAGACCCGGGCTTCCTATCTGGACGCAGTGTCGGATTTTGTGTACCGATACATCATGTATTATGAGGATCCGGAGCGTGGCAGCGCTTATAACCCGGAGGAGTCTAGTGGATATAATACGCTGGAGACCATTGACCGGACGCTGCTGGCGGGCGATGCGGACGAGTATGTGTGCCGCCTGCTGTTCCGGGATATTGTGTGGGCCGATGAGAGCACGGCAGACAGCCTTCCGGTGGAGGGCGAGCGCTATGGTGAAAATGGTACGGAATACCGCTACTATAACTGGGCGGTCCATGTGAAGCGCGTGGGGGAATATACCTATGAGCTGGTCGGCGTGGCGGAGACGGAGGCCGTGACAGCGGCTTTTGCGGAAGCTTATCCGGAGGAGGCAGAGACTGCCTTTATATCCCTTGCGACGCTGGATTTGCGGCGGCAGGATCGCTGCCGGGCGGCCACGCAGGATGGCGTGACCCGGGTGACCTGGGACGATGGGGCAAACTGGACAGAGGTTCCGGTTTCCATGGAAAAGCTGACAGCCCGGGGAGACCAGATGGATGGGCAGCTCAGCGGCGCGCAGGAAAAGAGCTATGTGGTGTCTGATGAGGTAACGGCCTTTGCCTACGGCGGGTCCATGGAGGTTCCCGTGGCAGTGACTTTTACACATGATAAAGGAAATAACTGGAAAACAATTACCGTGACCAATGAGGCAGTCAGCGTGCGGCGGCTGTTCTTGAGCTTTCCGGATGCGGAGCACGGCTTTCTGATTTTCACCGGGGATCGGACCATGCACCAGGAGGGGAGCTCTGTCTACCGGACGGAGGACGGCGGCGAGAACTGGTTCGAGGTGAAGCCGGAGCAGGGGTACAGCGCAGATGGCGGTCATTCATTGCTGACAGGAGCGGCCTTTGTGACGGATCAGGCAGGCTTTGTGACCGGCGGCGACGGCTGTTATCAGACTACAGACGGAGGCCTGAACTGGAAGCAGTTGACGGTCCGGGTTCCAGCTGTGGAGTACGCGGAAAGCTACACGGTCTATTATCCGCCTGAGCGGCAGGGAGACAAGCTGGTGCTGTATCTGGGCATGGAGGAATACTCGGAGCTGGGCGGCACAAAGCTGCGCTATGAGTCGGAGGATTTGGGACAAAGCTGGAGTTATACGGGTGTGGTATATCGGAAGTAAAGTGCACAGAAAGGGCGCTGCGAAGCAAGGGGACGGCGGAGGTGACAGATAGATGGAAATGGTAGATAAGGCCACGGAGAAGCGCTGGAAGCGGAAAATGGGAAGGCTTTTGTGGACCAGACGGCTTTACAGCCCCTGGTTCTTTCTGGTCTATTACTGGTTCTGGCGGACCCTGTTTCGCTTCTGCTGGCTGGGCGGTGTGCGGCGCAGGACCCCGGTTCTGACAGGCTGTATATTCCTGTTTTTCCTGTATTTTTTCTGGTATCTGTGGGAGAGGCATTTATACCGGAAAAACAGCTATCCGGGCGTCGTGAAGAAGCTGGAGATCGAAGAAAACCGTCTGGTTTTCGTGGATGGCAGCCAGGTAAAGCTGGGGGAAATGCGCTGGTACCGTACGAAAGGAGAACAGGCGTGGCTGTGCTTAAAGGGGCACCGCTTCCTCTGGGTGGACATGGCGGAATGGCCGGAAAAGAAGAAAGGGTTGTTCCGGATGAAGCTGACTCAGCGGGGACTGCTGACAGGGCATTTCTGGAAGCTGCCGGTGGCCGTATGTTTGGCAGCGATAACGCTTCTGGGCTGCGCAGGGGTGGTTTGGACGGCGACGCCCTATAACGGAAAGCTATCCTGGAAGATAGACGAGTGGCGGTATCCGGAGAAGTGGCAGGAGCCAGAGAAAAATAAAACAGAGGATATCTTTTTATAAGAATTTATAATACAATAGATTTACAGAAGAAAAAGGGGGATTTCTATGAAACGGAGAACGGCATTTTCAGCTTTGACGCTTGGCCTCGGCCTGAGCTTGGGACTTCTGGCAGGCTGCGGGAAAAAGACGGCGCAGCCGGAAGAGCTTCTGAGCGCGTATATTGATCTTCTGAATCAGGAGGATTACGCAGACATGTATGATTTCCTGACGGAGGAGGCTCAGGAAACCACAGACAAAGAAACTTATGTAAACCGCTATAAGAATATCTACGGCGGCATCGAGGCATCGGACATCCGGATCGATATCGCGGACGAGGGCGATAAGAAAGATGAAAAGGCGGAGACTCAGCGGGTTCGCTATACCCTGACCATGGATACCATTGCCGGGGAGCTATCCTTTGACACCACAGCTATTTTCACGAAAAATGAGGACGGGGATTATAAAATGAGCTGGGACAGCCAGGACATTTTCCCGAATCTCTATAATGAGGATACGGTCAAGGTGGTGACGACCCAGGCCAAACGTGGCAATATCTATGACCGCAATCAGGTGGAACTGGCCCGGGAGGGTATCGCTTCTTCCGTAGGTCTGGTGCCGGGCAAGCTTCCGGAGGACCGGGACGGCGCCATCGCGCAGCTGTCGGAGCTTCTGGAAATCAGTACGGAGAAGATAGAGAAGGCCTTAAGCGCAGGCTGGGTGCGGGACGATACCTTTGTGCCGCTTCGGACCGTAGCCAAGGACGCCATGGAGCTGAAAGAAAAGCTGCTGGAAATTCCGGGTGTGATGATTTCGGACACGAAGGTGCGGTTTTATCCCTTTGGCGAAAAGGCAGCCCAGCTCACCGGCTATGTACAGAATATTACGGCGGAAGAACTGGAAAAAAGAACAGGGCAGGGGTATAATAGAAACAGTATCATCGGCAAGGCAGGCGCAGAGCGCATCTATGAGGAGCAGCTTCGTCCGAAGGATGGCTATACTATAGAGATCCGGAATCAGCTGGGCGAAGTGAAAGATGTGGTGCTGGAGAAGCCGGCGGAGGATGGACAGGATGTGAAGCTGACCATCGACATCACCCTGCAGCAGTATCTTTATCAGGAGATGGAGGGCGACGAGGGCTGCGCGGTTGCCATGGATCCCACTACCGGAGCAGTGCGGGCGTTGGTCAGCACACCGGCTTATGATCCCAATGATTTCGTTATGGGTTATACTGCCAGCGCGTGGGAGGCGCTGAATTCTGACGAGTCCCAGCCACTGTATAACCGTTATCTGGCGGCCTGGACGCCCGGATCCAGCTTCAAACCCGTGGTGGCGGCTCTGGGTCTGACAGCGGGAACGCTTAACCCGGACGAGGATGTGAAGAATGACGGCTTAAAATGGCAGAAGGACTCGAGCTGGGGCGATTATTATGTGACTACCCTGGTGGATTATCCGGTGAAGAATCTGGAAAATGCCCTGGTGCATTCCGACAATATCTATTTCGCAAAGGCAGCCTGCGCATTGGGTGAGAAAGACTTTATGAAGGGTCTGGATTCCCTGGGCTTTGGGGAGGAGCTGCCCTTTGATTTCGCGGCGACGGCGTCCGGCTATGGAAGCGATGGCAGGATCGCGTCCGAGACAGAACTGGCGGACAGTGGCTACGGACAGGGCAAGATACTGGTGAACCCGATTCACTTAAGCAGCATTTATTCCGCTCTGGTAAATGGAGGTAATATGGTGAAGCCTTATCTGCTGGACGGCGAGAGCGCCACATACTGGAAAGAGGGCGTGTTCACCAAAGAGGCAGCAGATACGGTGCTGGCGGATCTCTATCAGGTGGTGGAGGATAGCGCCGGTACGGCCCATGCGGCACAGCGGGATGCCTTCCGCATGGCAGGAAAGACCGGCACGGCGGAATTGAAGATTTCGAAGGATGACACGGAGGGTCAGGAGCTTGGCTGGTTCGTGGGTATGTGCGTGGAAAACACGGAGAAGCCGCTGCTGATTACGATGATGATCGAAGACGTCAAAGGCCGGGGCGGAAGCCATTATGTGATTCCAAAAGTCATGAAGGGCTTTGATGAATATATGAAATAAATGATAGGTATTACTGACAGGAAAGCAGGAAGCATATGAAAAATAACGGACCACTGAAAAAATATCTCTATAAAAGTCTGGCGGGTGCAGGTTCTATTATTATCTGCATCCTGGTATTTTTCGCCATGTACCGATTCGACCAGATCGTGGCGGCGTATAATCTGATGAAGGGAATTTTGATGCCCTTTATCTATGGTGCGGTGATTGCCTACCTGCTGACTCCCGTCTGCAATTTTATCGAACGGCATTTGTTTTGTTTTTTAGAAAGCAGAATGAAGAAGCCGGAAAAGGCGCACGGCATCGCCGGGGCGGCAGGCATCGGCCTCAGCATGGTGTTCAGTCTGCTGGTGATCTATCTCCTGATTGCCATGGTTATGCCGCAGGTATTTTTAAGCATCGGCAGCATCGTGACGGCGTTCCCGTCCATGGTTAATAAATGGTCGGCCTGGATTCAGAATTATCTGCAGGACAATGAAATAGTTTGGAATTATGTAAATCAGTTTATTGATACGGTTTCTGTCAATGTGGAGAGCTGGCTGGAAACCAAGCTCCTGCCTAATATGCAGACCATCGTAAGCGGTGTTTCCGCAGGGCTTTTGGGGGCTATCGTCGTGATGAAAAATATTCTGATCGGCCTGATTGCCGCCATCTACATGATGGGCAACCGCCGAAAATTCGCAGCTCAGGCTAAGAAGCTGATTTACAGTGCATTCAGTGTACGGCATGCCAACGCGATTCTGGACGAGTGTCGGCTGATTGACCGGATGTTCGGCGGATTCATCAGCGGCAAGCTTATCGATTCCCTGATTATCGGCTGCCTGTGTTTCTTCTTTATGAGCATTCTGAACCTGCCCTATTCCATGCTGATCAGCGTGGTGGTGGGCGTGACTAATATCATTCCGTTCTTTGGACCCTATATCGGGGCGATTCCCAGCGCTATCCTGGTGTTGACGGTGAATCCGATGCAGTGTCTGTATTTCCTGATCCTGATTTTACTTTTGCAGCAGTTTGACGGCAATTTTTTGGGACCGAAGATCCTGGGCAACTCCACGGGTCTGTCCAGCTTCTGGGTGCTGTTTTCCATTCTGGTGTTTGGCGGTCTCTTGGGATTTGTGGGCATGATCATCGGTGTTCCGGCTTTCGCGGTCATCTACGACCTGGTGAAAAAATGCGCCAACTATCTGCTGCGGCAGAAAAAGCTGACGACGGACACGGATACTTATCAGGAACTGGTATCCATAGAACAGGACGGCGGACAGCTTCGTTATGTACAGAATGCGGATAGGCCGGAGCGGAAAAAAGAGGAACAGGAGGAAACCCCATGATTTTAGCGGTAGATATCGGCAACACCTACATTGTGGTAGGCTGCATCCGGGACGATGAGATTGTATTCGTGGAGCGGCTTCACACAGATACGAAGAAATCAGAGCTGGAGTATGCCATCAGCATTAAGACGGTTCTGGAGATATATGGAATTGATAAAAAGGAACTGGCCGGAGCAATTCTCTCGTCGGCGGTACCGCCTCTGACCGGTGTGATGCGCCGGGCTGCGGGCAAGGTGACAGGCCGGGAGCCGCTGGTGGTGGGACCGGGCGTCAAGACCGGCCTGGACATCCGTATCGATAATCCAGCCCAGCTGGGCTCCGACCTGGTGGTAGGCGCGGTGGCAGCCATTGAGGAATATCCCTGTCCGCTGGTAGTGGTGGATCTGGGAACAGCTACCACTTTTACTGTAGTCAATGAGAAGAAGCAGGTTATGGGCGGCATGATTATGCCGGGCGTGGGCGTGGCCCTGGACGCCATGATCAGTCGTACATCCCAGCTTCCGAAGATCAGCCTGGATCCGCCGAAAAAGTTCATCGGCAGCAACACTGTGGATTGCATGAAGAGCGGCGTCCTCTATGGAAACGCGGCCTGCGTGGACGGTATGATTGGACTCATCGAGGAGGAACTGGGCCAGCAGGTGTCTGTGGTAGCCACAGGCGGTATGGCCAGGTACATTGCGCCCTATTGCAGGCGAAAGCTTAAGCTGGACGACGCACTGCTTTTAAAGGGCTTAAAACTTATCTACCGGAGAAATCAGTAAGCCCGCCCTTGTGAGGAGAATGACCATGACAGAGAACAGAAAAGAAAATGCCAGGGAAGAGGATCGGAGATATACGCAGGTCTTTGAGACGAGATGTCCTGTGGACTCATCCAAAGTAAAACATACGGTTACCTTCATCGCGGCCAGCTGCAGCCGGGTGGACGATCTCATAGAGGATTTTCATTGCAGCAGAAACAGCGCCTGCATTAAATGTCAGCAGAATTACCTGTAAAAGCAGGCTGGGCTCACAGTCGTACGCGATGGAAGGTTTGACATTGCTTCTGTACAGTAATGCAAAAAGAAATTGAAATTGTGAAAAAATAATAAAGATAATTCTGAAATATGCACAAAAAACCTTGATAAAATAGATGAAATATGACGAAAATGCTAATCGAACTTGACTGGGAAGAAAAAATCGTGTATAGTGAGTCTATCAACAGAAAACGGAAGAACATACATTGTTCGTACTGACGGACTGTTTTGAAAACAAGGTTGTTTAGCAAAATGGAGCCAGTATTCTATCGAGAAAGGTAGGATACTGGCTTTTTGTATGTTGAAAACCGGAAAAAGGACGGGAGAAGGAGAATGTTCGAGATTATTCTAATTTCACATGGGCCCCTGTCGAAGGCCATGCTGGAAACGGCGCAAATGATCGTAGGTGAACAGGAACACGTAACCTGTTTTGGACTGTATCTGGGTGACAGCGTAGATTTATTCCGGGAAAGGGTGGAGGAAGAGATTCGGAATAAGCTGGAAGAGAGCGACGTGCTCGTATTGACGGATATGCAGTCAGGCAGCCCCTTCAATGTTACTGTGGGGGCCATGGGATATTATGAGTTCCGGCACTTTACAGGAATGAATCTGCCGATGGTATTGGAGGTACTCTCCATGCGGCCTTATGAGTCGCTGGATGAAGTCTGTCAGGAGCTGCTGAGAAGCAGCAAAGAAACCATGGTGGATGTAAATCAATTGTTATATGAATTGGATACAGCGTTTTAAAAAGAGGAAGGAGGTGGATGCGAATGAAAAACATAGTGTTAATTCGTATCGATGATCGTCTGATTCATGGACAGGTGGTAACTCAGTGGATAAAGGACACAAACGGAAACCGGATTCTGATTGTGGACGATAAGCTGGTCAATGATCGGATGATGATGCGGATTTTGAAAGCAGCGGCGCCGCCGGGAGTAAAAGTAGAGGTCATGACCGTGGCGGACGCAGAGACGGAACTGAAACAGGACGCAGTACCGGGAGAAAATATTGTCATTCTTGTAAAAGTTCCGCTGGTTCTGGAAGCGCTGATTGACGCGGGAATCCCCATGCAGAAGATCGTGCTGGGCGGCATGGGACTGACCCCGAAGCGGAAAAAGTTTAACAAAAATGTGGCGGCTACGGACGAAGAAGTGGAATGCATGAAACGCATTGTGGCAAAGGGAGTACCAATGGAGTTTCAGCTGGTTCCGGCAGAGCGCGCTATCAACGTAGAAAAATTATTTTAGAGGAGGTAATGTGTTATGGCATTATGGCAGGCAATTTTATGTGGCGTTTTCTATTATCTGAACGCAGGCCCCTGGGTATGTGGAATTGGTTTCTACACCTTTGGACGCCCCATGGTTCTGGGCTTCTTCGTAGGTCTGATTCTGGGCGATCCGATTACCGGTACAGTGGTAGGCGCAACCATTCAGATGATCTATCTGGGACTGATGTCTACAGGTGGTTCTTATCCGGCAGACTCTTCGCTGGCAGGTATTGTAGGTACGGCTACAGCGATTCTGACAGGACTTTCCGCGCAGGAAGCGGTAGCTATCGCAGTTCCCATCGGCCTGGTTGGCACGATTTTCTATCAGCTGCGAATGGTAAGCGCAGTACCCTTTACCCATCTGGCAGATAAATACGCGGCAGAAGGCAAGGCGGATAAAATCTGGATCGCGAATGTGTTGCTTCCTCAGATTATCCTGGCAGCGATTTACGTGATTCCCTGTACGATGGTCTGTTACTTCGGAATCGGCGCGGTACAGGGTCTGGTAAATGCATGCGAAGGCACCCGGATTCTTCCGATCCTGAGCGCCATCGGCGGCATCCTTCCGGCTATCGGAATCGCCATGAACATGAAGGCCATCTTCAAGGGCGACGCAAGATACTTCTTCTTCATCGGATTCCTGCTGGTCGTATATTTCAACCTGAATCTGATTGCAGTCAGCTGTCTGGCCGCTTTGATGGCTATTATCTACATGCAGCTTAAAAATGATACAAGTGAGGAGGCATAGGTATGAGTGAGAACACAACTGTAAAAAAAGCTTCGAAAAAGGCCGTATTAAAAAGTTTTCTGAACTGGTTATTCATGGCGCACAGCTGTTACAACTATGAGCGTCTCCAGGGAATCGGTTTCCTGCATGCCATGGCTCCGATTATCAATGACATCTATGACAAGGACGATGTGGAAGGAAGAACGGAAGCTCTGCAGCGCCACACCGCATTTTTCAATACCGAGCCCCGTCTGGGAAGTATGATTGTAGGTCTGTGCGCGGCCATGGAGGAGCGTATCGCTTCCGGCGAGAAGGAACTGGCAGGCGAGGACGCCATGGCTTCTATCAAATATGGTCTGATGGGTCCCATTTCCGGAATCGGCGATACTTTTATCCAGGCGATTCTGTCTCCGCTGCTTCTGTCCATGGGCCTTGGTCTTGCCATCGATGGCAACCTCTTAGGGCCGGTGCTTTACCTGGTACTCTTTATTGGAATTATTCTGGTGCTTGGCTATGAGTGCTATATGCTTGGCTATAAAAAAGGCGACGAGGCGATTCTGAACTTTATTGAGAGCGGCGTTATCCGCAAGATTATCTCCGGAGCGGGTATTATGGGATGTACCGTAATGGGTGCGCTGGTAGCAAACTTTGTAAGCTTAAGCACAACGGTTTCTTTCGAAATGACTACAGGAACCTTTGATCTGCAGACCAATTTCTTCGACGCGATTATGCCGAAGATGCTTCCGATGGTACTGACGTTACTGGTATATACCGGTATGAAGAAAAAAGATATTTCCGCGCTGAAGATGATGGGAATTCTGATCGTTGTCGGTGCAGTGCTTGGTATTATCGGATTGATTTAAAACACGATGAAATGGAGGAATGAAGGATGGGGCACAGACCAAATCCGTACTATGTTCTGGAAGAAAAAAAGCTGACCATGCATAAAAGTACCCTGCAGGTAACCATGGGCGACGGCGCGCTGGAACAGCTGAAAAATTATACAGGCGGGAAAATCGCCATCATTCTGGACACCTACCTGATGACGACCCCGATGTTTCAGCGGTTGACCACAGAAATTTTGGCAGGAAAAGATTTCAAGGTTATCTGCGACGTGAAAGCAGAGCCTTCTTACGAAGCCATCGACCCGTTTATTCCGGTGATCCGCGAGTATGGACCGCGATATATCCTGGCCATTGGCGGCGGATCCACCATGGATACAGCCAAGGCGCTGTGGGCCTTCTACGAGTGCCCGGAGCTTACCTGGGACACGATTCTGACTGATTTACCGGACTTCCCGGGCAAGGCGACCCTGATTACGGTTCCCACCACCAGCGGAACCGGAGCGGAGGCCACCGGAGCGGCAGTCTATAAGAAATACGACGGAACCAAGGCATTATTAATCAATCAGAAAATCCGTCCGAAGGAAGCGTTCCTGGATTTCTCATTACTGGATTCCCTTCCGCCCAAGGTAATCGTAAATTCTGGCGTGGATGCGCTGGCCCATGTGGTGGGCGCATTATCCACCCAGAACTGTAATCAGCTGGATCATATGCTCTGCACCCAGACAGCCATTCAGATTCTGAGGGCATTGCCCAAATCCTATAAAGGGGATAAGGACGCCAGAGCGCTGATGCATGTGTGTGCGTACCTGGCCGGAGACGAGATAGAAAACGCAGGCGGTGGACTGGAGCATAAGCTGGATATGTTTGCGAAGGCTTATCATATTCCCCACGGCGAGGTTATCGGTATTTTCCTGCCCTACACCATGCTGTATCTGATAGAGCAGAATCATTATCTGGATATCGCAGAGCAGATGGGGATGCCGGGTGAGATGGCTTACGAGAAGCAGAGAAACCTGATTGATTATATCTGGAAATTATATGATGAACTGGGTATGCCGAAAACCTTGAAGGAGACGGGTATTCCGGAGGAAGAATTCTTCGCGAATCTGCCGCAGTACATCGAGATGGTAAAAGAGATCGGACACATCTACTGGATTGCCGGATTCAAGGGGGATGACAGTCTGGAGGGACTGTACAGGATGTCTTATTACGGATTAAAGGAGGAATAGAAAATGAAGGTTGTAGCAATTGTAGAGGAGCGGAAAACAGGAATCTTCGATATTCCCAAACCGGTGCCTGGACCGAATCAGGTTCTGATTCGCATCCATGCCTGCGCGCTGTGTACTTTTGAGCAACGTGTATTTACCCAGATGACGAAGAAAACGCTTCCCTATGTGGGCGGTCATGAGCTGGCCGGCGTGATCGAAGAAGTAGGAGCTGATGTGGATCCGAAGTTATTCCCGATAGGTTCTAAGGCGGCAGCCAGAGTATTGAAAAACTGTGGTGTCTGCTATTACTGCCGTCACGGTCAGGAGAATCTGTGTAAGGGCGCGTACGCAAAATCCGCAGCGGCGGCAGGCACCCTGACACCGAACGGCTTGGGCGAATATATTGCTGTGGACGCAAATCAGACCTTCCTGCTCTCGGATGATATCGCTTACGAGCAGGCCGTATTTGTAGAACCCTTTGCCTGTGTCCTGAACAGTATTGAACGTGGAAAAATCGAGCTGGGCGACGATGTGGTTGTGATCGGCGGCGGCGTTATGGGCATCCTGCATGTGATTGCGGCAAAAATGTCCGGCGCGAGAGTCATTTTGAGTGAGCCGGATCCGGCAAGAGAAAAAGTGGCGAAGAGCTATGGCGCAGATATTGTTCTGAATCCGAAGGAAGTAGACGTGGTGGCGGAAGTGAAAAAGCTGACCGGCGGAGAGGGCGCGAACGTTGTATTTAATACTACCCCGATTACGGCATTGACTTCTCAGGCCATTGAGATGACAGCTATGATGGGTCGGATGGTTCAGTACAGCTCCATGCATCCGGATAACCCCATCGAGGTAAGCCCGAACTACATCCACAATTCCGAGATTATTATCACCGGTTCCAAGAGCCCCAGCATCAAGGCCTTTGATACGTCTGCCCGCATTCTGTCCAAGAAGATTGTGGATCTGGCTCCGCTGTTGACTGAGAGCTATTCCATGGAAGAAGCGGACAAGGCCTTTGAACGTGCCTTAAGTCCGGAGACTTACCGTGTTATGATTCGTTTTTAAGACCCTCCTGCTCCTCCTGGTAAATGTATGCTTATGTTAGAAAGTGTGATACAATGATAAGAAAAAGACATAACGGACATCAGGAGGAGCAGACAATGGAAAAAGTGTATAAGTACAGCCGCGAGATCATCATCGTGACATTTCTTCTGAATACGCTTGCGGAGCTGGCTATGATTATGTCCTTATATACGCCGGTTTATAAGAAAGCGCGGGTATTGGCAGCACAGCTTCAGCTGGAACATGCAGCAGGGGCAGCACAGATTGTGGAGCAATATTACAAGACAGATTCTATCTGCATTGCGATTTGTCTGGCGCTGAATCTGGTTTTGATTCTTGTGATGTTTGTGCTCCATGAAAATGACGTCATCAGCCGGGACCGCCTGGTCAAGCAGTATGAAGCCCGGCTGACAGAAAAGAATAACGAAGTAATGCGATATGCAAAATATACATCGGTGGGACGTGTGACAACAGACATTATTCATCAGTGGAAACAGCCGCTGAACCGGCTGATGCTTTTAATTTCAAATCTGGAGGACAGCATTTTAAGCGGCGAGGAAGACGAGGTTACGGTTCTGGAATTGTCCGGAGAGGCAAAAGAGACCGTCAGGCTGCTTTCGGATACCATCACGGAATTCCGCAGCGTGCTGGCACACGACGGCTGCAACAGCTTCTTCAGTCTGGAGGAAGCCGTGCAGTACGTGCTGAATATCTTCGCCACGAGAATCCGGGAAAATAACATTCTCTGCGAAGTGCGGATAGAGGCGGATTTGGAGATATTCGGGAAAAAGAGCATTTTGATTCAGGCTATTATGAATCTGGTGGATAATGCGGTGGATGCTATCGTGGAACGGGAAGAAGAGGCAACAGAAAAAAACTGGATCGGCGTCATTGAGATTGAGGGAAGAGAGACAGCTGATGGCATCATACTGTCGGTTTGGGATAACGCGGGAGGCATCAAAGAAAAGGATCAGAAAAAAATATTCGAGATGTACTGTTCCGGCAAAGGGGACAAGGGATCCGGATTGGGACTTCCAATAGCCAGAAATACCATACGAAAAGATTTTCACGGGGATCTGACGGTTCAGAACAGAGGAGAGGGCGTAGAATTCCTGATTACTCTGCCGAAATATGGAGGGTGAGTTATGGATAAGAAAAGCTATCTTTCAAATCTCAGAGTATTGTTGGTAGAGGACGATCTGGATACCTTACGTCAGATGGAAATCATGCTTCGCAGACGGTGCGGCAAGGTCTATACGGCCAATAACGGAAAGCTGGGAATTAAGGCGTACGAAAGCGTGGATCCGGATGTGATTATTACGGATTTGAAGATGCCGCTGATGGGCGGAATTGAGATGAGCCGGAAGATTCGGGAAACGGATCGGGAGACGCCGATTATTATTACGACGGCCTTTGACGATAAGGAGGTCATTTTGAAAGCAGTCGATGTGGGCATCAACAAGTACATTGTAAAGCCCATCGACACGGAGGCCCTTCTGGGCGCACTCAGTGAGGTATCAGTTCAGGTGCTGAAGATTCAGGACGGAATCCTGACGGGATCCGGACTGATTGTGGACAGAGAGGAAAAACTGAAAAAGGAGGCGGATATCAAGCAGATTTTTGCTACGCTTCTGAAAGAGGAGACAGGAAAGGGACCGCAGGTCGTAAAAGTATTTATTCAGGGAACCATTGTGAAGGTCACGCTGGATTCAGTTCTGACGAAAATGGAACTGAGCATGATAGCCAATGAGAAGAATTACCGCATGATCAGCTACACAAGAGAGGTATTCTACCTGGATCGGAAAGAGCGGATGGAAAAGGCCATGTCCGGGCAGCTGGGAATGGATGTGATGCTCCGGCATGTGACCTGCAACGCGAAAGAAAACAGGGACGACCTGCAGTTTGAACTTAAGATTTATTAGTCGGGAGGATAAGCTTATGTATATTTCTATGATAGAACTGATGAAAAAAGCGAGAGAAGGACATTACTGTGTGCCGGCGATAGCAGTGGAAAATGAGCATTCCGTGCGGGCGGCGATTCAGGCGGCTGAGGAAAAAAAATCTCCGCTGATCATGATTGCACTATATAAAGTAAACCCGGATATCCATTATTTTGGAAGAATTGTGGAAGATCTGGCTATCCGCGCGAAGGTGCCGGTGGCCATGTGCCAGGATCATGGCGGAACCTACGCGGAGGCCATGTGGGCCATACGCGCGGGCTTTACCGACGTGATGGTGGATCGTTCGACCCTTCCCTTTGAGGAAAATATCGCCCAGGTAAGCGAGATTGTAAAGGTAGCGCATGCAGTAGGCGTGGGCGTAGAAGCAGAGCTGGGTCATGTGGGTATGGCAAATCAGTACGAGACGGACGGAACCGGTGGCTTCACCGTTCCGGAGGAAGCAATTGAATTCGTAGAGCGGACAGGCGTGGACGCTCTGGCGGTCGCTATCGGAACAGCTCACGGCGTATACAGCGGCGTGCCGAAGCTCCAGTTTGATTTGCTGGCAGAGCTCCGGGAAAAGGTTCCGGTTCCGTTGGTACTGCATGGGGGCTCCGGTACCGGAGACGAGAACCTGAAGAAGGCCTGCCAGATGGGCATCTGCAAGCTGAATATCTCCAATGACCTGAAACGGGGCGCTATTGCGAACCTGAACGAGAAGTGCAAGGACGGCATGGGCGCTTACGCCATGTATCCGCTGCTGTATGAAGGCTACAAGAACGTGGCGGCCCATTATATGACGCTGTGTGGTTCAGAAGGAAAAGCATGAGAAGCCGGAAGCTGATTGCACCGGATTGGGAAAAACGATATGAAATATGCATATTTAATTATGGGACGTTACGATGAAAAAACGGACAGAGCAGAAATTCAGGATGGAAAAGCCCGGATTGTGGGGGTGAAGGATCTGGAAACAGCCTGCACAGTGGCGAACGAGCTGATAAAAGAAGGCGTAAATTGTATTGAGCTGTGCGGCGGTTTTGGCTCTGCAGGAGCGAAGGCAATCATAGAAGCCACCGGAAATGAGATCCCGATTGGATATATAACGCATCTGCCGGAGCAGGACGAATTGTACGCAAAGGTATTTTCTAAAAAGTAGTCCCGGATTTCCCGTTGCTTTTTAGCTGTAAAACAACTATAATAACCCTAAAGTCTAATACAGCGAGGTAACGGATTATGGAAAAGAAAAAAGTAGTAGTTGCTTTGGGACATAAAGCACTGGGAACCACATTGCCGGAGCAGCAGGTGGCAGTAAAGAATGCGGCGAAAGCTATCGCAGATCTGGTGGAGGAGGGCTGTCAGGTAGCCATCAGCCACAGCAACGCGCCCCAGGTGGGCATGATTCATACGGCTCTCAATGAGTTCGGAAAAGAGCACGAAAATTACACCTTCGCGCCCATGTCGGTCTGCTCGGCCATGAGCCAGGGCTATATCGGATATGACCTGCAGAACGCCATCCGGGAGGAGCTTCTGGGAAGAGGCATTCTGAAGACCGTCAGCACCATCATTACCCAGGTAGTGGTAGATCCCTACGACGAGGCATTTGCGGAGCCTATCAAGGTGATTGGCCGTTATATGACAAAAGAAGAGGCTGAGGCAGAAGAAGAGAAGGGCAACTTCGTAGTGGAGGAAGAAGGCAAGGGCTTCCGCCGTGTGGTTGCTGCTCCGAAGCCCACGGATATCGTGGAAATCGACGCGATCCGCACACTGCTGGACGCGGATCAGGTAGTCATCGCCTGCGGAGGCGGCGGAATTCCGGTGCTTCGCCAGCGCGGCCACTTAAAGGGTGCCAGCGCCGTCATTGAGAAGGATTATGCCAGCGGAAAACTGGCGGAGCTTCTGGACGCGGACATGCTGATGATTCTGACCGGAGAGAATAAGATCTGTATCAATTATGGTACAGACCGTGAGAAAGAGCTGGATAAGGTAACACCGGAAGAAGTGGAGTCCTACGCGGCAGCAGGACAGTTTCCGCGGGCGTCCGTACTTCCGAAGATGGCGGCAGGCGCTTCCTTTGTGGCAGGCCGTCCGGGCCGGGTGGCGGTGATTGCGGATCTGGCGAAGGCAAAAGAGGCCCTTCACGAGAAGACCGGAACAATTATCAGAGAGGCAAAGTAATTTATGTCTGCGAAGATACAGAAGATATGCGTCGGCTTATTTTCCGGCGGAGCGGCACTGGTGTGGCTGCGGGTCTGCTATATGGCCGCAGTTTCCTTAAATGAGACAAAGAAAATCGGTCTTCTGGCCCTGGGGCTTCTGGTGGTTTTCCTGCTTTTGACATTTCTGACAGAGAAATTGTCCGGGCGGCTTAAAAATGAAAAAAGATTCTGGCGGGGAGCGTCTCTGGCGCTCCTGCTTTTGATGGCGGCAGGATTACTCTATTGCGGCTTACAGCTTCGGGTTTACCCGGGCTGGGATTTCGGATCCGTCTACCAGGGAGCGGTGGAAATTGCGGAGGACGGCGCGTTTTCGGAAAGCAGCAACTGGTATTTTACCACCTATCCCAATAATGTGGCGGTCTGCATGTTCCTGGCTGTATTTTTTAAAATATTCGGGGGCTTATGCTCCTACATTACCCTGGGCGTGCTGCTGAATGTGGGTCTGATTGTGCTGGGCGTTGCGTTTCTGTTCCTGCTGGCTGAACAGCTCTATGGCGGTCGAATGGCATGGCTGGCTCTGGCAGCCTGCGCCTGCTTTCTGCCCTTCTATATGCATAGCGCGATTTTTTATACGGATACCTTTGCCCTGCCCTTCGTGACAGGCTGTTTTCTGTCCTATCAGCTTCGGAAGAAGGACGCCCGGTTCCTGCTTCTGACGGCAGCCGTGCTTGCGGTGGGATATAAGGTAAAGGGAAGCCTGGGCGTGATTCTGATAGCGCTTCTGATTCATATCTGGCTGGAAAAGGAGAAAGCGGCGGAACGGATGAAAAAGAGCTTATTGCTTCTAATCCCGTTTCTGGCTCTGGTAGGAGCGCTTACGGTAATTCCGCAGAAAATGCCCTTTTTTGACGCGACGGATTCCTATCAAAATGAATTCCCGGTGGAGCACTGGCTGGCGCTTGGACTGACCGGCGTGGGCGGCTACGACGCCAACGTGTACTGGATGACGGCTTCTGTGGAGGGAAAAGCGGAAAAACAGGAAACAGATCGTACATATATCAAAGAGAAACTGGAAGAATATGGAAGCAAAGGCCTGCGCCAGCATCTGGACAGCAAGATTGTATTTACCTGGGGCGACGGCGTATATTTCGCTCCCGAGAAGCTGAAGCGGGATCCTCTGCGGGAGAGCTGGCTTCATTCCTGGTTCCTGTATGACGGCGTGGATTACGCGAAAACTTACCGGTATTGCAATGCAGTACAGCTTCTTCTGCTTGGCGGAATCCTCTTGTCGCTGCTTGTGAATTTCTTCGGGAAATGCGAAACACGGGAGATACAGGCCATGCAGATAGCAGTCTTCGGCCTGTTCCTGTTCCTGCTGATCTGGGAAACCCGCTCCCGTTATCTTGTGAATTTTGTCCCGATATTCATTTTGCTGGGGATAGACGGAATTCAGGAAATCTGTTCTCTGCTTCCGATGAAAAAAAACGGGCAAATGAAAACAGAAAAACCGGATAAATAAGGAAAACAAAAATGAGTACAGGATGTGAAAATCCCGTACTCATTTTTTTGCTAAGCAAACGTATCATTTACTGCAGCCGTATCACCTGCTGGCCGGGAGCTGCGCCGAAGGCCTTCTGACAATACTGGTCAATGGCCTCATTTTCCGGATCCAGGTTGATGAAATATTCGTACTCCAGATCGATGGCAATGTTGACGATATCCGCAAATTCATCCTCTGAGGAGACGCCCACGTGAACGTCTACGGTGGGGGTGTAGAGCAGGTATTTGGTCAGATGGTAGACATATCCCATATCATCTTCCGGAATGCAGATCAGATAATCCTGATAATGTTCCACGTCATATTCGTCCATAAGACGCTCCATTTCCGCGCGGACAGGGTATTCGCCGGTCCGATGGAGAATGGATGTGGACATACCGAGCTTCCGGTACACGAGAAACAGAAGCAGCGTGCCGATTACCGCCAGGGGCAGCTTCTGCTCATCCAGCTCCCGCAGAAGGTAAAAGAGCGCGTAGGCAAAGCAGAACATGATAATCGTGCGGTAATAACGTCCGTATCCGGCCATGACGACGGCTTCGCCCTCCGGCATGGAGAACAGATACATACACAGATTACCAAGCTGGTAGAGGACGTAAACCACAGTCAGAAAGACAGCGCGTCCGAGCCAGGGGCGTACAGAAAGCTTATGCATAGCGCAGGCGGCCATAAAAACCGCAAGGACAAGAAGCAGAAGCAGAAGGCCGCGTCCGGCGATAATCTGCTGCCGGAAAGCTTCTGTAATCCGGGAGATGGAACCGTCTGCCATCTTCTGCTGCATGTTGGCGAGATAGGCGGAAAGAGACATACTGTGGGGAGATGACTCTGCGGCGGCGAAGACATAGGCCACATGCTTTTTCCATAGCAGCAGTGTGAGAAGCGGTGCAAAAAATACGGTGTACCAGGATTGGCGCGCGGGAGCGGAAGCAGTTTTCCCGTGACGGCATGCATACCAGATCAGCTTACCGGCCAGCAGCGCCCAGAAGAAAATGCCGGAATTCTTAATCAGAATCAGGGCGACGGCAGGCAGGACGGAAAGCCAGGCAGTCTGGTCTTCTGCTCCCAGCTCCTGCTCCAGAAGAAGAAGCGCGGCAGCTCCGGTAAGGGCCAGAAGCGCGTCCACAAGGAGTTCGGAAGGAACCGTATTGTAGCTCAGGAAAAACAGCGTACTTCCCAGCATCAGAAAAATACCCGTAAACTTTTGCTTTCGGATACAGGAGAATAAGGGCAGGATCATGCTGAGGGACAGCATCACCTGCGCGAACATCTGACAGCCTTCCGATACGCGGGAGATCAGACAGCAGACGTAATAAATAAAAGACGAGCTTCCCAGCGGATAGGCCTGAAACAGGATGAGCGGATCCTGAAAGGTTGGGAAACGATCCGTCAGAAGCATCTGTTTTACGACCAGGGCCCAATGGGAAAAATTGTCATAGGAATTGAAAACCTGTCCTTTCAGCATCAGTAAAAAATAAAGACAGGACAGCGCGAAAAACACATAACCCGGGCAGAGAAAATCCCGGTACAGTCTGTGATCCCGAAGGGAAAGCACAGCCAGAAGAAGCCCTGCGCCGAATAAAAGCCAGACGGACAGAAAAAGCAGGTTCAGGATGCCTGCCGCAAACAGGACGCAAATCTGTCCGCAGAAGACGATGGCCGGAAGAAACTCGACCGGCAGCTTCGTTTTTTTATGCAGAACCGTCAGATAGCCAAAGGTGGAAAGGGCAAACAGCAGTACGCGCAGACCCAGCAGCAGAGTATTCATAACAAGCTCCTCCAGAAATTAAATAGTTTTGAAAATATAGCGGCGCTGTATCTGGTAATTGAGCAGGTACAGAACCGTGTCCACCACAATTTTAATCAGAGTGGGCGGAACCGGCAGGAAGGAAAAGAGGCTTACCAGACCGGCTGAGCAGAGCATAACGACCACGCAGAGGGCGTAATACTTCGGAAGCGTGGAGCCTGTGCTGCCTTTATCGGAAAAAACCAGCTTTTTATTGCAGGAAAAATTGACCAGCGAGGAAATAATCCGCGCGATGACCGTGGCTTCCAGAATCCGGTATGCGCCTGCCGGGAGAAGCAGCTCCGCAGCCGTAAAGCAGACCAGATCCACCAGAGAGGAAAATAACGAGGATACGGCGTATTTCAAAAAGGTGCCAAACAGAATTCGGTATATTTTGATGGAATCTACCAGCGGATTAAAATGGGATTCGGAATTATTGTCCAGATAAACGGTGCTAATCTCCAGGGTGTGTACCGGGGTTTTGGAGAGGGCCGCGTCAGTCAGCATATTCATCTCATATTCGAAACGCTCGCCGGAGAGCTGGCACATATGGGAAAGCAGATCCCAGGAAATTCCCCGGAGACCGGTCTGGGTATCGGTCACGGATACGCCGTACAAAAGCCGGAACAGGGAGCAGGTCAGAAGATTGCCGAAACGGCTGCGGAAGGGAACGTCACCCTGATGGAAATTGCGGCAGCCAAGCAGGAGAAAGCGATCCTCCTTCCGGTGAAGCTCCTCCATTTCCTGATCCATCCGCCGGATATCCGTTGCCAGATGCTGACCGTCGGAGTCGGCGGTAATGACGCCCAGTCCCGCCCATTGCGGCTGCTCTAAAATATAGGCAAAGGCGTCCTTCAAAGCCCGTCCCTTGCCCTGATTGACCGTATGGGTCAGAATATGGCATTGGGGGTGCTCCGAGAGTTTTTCGAAGATTGGTTTATATTCGGAAGCGCTTCCGTCATCCACCAGAACCAGGTGTTCCGCGCCGGAAGCAATCAGCTGGTCCACATATTCCAGAAGGTGCGCCGGCGGATTCAGAGCCGGAATTACAAGAATGCTTTTCATTTGTGTTACCTCGTGTATGTAAATTAATAAATTTTAGACATGTGAATCGTGGAAATGCCGTACCATGCAGCCAGAGAGCTGTTACGGTAGTCGGAAGGATCCTCGGACAGCTCCTGCGGATCCAGCAAGGTCGGGCAGACCGAGAGATTGGGAACCCATACCTCGTCGGGCCCCTGGGTGATCAGAGAGTAGCGGTACAGGGTTTCCCGGTGATAGGTCTGCGCGTACTGCTTATGAAGGGAATCCGCTGCGGACAGTCCGGTAATGCAGTCCTTGTCGGAGAAAATCACAAGCGCAAAGAAGGCAAGGGCGAGACCGGTCAGAAAGCTTTTCTTCAAACCGGAAGAAACTGTAAAATCAGCAGCAGCCTTCGGGAAACGGGTACAGAGCCATCCGATGCAGTAGACCAGGTTCAGAAAGAACAGCAGGTAAAACAGCATACGCATAATATTTAAGGAGCGGCCAATGATGTATGTGTGTCCCATGGAATACAGGGACGGCGTATAGGAGGCCGCTACCAGACAGAAGGAAAAGCCAAGAACGATTCCGGGAAGCGGAAAAGAAAAACGGCAGCCGGAAAGAGCCCGGAACAAAAAGGGAGCCAGAAGGATGGCAAAGAATATGACATAGAGATTCGTCCATTCTCCAATGCCCTTTACCGCATATACAAAGGAATAGTAAACAGCCTCCACAGGTCCCATAGAATCCAGCTGGGCGGCGATTCGGACAGCGTTTCCGGGAGCTCTGACATTGATGAAAAAACCAATCAGCATAATCAGAAGCGGGAGTATGCCGCCCAGACCCCGTTTTTCATGGGCGGGAATGCAGAGGAGAAGCAATGCCAGCAGAATCACGGGAGAAAGCAGTCCGGTAATATAATTGGCTCCGCCGATGACAAAGGCCAGAAAACAGCAGCACAGAAGGAAAAATACTCTTTTGGAACGCTTTTCTTCTTTCATATACAGGAGAAGCAGAGCGAAGAAAAACAGCATGCAGCTGTGCATAAACGTATAGTGCAGGGCTCCGTTGTACCAGTAAAAGGCAGATTTTCCTTCGTCAATCACATGGACGCAGAGAAACGAGAGCGCCAGGGAAAGCATCAGCCGCAGGCTTCGGGAAAGCGGAATATAACGGGTAAACAGAACGTGAAACAGAGAAAAAATACTTCCGATTACCATAAAAAGCATCAGAAATGTGGTCAGAAAATAAAGACGCTGACTGAAAATGGCCGGCTGCAGCGACATCAGAAAGATAGAAGAATACGTTCCCTGCCAGGAAGTATAGTAGCTCTTTACATTGGAAACAGCCGCTGCGAGAACGGCAGAAAGAGAATGGGTATCAGTCCAGGCAAGATGCGCCGCTACGCCGTACGCATAGTCATCTCCGGCGGGATGCGCGTAAAAGGCCAGTCTGCAGACCGGCAGAAGGCTGATAAGAAAAAGGGTAAGCATGATAAAACAAAGCTTTTCCGCAAGGGAAAGCTTTGCGATGGTATGACGGATTCGACGCGGCATGAAATTCTCTCCTCATTGGTTCATGATTCTATCTTATCTAAATATACCCAATCGACAAACCAATGTCAAACCATAAAATGGAAGAAATGCGTGTCAAACAGGCGTCAAATCTTAAAATCCTTGCCATGGACGGCAAATAATGCTATACTGCAAATAACTATGAAGAAAAATAAGAATAAAATCGGAGGATTTTTTGAAATGAGAACTTATCTTGTAACCGGAGGAGCCGGCTTCATCGGTTCCAACTACATTCACTACATGTTCCGCAAGTACGGCGACACGATCCGCATCATCAACGTGGACGCGCTGACCTACGCAGGCAACCTGGAGAACTTAAAGGACATCGAGGATCGGGATAACTACACCTTTATCAAGGCAGATATCCGCGATCGCGAGGCCATTGAGAAGATCTTTGCGGAAAATGACATCGACCGCGTGGTACATTTCGCGGCAGAGAGCCATGTGGACCGCAGTATCGTGAACCCGGAGATCTTTGTAGAGACCAACGTACTGGGCACCCTGGTAATGCTGAACGCGGCAAAGAAAGCCTGGGAGCTGCCGGACGGCACCTTCAAGGCAGACAAGAAATTCCTGCATGTATCCACAGACGAGGTATACGGATCTCTGGAAGAGGGCGATACTTATTTTTATGAGACCACCCCTATCGATCCGCACAGCCCCTACTCCGCAAGCAAGGCATCCTCTGATATGCTGGTAAAGGCATACTGGGATACCTACCGCTTCCCCATGAACATCACCAACTGCAGCAATAACTACGGTCCGTATCAGTTCCCGGAGAAGCTGATCCCGCTGATTATCAACAACGCTCTGCAGGGCAAGAAGCTCCCTGTATACGGCGACGGCAAGAATGTACGCGACTGGCTGTATGTGGATGATCACGCCAAGGCCATCGACATGGTACAGGAAAATGGCCGCCTGGGCGAGCGCTACAACATCGGTGGACACAATGAGAAGCAGAATATCGAGATTATTAATATCATCCTGGAGACCCTGCAGGAGATGCTGCCGGACGAGGATCCGCGAAAGAAGCTGGTAAGCAAGGATCTGATCACCTACGTGACAGACCGTAAGGGTCATGACCGCCGTTACGCCATCGCTCCGGACAAGATCAAAGAGGAGATTGGCTGGTATCCGGAGACCATGTTCAAGGACGGTATCCGCCTGACTATCCAGTGGTTCTTTGAGCATGAGGACTGGATGAAGAACGTGACCAGCGGCGACTATCAGAAATATTACGAAGATATGTATAAAAATAAGTAATAAACAGGGAGAAAATTACAAATGAAGGGAATTATTCTGGCCGGAGGTTCCGGAACAAGACTTTATCCGCTGACAAAGGCGATTTCCAAGCAGATTATGCCGGTATATGACAAGCCGATGATCTATTACCCGCTGTCCACGCTGATGCTGGCAGGCATCCGCGAGGTGCTGATTATCTCCACACCCCGGGATCTGCCCATTTTCGAGGATCTTCTGGGAGACGGTTCCCAGCTGGGCATGAAGATGAGTTATGCCGTACAGGAGAGCCCCAGAGGACTGGCTGACGCGTTTATTATCGGTGAGAAATTCATCGGCGACGACCGTGTAGCCCTGGTTCTGGGAGACAATATCTTCTATGGACAGAGCTTCTCCAGAGTTCTGAAGAACGCGGCGGAGCGCGAGACCGGCGCTACCATCTTCGGTTATTATGTAAAGGATCCCCGGGAGTACGGTGTGGTAGAATTCGACGAGCAGGGCAAGGCTCTTTCCATCGAGGAGAAGCCGCAGAACCCCAAGTCCAACTACGCGGTTCCGGGCCTGTATTTCTACGACAACGACGTGGTAGAGATTGCCAAGAATGTAAAGCCGTCCGCGCGCGGTGAGATCGAGATCACCAGTATCAACAACGAGTATCTGCGCCGTGGAACTCTGCAGGTAGAGACTCTGGGACGCGGCTTCGCATGGCTGGATACCGGCAATCACGATGCCCTTTTGGACGCGGCGGATTTCGTAGCAGCCTTCCAGAAGCGCCAGGGCATGTACATCTCCTGTATTGAGGAGATCGCGTACCGCCGCGGCTTTATCGACAAGGAACAGCTGGTGAAGCTGGCACAGCCGCTTCTGAAGACAGCATACGGCCAGTATCTGATCGATGTGGCCAACGGATTATAAATTTTTCAAATAGCTTACAAGGGAGACAATGAAAAATGGGAAAGATTACAGTTGAGACCTGCCCGATCGAAGGTCTGAAGGTGATTACTCCGACCGTATTCGGCGACGAGCGCGGTTATTTCATGGAGACATACAACTACAACGATTACAGGGAAGCAGGCATTGATATGCCCTTTGTACAGGACAACCAGTCCGCGTCCAAGAAGGGCGTACTGCGCGGCCTGCATTTCCAGATTAACCATCCCCAGGATAAGATCGTGCGCGTGGTAAGCGGCGAAGTGTTCGACGTGGCCGTAGACCTGCGCGAGGGATCCGCCACCTACGGACAGTGGTACGGCGTACTGCTTTCCGCGGAAAATAAAAAGCAGTTCTTCATCCCGAAGAATTTCGCCCACGGCTTCCTGGTGCTGTCCGATTACGCGGAGTTCGCGTACAAGTGTACCGATTTCTACCATCCGAACGATGAGGGCGGCCTGCTGTGGAGCGACCCGGATATCGGCGTGGAGTGGCCGATCCCGGAGGGAATGGAGCTGACAATTTCTGAGAAGGATCAGAAATGGGGCGGAATTAAGGAGTTGAAGAAATAAGATGAGTGAGAGTGTACAGCTGACAGCAGAGGTATTTATTGATACAGGTAAGGATTTCCGTCCGGAGGATTCCCTGACAGTGCCCTATACCTGTGCCCTGGGTGAGACCGTAACTCTGGACTTTGACCTGACAGGCTTTGAGCACACCTGTGGCTTCCGGTTTGACCCGCTGCTGGAGGACAGTAGCATGGTGAAGCTGGAGAACCTGGCCCTGACCTATGAGGATGATGAGACCAAACAGATTGAGATGGAGCGGATCAAGACCAACAGTGATGTGGATTTTGATCCCATCTTCGTCTATCTGCATAACGACCCGAAGTTTTTTGTGGACGAGGCTCTGTGCCTGAAGCTTAAAAGCGCGAAGGTGACCTTCCGTGTACTGGAGCTGGGCAATGACAAGAAGGAATACTGGCAGGAGATCAAGAAGCACAGTGTTTCCGAGAAGGAGAAGGCGCAGCTTCTGGGCAAACTGGATATCGCCATGAAGGAAAATCATGCCCTGGAGAAGGAAAATAAGCGGCTGAAGGTGGAGGCTGAGGATATCTATTCCTCCGGCATCTGGAAGCTGCAGCATGACGCTCAGGGTCCCATGAAGGTGATTTTCGGCAAGGGCAATATTCTGACCTTCCTGGCGGCTGTCTATCTGGCTCTCTGCAGTGAGCTGTTCATCTTTAATAACGCTTATTATTCCACACCGCGGCCCAACGACCAGGTGCTGTGCTTCAGCTTTTTCCGCTTCGGCATGGTATTCTTAGGAGCCTTTGTGCTGATTGCCGTGATCAACCGCGTGATTCAGAAAGGATACCGCCGTGAACTTGATTAGTGTCTTTGTCAAATACAGAGCCCTCATTAACCAGCTGGTCCAGAGGGATATCAAAACCAAATACCGGCGCTCTGTGCTAGGACTTCTTTGGACGGTGCTGAATCCTCTTCTGATGATGACAGTACTGTCTATTGTATTTTCCTACTTTTTCTCCCGTTACGGAGATGTGGAGAATTTCCCGGTATATTTGTTGTGCGGCCAGGTCATCTTCAACTTCTTTAATGAATCGACCAGTATCGCCATGGGCTCCATCGTCCACAGCGGCGAACTGATTAAAAAGGTGTATGTGCCGAAATATCTGTTTCCGATTACCAAGGTTATGTCCAGCGGCGTCAACCTGCTGTCTTCCATGATTGCTCTGGTAATTGTGATGGTAGCTACACGCTCCCGCGTGACGCCGACGGTGCTTCTGGCGGTATTTCCGCTTTTGTATGTACTTTTGTTTTCCACAGGCGTGAGTCTGTTTTTATCTGCGGCTGCAGTAAGCTTCCGTGATTTAATGCATTTGTACAGTGTTGTGACCACAGCATGGATGTATCTGACTCCGGTCATTTACCCCATGTCCATCCTGGACGGCGCGCCCAAGTGGGCAGTCTTTATCATCAATGCCAATCCTTTGACTGCGTTTATCAAGATTTTCCGCGCAGTGGTGCTGGATGGTGTGACAGCGCCCTGGATTCTCCATGTGCAGAGTATCGTATGGTGCGTGATTGCGTTGGTGATTGGTTCCCTGGTATTTAAGAAATCCCAGGATAAGTTTATTCTGAAGATATAGGAGAGCAGTATGAAGTTAGAAAATGCCATAGAAGTCAAAGACGTATCCATGTGCTTCAACCTCTCCAGAGAAAAGGTGGACAGCATCAAGGAATACGTGATCAAGATGCTGAAGCGCCAGCTCTTTTACGAGGAGTTCTGGGCGCTGAACGATGTGAGCTTCGAGATTCGAAAGGGCGATTCCGTGGGTCTCATCGGCATGAACGGCTCGGGAAAGAGTACCATGCTGAAGATCATCGCGGGCGTTTTAAAGCCCACCAAGGGTACGGTGGAGACCACTGGAACCATCGCCCCCATGATTGAGCTGGGAGCAGGCTTTGACCACGATCTGACCGCCCGGGAGAATATCTTCCTGAACGGCGCGCTCATCGGCTATTCCCAGGAGATGCTGGAGGAGCGGTTCGACGATATTATCTCGTTCGCGGGGCTGGAGCGCTTCGTGGACGTGCCCATTAAGAATTTTTCATCCGGTATGCTGGCCCGCCTTGGATTTTCCATCGCAACCATCGTAGACGCGGACATTCTGATCATCGACGAGATTCTGTCTGTCGGCGATTATCAGTTCCAGAATAAATGTAAAAAGCGCATCCGGGAAATGATGGATCGCAATACCACAGTACTTTTCGTGTCACACAGTATCGAGCAGGTCAAGGAGATCTGCAACAAGGCCATCTGGATTGACCGGGGACATGTGCGGATGATCGGTGAGGCGGAGGAAGTCTGCGACGCCTACGAGGATCCGAACGCGAAGGAGTAAATAACGAGGAAAGTTATGGAGCAGAATATGGATCAGGAACAAATGGATTATAAAAAACTTTACGAGGCAGAACGGGAAAAGACCGAGGTCCTGGTGAGTAAAATTGAGGAGTCCGAAAAGGAGATTGAGGAGCTGAATTTCAAGCTGGACCGCATCAAGGGCAGCTTTGCCTGGAAGCTGGCGATACCCCTCCGGAAGGGTCTTCATTTCTATGAGAAAACCAGAGATCGTCTGACACGCTATGGTTCTATTCCGGGCATTATGCGAAAGGTTCGCAGTAAGCTTCAGGAGCGCAAGAATATGAAGCGCCACGGCACTGCCAGCTTCCCGAGTCCGGAGGAAGCAAAGGCCCAGCGTGAGACCGTATTTCCAAGGATGATTAAGTTCAGTATTCTGACGCCTCTTTACAATACGCCGGAGAAGTTCCTGACAGAGCTTCTGGACTGCGTACAGGCTCAGACTTACCAGAACTGGGAGTTGTGTCTGGCGGACGGCAGCGACAGCGAGCATGTCTACGTGGGTGAGATCTGCAAGAGATACGCGGAGAAGGATCCGCGTATCAAATATCAGGTGCTGGAGCACAACGAGGGGATCTCCGGCAACACCAACGAGTGCCTGAAAATGGCCACCGGCGAGTATATCGCCCTGCTGGACCACGATGATATTCTGCATCCGGCGGTGCTTTTCGAATACGCAAAGGTCATCAATGAGAAAAATGCAGATTATATCTACTGCGATGAGATCACCTTTGAGGGCGACAGCATTGACCACATGATCGTGCTGCACTTCAAGCCGGATTTCGCCATCGACAATCTGCGCGGCAATAACTACATCTGTCATTTTTCTGCCTTTTCCAGACATCTGCTGGACGAGACAGGCGTCTTCCGGAGCCAGTATGACGGAAGCCAGGATCACGATATGATCCTGCGGCTGACTGCCAAAGCGAAGCTGGTGTACCATGTGCCGAAGGCCCTTTACTACTGGCGCTCCCATAAGGCCAGTGTGGCACAGGATATCAACGCCAAGACCTATGCGGTGGACGCGGCCAAGCGTGCGGTTCACGATCACATCATGGATGTATACGGTATGGACGTAAAGGTGGAGAGCACCCGGGCGTTCCCGACGATTTTCCGGATCCGCTATCCGCTGCTGGAGCGTCCCCTGATCTCCATCGTGATTCCGAATAAGGATCATATGGAGGACCTGTCCCGCTGCGTGGAGTCCATCGTTAATAAGTCCACCTATGAGAATTACGAGATTGTCATTGTGGAGAATAACAGCGAGACAAAAGAGATCTTTGATTACTATAAAGCCCTGGAGCACAATCCGAAGATCCGGATCGTCAAATATGAGGGCGAATTTAATTATGCCAAAATCAACAATTTCGGCGTAAGCTTTACCAACGGCAAGTACGTGCTGCTCCTGAACAACGACATGAAGGTTATCACCAGAGACTGGATGGAGGAGCTTCTGATGTACGCCCAGCGGCCCGACGTGGCTGCGGTGGGCGGCAAGCTGTACTATGCGGACAACACCATTCAGCATGCGGGCATCGTTATCGGCCTTGGCGCTCACCGGGCGGCAGGCCACACCCATTATAAGGATGACAAGATGCATCTGGGCTATATGGGACGTCTGTGTTACGCCCAGGATGTGACGGCTGTGACCGGCGCGTGCCTTCTGGTCAGCCGTGCCCAGTACGACGAGGTGGGCGGCCTGGACGAGGAGTTCCGGGTAGCCTTCAACGATGTGGACTTCTGTCTGAAGCTGCGCCACGCGGGATATCTGAATGTGTTTACGCCTTTTGCGGAGCTGTATCACTATGAATCCAAGACCCGTGGTATGGAAGAGGGCGAGAAGCAGAAGCGCTTCCAGCAGGAGGTAGACATGTTCCGCCGGAAGTGGAAAGCGGATCTGGATGCGGGGGATCCCTATTTTAACCCGAATTTCTCACTGGATTATTCGGATTATACGATTAAATAACTGGTTTTATTAGGAGAACATTTTGAGCAAAAAGCAGATCACACAGAACAGCATAGCGGTGCTTGCGGCCTTCCTGGCTGTGTGCGGGATCAATTTCCTGTATCAGATCCGGGGCACGAGTACCATGCTGTCCAACAGTGTGACAGCGATGCTGATGTTCGGCGCGTTTACTTACGTGGGCGCGCAGTTCCTGAAAAAAGCGGTAAATGCCAGACTTTTGGTTTATGGCGCGGCGGGCGGTATGATGTTCGCGGCGTTTGCCGCCTGGGGGTTTTCGCTGAATTATACGGATACGATCTGGAATCCGCAGGTGCTTCCGGCTTTTGCAGCCTTAAGTCCGTTTTTTACCATCTGCGTGAGCGCAGGGCTGCGGGCACTGGCAGGCGTGTCAGAAAAGAAAGCGCCTGTTAAGACAGGAGCAGAAGGAATACAACAAAATAACGGAGCAATGGAAGCAGACGGACTGATGGGTGTGCATATGAGCCATGCAGACGGCCCGACGGCTTATTTCATCGCCTACAGCTTCCCGGTTCGGAGGTTTTACCGGTTCTGCTTTGCAGTTCTTTTCCTGTCCTGGGTTCCGGTACTCCTGGCTTCCTGGCCGGGCATCTTTTCCTACGACTGCGGCTGGCAGCTGGCGGCGGTGGCCGATCACGCATGGACTGCCCATCACCCGATACTCCATACAGCCATGCTGTGGCTGACGAGACAGCTCGGAAGGGCGCTCACCGGCTCCAATCAGGCCGGAGCGTTTATCTATTCCCTGCTTCAGATGGTTATCCTGTCTGCGTTATACGCGGACGTCTGCCTCTACCTGCGGCAGAAAAAAGCGCCGAAATGGCTGTGGGTCGGCGCGCTTGTATTTCTGGGTTTTCATCCGGTCAACAGCCTGATGGCTCTGTGCGCCACTAAGGATTCGATTTTTACCGCGGTCTTCGCGGTGTTTGTGGTACAGCTTTTACGCATGGCAGAGTACCCGGAGATATTTTTTGCGTCCGGGCGCAGACAGATTCTTTTCTGTGTCAATGTATTTTTCCTGTATGCCTTTCGCAATAACGGTCTGCATACGTTTCTGTTCTGCATCCCTTTTCTTCTGTGGGCATTCCGCAGATACTGGAAGAAAATGCTGCTGCTCTGCGTGATTTGCTTAGGGCTATACGGGATTTATACCGGCCCGGTCTACAGCGCCCTTGGCATTCAGCCGGGAGACGCCAGGGAGATGTGCAGCGTCCTGATGCAGTCCGCCGCCCGTGTATACAATCTGGATTACCAGGGACTGACGGAAGAACAGAAAGAAGGAATCCTTGCCATGATTGACGAGGAGGGCCTGAATACCTATATGTCCCGGTTCGCCGATCCGGTGAAGGCTTATTTTCACGGAAGTGAATTCGCTGAGAATCCCACGCCTTTCTTAAAGACCTGGGTCAGTGTGGGAATGACCCATAAGAAAATGTATATCGACTCATTCCTGGCGGGAACCTTCGGATACTGGTATCCGGGCAATTCCATCGAGGAGACGGACAAGGGCAAGGATTACTTTGAATATGACTGCAAGGAATTCCGGGCGGACGTGGATGTGACTATGGAATCCAAAATCCCGGTCCTTTCAGAATTTTATAGAAAAATCGGAAATGAAGCCTCTTTCCAGAAGGCTCCGGTTATCGCGGCCACCTTTAATCTGGGGTTTTACACCTGGTTATGGCTGTTTACCATACTGGTGCTTCTGTATGCGCGGCAGTGGAAGCAGCTGATTGTGATGGCGCCCTTTACCGGCTATTTCCTGACGAACCTTCTGGGTCCTGTGGTGAAAATGCGGTATCACTACCCGTTTATCGCCTGCATGCCGCTGATGCTGTATCTGCTGTGGCGTGTATACAAAGAGAAAAAGAGTCAGGCAGAAACAGATTTTTAAAGACGGAGGACACGTCATATGGATAAAGTAGCGGTACTGATTCCCTGCTACAACGAGAGCAAAACAGTAAAAAAGGTGGTAGAGGATTTCCGAAAATCCCTGCCGGAGGCGGCGATCTATGTCTACGACAACAATTCCACCGACGGGACCGGCGAGCTTGCCAAAGAGGCCGGCGCCATTGTGCGCCATGAATACCAGCAGGGCAAGGGCAACGTCATACGCCGGATGTTCCGGGAGATTGACGCGGAAGTGTATGTGATGGTGGACGGCGACGACACCTACCCGGCGGAAGCAGCTCCGGAGATGGTACGAAAAGTAGTGGAGGAGCAGTCCGATATGGTGGTGGGAGACCGGCTTTCGTCCACATATTATACCGAAAATAAAAGACCTTTCCACAATTTTGGAAATTCCTTTGTAAAGAACTGCATTAACCGCTTCTTCGATACGAACATTCAGGACATTATGACCGGCTACCGGGCCTTTAATTATCAGTTTGTGAAGACCTTCCCGGTATTGTCTCACGGTTTTGAGATTGAGACCGAGATGAGCATCCATGCGGCGGATAAGCATATGCAGGTGGATCATGTGATCATCGACTACCGGGACCGCCCGGAGGGCAGCGTATCTAAGCTGAATACCTTTTCCGACGGCTTCAAGGTACTGACCCGGATCCTGAATCTTTATAAGAATTATAAGCCCCTGGGCTTTTTCTCTCTGTTGGCGGGTATCCTGACCGTGCTGGGCGTGGTATTCCTGATTCCGATTCTGACCGAATACTGGAAGACCGGACTGGTGCCCCGCTTCCCAACCCTGATTGTCTGCGGCTTCGTGCTGATTGCGGCGCTCCAGTCGCTTTTTGCGGGACTGGTGCTGCAGAGCATGGAGCAGAAGAACAAGCAGGATTTTGAGATGCAGCTTATCGCGGCCCATGAGACCTATAAAAGCCTGCAGAAGGAAGCAAAGGAGCAGGAAGTATGAAGCAGGCAGTGAAAAGAACAGGCGCAGCCGCGGCGGCGTCTGTTCTTCTTGCGTTTATCTGTGGTTTGGCGGTGTATCAGACCATGGGTTTTGTGTACGCTATCGCCGACGACGTGATTATGCGGGATATTGCGTCCGGAGCCTTTACCGGGACGCCGGACGGTCATCTGTTTTTTGTGCAGTACGCGCTGGGACGGACGATAAGTAGCCTGTACCGGATAAACGGCAGGGCAGACTGGTACGGCTTTTTTATGGCGGGCGCTGTATTCTTAAGCCTGGCAGCGATTCTTTACCGGGGTCTGGCAGCAAAAAAGAGCTGGAAATGGAAAGGTGTGTACTGCGTGGGCGCAGTCGGCGTGACGCTTACGGCCCTGCTTTCTCATGCGGCGCAGTTTGAGTGGACCATCAGCGCAGCGGCATTGGGCGCGGCGGCTTTGTTCCTTTATGTGTCCGCGGGGGGGCGTAAAACCGGTCTGGCCGACGGCGTATGGATCTGGATGCTTCTGATACTGACCTATGGGATCCGTTCAGACGTGTTCTTTATGGTACTGCCCGGTTTTGGTCTGGCTTTTCTGTGGAAAGCGTTTCAGAAAAATGAGAATGGAAATAAATGGAAAATAAATTTCCGGGAACTGCTGCTTCCGGTTCTGGTATTTTTCGTCATCGGTCTGCTGTTCCTGCTGGAAAAGAAGGCCTACAGCGGTCCCGAATGGGCGGAATTTCAACGGTTCCAGAATGCGCGCTCGGAGGTTTATGATTATTACGGAGTGCCGGCCTATGAGGCGGATCCGGAATTCTTTGATGAACTTGGGATTAGCAGTGAGGAGGTACGGGCCCTGCGTCACTATGCCCTCTATCTGGTAGACGGCATAGATGCGCAGATGATGGAGAAGTTAAGCGTCGAAGCGCGGCGGCAGACAGACGGAGAGCCTGGCACAATGGCGAAAATAAAAGCGGCGGTAAAGCTGGCCGCGGAACAGTTCTTTTCTCCGGAATATCGGAACGTCAGCCTGTCGGTGGCGGTATTTTTCCTGCTGGCCGTGATATTGCTATGGAAACGGGAAAAACGGCTGTATCCTCTGCTCCTGTTGTACCTGTGCGCCCATGGCCTGTTGTGGCTGGCTCTGGGATACGCGGGACGGCTGCCGGAGCGGGTGGCATTTTCCCTGCATCTGGTGATGCTGGGGGGTTTTGGTGGTCTGTTTACGAGTCTTTGCGAAAAAGAGGAGGATCGCTGCCCCTGGCTTCGCCCGGTGGCCGGAATTCTCTGTATTCTGTCAGTCCTTACCGTGCTTTTGCAGTGGCAAAGCTCCACAGTCAGCAACCGGGAGAAGCTGGCCATGGACAGCAGCTTTCAGACCTTTAAGAATGCATGTAAGGAAGAAACGGAAAAGCTCTATTTTATCGAAACCTATATGGCGGAGCCGGTGGGCGGCGCCCGGGTCGTGACCAATGGCAATTTCGCCCTGAACCGCTGTCTGACCTTTGGCGACTGGTATACGGATTCCCCGCTGGATCAGGAGCGTTTCATGGCGCTTGGCGTGAAATCAGTGGAGCAGACCCTGTTTACCGATGAAAACGCGTACCTGGTGGCGCGCGATGTGGAGGATCCGGGTTTTCTGGCTTCCTGGCTTGCCTGGAAGAAGCCGGGGGCAGAGCTTACACTCACCGAAAATCGTGAGATAGACGGAAGAATGTACTATTTTTATCAGATACAGGAGTGAAACAGATGGACATAAGGACGAAAGGAGAAATGAACAGAGGATGGCGCGTCTTCGGCGCGATGCTGGCGGCGTGTTTACTGACAGGCTGCTGGTTTCTCTTTGTATACAAAACCGTTCCCTTTATCTATGACATCAACGATGATGTGGCCATGCGGAATGTGGCAGCGGGCGTCATTACCGGCTCGCCGGACGCCCATCTTCTGCATATCAAATATCTGCTGGGCCTGGTGATAAGCGGTCTCTATCAGTGCTTCCCGGGGCTGGACTGGTACGGACTGACCATGATTGGCGTAGTGCTGCTGTCCTTTGCCCTCTGCCTGTACCGCGGTCTGGTATCCGAAAAAGGAATTTTCTGGAAAATCATATATGCAGGCATAGTATTGCTCCTGATGACGGCCCTGGGAATCCAGCATGTATCGGCGTTTCAATGGACGACGGCGGCGGGCATCGCGGGCGCGGCGGGCATCTTCCTGTTTTACACGGCAGGGGAAGGACCGGACTGGCAGATCCGGATGGAAGAAGGAATCGCGGTATTTCTGGTTCTGGTATCGCTCCTGATTCGTGACGACGTCTTTTTCATTACCGTTCCGGCAGCAGCCCTGTGTTTTTTGTGGAAATATGCCGCAAAAGGACAATGGAAATGTGGAAAAGTCACATTTCCGTTCCGCCTGAAGCACCTGTTTGTGCCGGTGGCGCTGGCAGTGGGCGTCCTGGTGATTCTGGCAGTGGAGGCCTTTGCCTATCGTTCCCCGGAATGGAGGACCTTCCGGAAGTATAATACAGACCGGGAAGCCATCATGGATTATTATGGACTTCAGAATTACGAGACCGACCCGGCCATTTACGACGGGCTGGGTATTACGCCCGAGGAAGCGGAGAATTTACAACGCTATTCCCTGTATCTGGCGGACAATTTGTACCCGGAGAAAATGGCGGCGCTGGCCCGGCACGAGAAGGAGGCTTATACGGCTTCCCATCCGCTGAAGGAGCGCCTGAGTATAGCCTTTACGGAAATTTATGAGCATTTTACGAAGGATACCTATCATCCGGCCAATCTGATTGCCATCGCGGTCATTGCCCTGGGGCTTGCGCTCTGCGCGGCACGCTCCCGGCGAAGCCTGGGGCTGGGCTTAAGCTTTCTGGTGCTTTGGTTCGGTTACTGGGGCTATCTGGGCTACCGGGACCGTCTGCTGGAGCGTGTGGGCTTTGTGCTGTATTTTATGGCAATCTTCTTGTTCCTGGGAATCTGGTATCGGATTCAGGTACTGGGGGAGAACGACGACGGAACGGAGCGGCAGACAGACAGCGTGGGAAAAATCTGCCCCGGCAGCATCATACTGACCTTCGGGCTCTTTTGTGTCCTGACCCTGACGGCTGCGAACACCTGGCGGAGCGTGCAGTCTTACAATACAGGCCGTCGCGACTACAACCTGGAATTCCTGGATGTGAACCGCTACATGGCAGAGCATCCGGAAAATGTCTACTTTATGACGACCTTTTCCATTGAAACCTATACGGATAATTTTACCGTAAAGCGGGATTTCACCTTCAGTAACCTGCTTTCTGTGGGCGGCTGGCACACCTTTTCCCCGCTGGAAAACGCAAAGTGCGCGAAGCTTGGCATCACCGATCCGAAAAAGGATATTGTGACAAAGGATAATGTCTATGTGATTTCCCTGGAAAATATCAATCTGCGTTATATGGATCGATATTTTGAGAGCATTTACGGCGGGCAGTACCGGGGCAGAGAGCTGGCAGATACGCTGAATTACGGAGAGCAGAATTTTGAGGTGTATGATTTTACGGCGGAGGAGTGAGAAACGATGATTGGATTTAATGTAGCGCCCTTTACGGGAAAAGAATTTGATTATATCAGAGAGGCCATTTCCGCGGAGCATATCTGCGGTGACGGCATGTTTACGAAGAAATGCAGCGCCTGGATCGAGGAGAAGACCGGAACGGCAAAGGCTCTTCTGACCACTTCCTGCACCCATGCCACGGAGATGGCGGCATTGCTTCTTAATATTCAGCCGGGCGACGAGGTCATCATGCCGGCCTATACCTTTGTGTCCACAGCGGACGCGTTCGTGCTGCGGGGCGCAACGCCGGTCTTTGTGGATATCCGGCCTGATACCATGAACATGGATGAGAAGCTGATTGAGGCGGCAATCACAGAGAGGACGAAAGCCATCGTGCCGGTTCACTACGCGGGTGTGGCCTGTGAGATGGATACGATTATGGAGATAGCGAAAAAGCATCATCTGGCGGTTGTGGAGGACGCGGCCCAGGGCGTCTGCGCCTGGTATAAGGGACGGGCTCTGGGGACCATCGGTGATTACGGCTGCTACAGCTTCCATGAGACGAAGAACTTTTCCATGGGAGAGGGCGGTGCGCTGCTGATTCGGGATCCACAGCAGATTGAAAACGCGGAAATCCTGCGGGAGAAGGGAACTAACCGTTCCAAATTTTTCCGCGGACAGATTGATAAATATACCTGGGTGAACTATGGAAGCTCCTATCTGCCCAGCGATATGAACGCAGCCTATCTGTGGGCTCAGCTGGAAGCGGCAGATTGCATCAATGGGGAAAGAATGAAAACCTGGGATTTGTACTGGGAAATACTGGAAAGCCTGAAAGAAGCGGGAAGGATTGAGCTTCCCTTTATTCCGGAAGGCTGTGAGCACAACGCGCATATGTTCTGGATCAAGGCGGCAGATCTGGAAGAACGTACCCGGCTCATTGCCTTTTTGAAGGAGCAGGGAATCCAGACGGTATTCCACTATATTCCGCTGCACACGGCTCCTGCAGGCCAGAAATTTGGCCGTTTCCATGGGGAAGATCGATACACAACAAAGGAGAGCGAGCGGCTTCTGCGGCTTCCGTTGTACTATGGATTAAAGGAAGAACAGGTACGCTTCATAGCGGAAAAGGTAAAAGAATTCTATGGAAAATAAGAAAAAAATCGTCATAATCGGCGCCAACAGCTTCCAGAATCCGTTGATTTTGAAAGCAAAGGCCCTGGGCTATGAGACCCATGTATTCGCATGGCAGGACGGTTCCATCGGAGAGCGGACTGCCGATCACTTTTATCCCATCAGCATCGTGGAACGGGACGTTATCCTGGAAAAATGCAGGGAGATACAGCCCGACGCAGTGGCTTCCATCGGCTCCGATCTGGCCATGCTGACGGTCAACTATGTGGCCGGGAAGCTGGGGCTGCCCTGCAACAGCATGGAATGTACGGAGATCTCCACAAATAAATATGCCATGCGGAAGGCCTTTCGGGCAGCGGGCGTGCCGGTGCCGGGCTTTTACGAGGCGGACGCGGAGACAACAGCGGCGGATCTGAGCGGACTGAAGCTCCCGGTGATTGTAAAACCCACGGACCGTTCCGGCAGCAGGGGGATAACTAAGGTGGAAGAATGGGGACAACTGTCGGAAGCATTACAGGCTTCGGTGGATAACTCCTTCGAAAAGAAGGCCATTGTAGAAGAATACCTGACCGGTCCCGAATACAGCTGTGAATGCGTCAGCTGCCGGGGAAAGCATCATTTCCTGGCAGTCACAAAGAAGTACACCACAGGAGAGCCCCATTTCATCGAAACCGGCCACCTGGAGCCGGCACCCCTGACAGACGCTCAGAGAGAGGCCATTCAGAAGGCAGTCTTTGCGGGGCTCGACGCCCTGAAGGTGGAAAATGGCGCTTCCCACACAGAATTTAAGCTGGAGGGCGAGAGTGTCCGCATCATCGAAATCGGAGCCCGGATGGGCGGCGACTGCATCGGCTCGGATCTGGTGGAACTGTCTACAGGCTATGATTTCGTACGGATGGTCATCGACGTGGCGGCGGGACGCGAGCCCTCCTTTGAGAAGGTGCGGGAACCGAAGACCGCGTACATCCATTTTATTTTCACGAAAAAGGATTTGGATCTGCTGGAGAAGTTAAAGAGAGAGATTCCGGAAAAGATACATTTTATCAGCGAGCTTACGGAGGTGCGTGAGGGCACCGTGACGGACAGCTCCACCCGGTTTGGCTATTTTATCCTGGCTTTTGAAAGCCTTACTGAAGCAAAGGAGTATGTAACCTTATGAAAAAGATTTCACCGAAATTAATTCTGGCGCTGCAGCTGGTGGTCATGCTTTACACCCTGTCCAGCGTGGCGGCGAAGATGGCTTCGGGCCAGTCGTTCTTAAGCCTTCCGTTTCTTATCTATTACGGCGTGGAAATCCTGATTCTGGGATTCTATGCCATCGCATGGCAGCAGATCATCAAGCGCTGCGATCTGTCCGTGGCCTATGCCAACCGTTCCATGGCGATTCTGTGGTCGCTGGTCTGGACTGTGATCTTCTTTCATGAGTCCCTGACGGTCAAAAATATCATAGGAGTGCTCATTGTTTTCGCAGGAACAATGATTGTGAACAGCGATGGTGAATAAATATATGCTTCTTCTGGTGGCGTCGGTCATCGTGGCGTCCCTGTCCCAGATTTTACTGAAAAAGAGCGCGTCCAAAGCCTATACGTCGGTCATAAGGGAATACCTGAATGCCTATGTGATCATAGGCTATGGCATGATGGTGCTCTCCACGCTTCTGACCGTAGGCGGCTATGCCGGTCTGGAGTACAAGAATGGCGCGGTCATTGAATCGCTGGGCTTCGTTCTTGTGATGATTTTAAGCCGCCTGGTCTTCGGCGAGAAGATCACGAAAAAGAAGCTTCTCGGAAATGTGCTGATTCTTCTGGGGATCTTCGTATTTTACAGTTAAAACATCGGTTTATCGCAGCTGCTGTCCGCAGTCACGACCTGACGGATGGTGTACTGGGGCGCGTTGTTGATGCTGATATAGATACGGCCAATGTATTCGCCGATCATACCCAGCATAATCAGAATCAGACCGCCCAGGAAAAAAATGGAAGCAATAATGGAGCTCCAGCCCATCTCAATGGAGCTGTCTACCAGCTTGCGGATAACCACATAGATTCCGTACAGAAAACCGATGCAGGCGCAGGCCGAGCCACAGAAGGTGGCAATTCGTAAGGGCTTTACGGAAAATGCGGTAAAGCCGTTGAACCACAGGGCCAGGAGCTTGCTGAAGGTATAGCCGGATTCGCCCACCATGCGCTCATGATGGGTCACGGGGACATTGGCGATGTTCCGGGTGGCACGGAAAATCAGGCCTTCGATATAGGGATAGGCATTTTCATAGCGGAGAATCTCATCGGCGATAAAGCGGCGCATGATGAAATAGCTGGTGACCCGGAGACCCTTTGGCTTACCAATCAGGCTTTCGGTCATACGCTCGTTCATCCAGGTGCCGAAGTTGCGGAAGCCGCTGTGCATTTTGTGGGCGTAGGAGGCGTAGACCACGTCCCAGCCTTCCTTCATCTTGTCCACCAGAGTGAACAGCTCGCAGGCGGGCGTCTGGCCGTCGTCGTCCAGAGAAATGATGAGATCCCCGGTACAGTGCCGGTAACCGGCCATCAGGGCTGCGTGCTGGCCGAAGTTTTTGGCCAGATCAATGCCGGTGATATGGGAATCCGCAAGGGCAAGGGCGCGGATGCGCGGCCAGACCCGATCCGGGGAACAGTCATTGACCAGAATGATTTCGTAATCATATTCCGGGCGCTGCTTCAGGGTTTCGCGGATTTCATTTACTACAATTTCAATTGTGGTTTCCGAGCCGTAGCAGGGAATCACAAAGGATAATTTTTCCATGTAAAATACTTCCTGCTTTCTTAAAATTTGACTGAGTTCAGTATAGCGTCTGCGGGAAGTCTTGTCAATCGGAGGCGAAGACGGTATACTGGTGCAGGTAACAGGAAAAAGACAGAGGAATTACGAATGAAAGATAAATTAAAGTGGCTGGCGGCATTTGCCATACCGGCTTTCGGGTATCTGATGTTTGAAACCACAACGGGGAATCTGCTGCATATCAGTTTTCCCAGAGCGGTTATCAATCTGCTTTTCTATTATTTCCTATACATACTGGTGTATCTGGCGGTGAACCGGTTTCGGGCAGCGGCTGCAGGAACGACGGTAGTATTGTATATTCTGGCGGCGGCAGATTATTATGTGCTGCAGTTTAAAGGGGCGCCGCTTCTTCTGCCACAGGATCTGACGGCCTGGAGGACAGCGGCTGCAGTGGTATCCAATTATCACATCACGTTCGCGAAATCAGTGGCCTGCGGCGCAGTGCTTCTTATTTTGATGCTTCTGCTGATCTGGCGGCTGCGCATGGAAAAGCTGACCTGGAAAAAGCGCGGAATCGCGGCGGGCTGTTATGTGCTCTGTCTCACAGCCTGGCTGCTGGCTTTTTACAGATACGATATTAAATACACCCTGGCCGGAATTGACGACGATGTATTCTGGTGGAGCCTGGAGGGCAGCTATCAGGATTTCGGCTATGCCACCTCCACGGCTATTCTGGCGAAATCTATGATAATTGAGAAGCCCGCCGGATATTCCGTAAGCGAGGCAGCGCGAATCGGGGAAACGGTTTCTTACGAAAGCACGCCGGTTTCAGAGACCACTCCGGAGAATCTGATTGTGATTATGAACGAGAGCCTGTCGGATATGCGTGTTATCCGGGATTTTCAGACGAATCAGGAGTATTTTCCGTTTATCAGCAGTCTTACCGATAATACCATCCGGGGCAATCTGTATGTGCAGGTGTTTGGCGGAGGAACCAGTAATACAGAGTATGAGGTTCTGACCGGCCACAGCATGGCGCTTCTGCCTTATGTAATCAGCGCGTACCAGGCTTACTGCCGTCCGGAGGAATACGGTATGGCCAGCACATTGAAGGCCCAGGGCTATACCGCGGTGGCCATGCATCCCAATATCTCGGGAAACTGGAATCGGAAAAATGTATATCAGTATATGGGATTTGACGAATTCATTTCCAGCGGCGGATTCCAGGAGGCGGAGCGGCTTCGCAATTATGTCAGCGATCTGGGAGATTATCAGCGGCTGATAGAACGTTACGAGGAAAAGGAGCCGGGAGAAAAGCTGTTTGTGTTTAATGTAACCATGCAGAATCACGGGGGCTATGAGGAAGCATTTCCGGATTTCCGGCAGGAAATACAGGCCGGAGGCGATGTGGCGGGATACGAGCAGGCGGATCGCTATCTGTCGCTGATGAAAAAGTCAGATGAAGCCTTTGCCTATCTGCTGGATTATTTTTCACGGGTGGAGGAACCGACAATGATCGTGATGTTTGGCGATCATCAGGCTGCCATTGAAAATGGGTTTTATGAAGCATTGTATGGAAAATCCATGAAAGAGCTGACAGCGGAAGAAGCGGATAAGCAGTATGTGACGCCATTTATCATCTGGACCAATTATGAGCTGGAGAGTCAGGAGATAGACAAAATCAACGCCAATTATCTGGGGGCGAAGATTCTCGAGACGGCCAACCTGGAACTCACAGATTATGATAAGCTGCTTCTGAAGACCTGGGACTCGGTCCCTGCCCTTACGAAAAATGGTTACTATCTGGCGGATGGCAGCTATACAGCCTGGGGCAAAAATACGGAAAAGCCGGAGGAGCTGTTGGATTATCAGAAGCTGGAATACAATGCCGTGGCGGATCGGAAAAACCGAATCGACGAACTCTTTACTATCACACCTTAGGAGATGACATGAAAAAAAAGTTCATAATAACAGCGCTCCTCATCCTGGCGGCCGGCGTCGGAGGATATGGACTTCATCAGTATCTGTATGTGGAGGCAATCACGGACGTCCAAATCTTAAATATGCCGGAGGACGGATATACGCTCACCCGCTATACACAGGAAGCGCGGACGCCCATTGCGGCAAAGGCCGGGACGCGAAATAAGCTGGCGGATACGGCGCTTCGCTATGAGTCCTCCGACCCGGTGGTGGCGGAGGTGACGGATGAGGGCGTATTGATTGGACACACGCCCGGCACAACGGCTGTGCGGGTGACTGCTGTCGGAAATCCGAAGGTGTATACGGAGGTGCCGGTAACGGTGGTACAGAAGGCTGTCCGCATGGAAGTCTCCCTGCCGGAGGAGCTTCCGGTCAATGAGTACTATTATCTGGTACATCGGGGGGACAGCGTATCCTTTCAGCCAAAGCCCACACCGGCCAACGCGCAGGTGGAAAATGTCACCTATGAAAGCAGTCGTCCGGATGTGGCCTACGTGACGGAGCGTGGCGAAATCCGGGCGTTCAAGGGCGGAACCACGCTGGTCAGCGTTTACTGGACAGGACCCTACACGCCGGAGGGACAGAAGGAGCTGCTGGGTGAATTCTGGCTGAATGTGTGCCGCCGGGGCGATCACGACAGCCTGGCCCGCCACGAAATCCAGTGGTATGAGGAAAGCTGCCTTATTGCCCATGCCCTGGGAAATGCGGGCGAGTATAAATACACGAATACCCGGGACGCCCTGGAGGAGTCCATTTCCGAAGGCTTCAAAATCATCGAGGTGGATCTGGCCAAGACGTCTGACGGTGAGATTGTCTGCCGCCACAACTGGAAGAAGGATACCTTCGACGTGTCCTATGACGGGCACATTCCGGATCTGGCCACCTTTGAGCGGGAAAAATACTACGGAACCCTGACGACACTGACGGCCAGAGGCCTTCTGGAAATCTGGTCGGAGCATCCGGAGCTTTATTTTATCACCGATGTGAAGCAGGATGAAAACACCGATTTGCCCGAGGTCATGGAGAAATTTGTGGCCCTGGCCAGGGAAATGGGACAGGAAAAACTGCTGGATCGTCTGATTGTGCAGTTGTATAATGCGGAAGATTATGATAAAATCAATGCGATTTATTCCATGAAGCACTGGCTGTTTACCTTCTATCAGCTGCCGAAGACGACGGAAGCAGAGGAAGCGGCGGCCAAATACTCCAAGGAGATGAATTTCGGAGCCTTCACGGTGCCGGTCAAGTGGAAGAAGACCGCCTACTTCGTGAACCTGGCGGCGGACAATAAGCTGGATATGTTTGTCCATGTGGTGGACGAGCCGTCGGAGATCCGAAAATATATGAAAAAGGGCGTGTACGGCTTCTACACCGATTACTGGAGCCCGCGCGCCTTAGAAGAACTGAGAGAAAGTGGAGAATAGTACGAAATGAAAAAATTATTCGGACAGATTGTAAAATTTGGAGCCGTGGGCTTCCTGTGTTTCTTTATTGATTACTTTATTATGGTGGCTTTAACTGAGCTGGTGGGAATCCCATCCTTTATTTCCAGTGCATGCTCCTACACCATTTCTACCGTAGTCAATTACATCTTAAGCATTACTGTAGTCTTCGACGCGGATAAGAATGCCAATAAGACGGCCCAGTTCGGTATCTTTGTAGTCTTAAGCCTGATTGGCCTTGGTATCAACCAGCTCCTTATGTGGGCAGGTACCGGCTGGCTGGAGGGTCTGATGGATCAGAGCAGCCTGCTGGCGGCATATTCCCGTTACGCGTACATGGTAGTGAAGATTTTCGCGACCGCAGTGGTGATGGTTTACAACTTTATTACACGTAAAATTTTTATCGAAAAGCACTGAGCAAAATAAGCGCTTTCAGAAAGGAGCAGATATGAGGGAGAAAAGGATAGCACTGGCTGTCTGCCTTGTGTTGCTCCTTATCAGTTCCGTCTGGCTGATAAGGTTTCCGGTGCCGGCATCTGCGTTGGATTCCCAGGTGCTGACTGTCAAAAAGGCGGAGAAGCTGATGAAAAGCCTGACGCCGGTAGAAGGGGAGGAGCGGCTGCTTACCGGTCTTTATTTCGCGGACGGGGAGCTGCCCTGCGACGAGGCCAGCCGGACCTGGTACATTCCGGTGGACATGGACAATTCCGCCTGGGAGAGCGGAAGCTTTCAGGGAGCGGACGGCGTCGAGCTCTATCTTCTGGACAATCCGCTGCTTGATGATAAGCAGGAGTCCGTAAAGACCGGTAAGGCCTATCGGCTGCTGGCGGTGAAGGGCGGAAATTATGAGATCGTACAGGTGGTATTTTCAGGACTGCCCATGATAAGCCTCACGACGGACAGCGGCGAGGAGATCCGCTACGACGAGATCTACGGAACCATGCGGTTCTATGCGGCGGACACCAAGGAAAACTGGGTGACGGAAAGTGTCATGAGCGCCCATATTCGGGGCGGATCCAGCCGTCTGAACCCGAAGAAATCCTACAAAATGACCCTGTACAAGCAGAACCAGACAGGCGCGGGCGCTTTGCGGAAAAACAAGCTGTCCTTCCTGGGAATGCGGACCGACGACGAGTGGCTGCTCTATGCCATGTACAGCGAAGACTCGAAGGTACGTGATAAACTTTCTCAGGATATATGGAACGAATCAGGCGCTTTGGGTATTGAATCGACCGGTTTTTATGGCTATCATATGGAATACATTGAGGTCTTTCAAAATGGGGAATACCGCGGTATCTACGGTCTGATGGAGCCGGTGGACTACAAGCAGCTGGGTCTGACCAAAGAAAACGGAAAGAATCCGGAGGAGTATCTGTACAAGCAGAAGGATCCGGAGGTCTATGAGCTGAAGGGAAATCACAGCGCGGATGATGAAGCCCATCGGGAAGTCCTCGACACATACCTTGCATATCTGGGGGCAGACGACGAGACCTTTGCGGCCCATATCGGGGAGTTGATCGATGTGGATAACGCGCTGGACGTCTGGCTCTATCTTCAGGCTGTCATCGGCATGGATAATATTCAGCGGAATATCTTCTATCCGGCGGTCTGTGCGGACGACCGGTATCAGATTCGTTTCATGCCCTGGGACATGGATTATACCTGGGGAAATGTACACGATTTTGATGCGGGGAACCGTACCAGGTTCTCGGAAGACATTCTGACCATGCGCATCGCCTGGAAAATAGGCGACCGTCTGGTGAAGCTTGACGTGGACGACGCCCGGGCGAAGGTCACGGCCAGATGGAAGGAGCTGCGGGAAAGCGTCTATTCCGACGGGTGGCTCTGTGAGCATATAGATACGTATGCCCACAGCGTGGTGGATTCCGGAGCCTTTGAGCGGGATCAGGCTATTTGGGAAAATGGCGGACATAATTCCGACTATGAGAGTCTGAAAGAGCTTGCCTGTGACCGGATGGCCTTTCTGGATGAGCAGATGGCCGATCCGCTTTCCTATCTGGATTTGGAGGAGTATGTGGAGTGAAAAAGAAGATAGCGCTTCTTTTAAATTTGATATTGCTTGGCTGCTGCCTCACAGGCGTCTTCTGCTGGCGGTTCCTTACGCCGGCACTGGGCTATCGGAGCGCGGACGCGGAGGATATAAAAGCCATGAAAGCGACTCATACGCAGGCGGCGGAGCCGTTTTTTACGGCGTTGGCGTTTTCCGGAGAGCAGCTGCCCTATGACAGCGCCACCTCGACCTTCTATCTGCCTCTGGATATGGAGACGGACGTATGGGAGAGTGGGGAGCTTAGCTCCCTCGATAAGAGCGTGCAGCTCCTTTTTGAGGAAGATATGGCCGACACGGACAAGCAGGAAGCCATCCGGACGGGAAAACCCTTCTGTTTCTATGCAGTAAAGGATGGGGAGTATCAGATCTGTCAGGTGGTGGCCACCGGCCTTCCGGTCATTTCCATTGAGACGGCAGAAAGCGCGGACACAGAAGTTTTTGGCGGAAGCGCCTTTTTCTGGGATAATACCACCAAGATAAACTGGACCTCATCCAGCATTCTGGAGGCCCATATCCGCGGCAATACCAGCCGCATGTATCCGAAGAAGGGGTACAAGCTGACCCTGAAAAAGCAGAAGAAAAGCGGCGATATTGTAGCAGATAAAAAATCTCTGTTCGGCCTGCGTTCGGATGATGAGTGGATTCTGAACGCCATGTATACAGATTCTTCCAAGATCCGCGACAAGCTGAACGCGGATCTCTGGAGTGAAATCGGCGCGGTGAGAAGCGATTTCCCAAGCGCTTATTTCGGCACCCGGATGACCTATGTGGAGGTTTTCTTCAACCACGAATACTGGGGACTCTATATGCTGGCGGAGCCGGTGGATTCCAAGCAGCTGAACCGCGCGAAGCTGAACGAGGGCAAGGCGGAGGAGTATTCCTACAAGTCTGTGACGCCGCAGACCCTGCCTACGGAGGAGCTTCTGAATCAACCGGAGTATGGTCAGAACCTGGACGGCTATGAGCTGAAGGGCAAGCGGGATACGGTGGAGCGTTCCAACTGGGAGCCGCTGCTTGACTATCTGAAGCTGCGGGATCTGACCACAGATGAAGAATTCCGGGAGACGGCCTCGGCTCTTACGGATCGGGAGGGTGCTCTGAACGTCTGGATTTTCCTTCAGGCGGTGCTGGGCATTGACAACCGCGGAAAAAATATGTATTATGTGGCAAAGCAGACTGCGAGCGGTCCGAAGCTGTACTTTGCGCCCTGGGACATGGATATTACCTGGGGAGACGCCTTAAGTGAAAATGAGGACGGAGACAGCGTGTGGAAGGTAGGGCTGTTTACCGGTCTTTATTCCGAGCGGATCAACTGGGCCTACGGCGACCGTCTGGTGGAGCTTGACGTGGACGAAACAAGAGATTATGTAAACCGGACATGGAAGGAGCTGCGGGCCGGCGTTTTCTCAGAGGAAAATCTGACGGAGCGTATCGACGGCCTTGTACATCAGGTGCAGGATTCCGGCGCTTACACAAGGAATGAAGAACGCTGGCCGGACAGCAGCAGCGGACAGAATTACGACCTGTTCAAGCGGATGGCCTTTTATCGGTTTGGCATCCTGGATTATTATTTTAACGGCAATCTGGAGGAATACATGGGGCTTGGATACGAATAGGCCCCGCTCTAAAGGAGAAAACATGGAGTATCGGCATGAATTAAAGTATGTGATTACGGCGGCGCAGCAGGCGCTTCTGGAAAACCGGATTCAGGGTTTGATAAAGCCGGACAGTCACGTGGGCGCGGACGGTATGTATCACATCCGCAGTCTGTATTTTGACGATTACTATAACAGCTATTATAAGGAAAATGAGATCGGCAGCGATCCGAGAGAAAAATTCCGGATCCGCATCTACAATGCCGGTACGGGGCGTATCAGCCTGGAACTGAAGCGGAAAGAACACGGCATGACCCAGAAGCTTTCCTGCCGCCTGACCGAGGAGCAGTGCAGGGAGCTGATGGCCGGAAGACCCCTTCCGATGGATCCTTCTTATCCGCCGGTATTGCAGAAGCTGAACCTGCAGATGCGGACGAGACTCTTAAGACCCCGGATTATCGTAGAGTATGACCGAATTCCCTATGTAGATCCCCTGGGCAACACCCGTATTACGCTGGATCTGAATATCCGTTCTTCCAGCTATACGAGCCTGTTTCTGACGGAGCAGCCGCCCATGCGGCCCATTATGCCGAAGGGGCGGAATATTCTGGAGGTCAAATACGACGAGTTCCTGCCGGATTACATATACCGGAATCTGCAGCTTGACAGCTTACAGCAGACGGCATATTCCAAATACTACCTATGCAGACGGTACTCCTTCACGGGGATACCGGATTAAAATAAAGAATTCATAAAAAGACTATGGAGGATATGAAAAATGGGATTTAAAGATGTATTCAAAAAGTCGTTTCTCGAAGGCTTTACCAGCATGGACATTTCTGCCGGACGGATTATGGCGACCTTTGCAGTGACCTGTATTCTGGCCTGCTATGTATTTCTGATTTACCGCCTGGTGACCAGAAAGTCCTTTTATTCCAAGGGCTTCAATGTGTCTCTGGCAGCCATGTCCGTGATTACTGCGGCCATCATTCTGGCTATGCAGTCCAACCTGGTAATCTCCCTCGGTATGGTCGGCGCCCTGTCTATTGTGCGTTTCCGTACCGCCATCAAGGATCCGATGGATCTGGTGTTCCTGTTCTGGTCCATCAGTATCGGTATCATCTGCGGCGCAGGTCTCTATGAGGTAGCGCTTCTGACCTGTCTGGTGGTGACGATTCTGATTCTGGTGTTGGAGAACCTGCCGGCTTCCAGAGCACCCATGATGCTGGTGGTCAATGTGACCGATGCGGATAAAGAGGACGCGATTCTGGATATCGTAAAGAAATACAGCCGTTTCTACAAAGTAAAATCCAGAAACCTGACAGCAGGCGCCCTGGATATGGTAGTCGAGGTACAGGTGAAGGAAGAGGGCGCCTTTGTGAAAGAGGTCGCTGCGGTGGATACCGTAATGACAGCTTCCCTGATTGCCCACGACGGCGAGGTAACTTTCTAAATATGGGAAAAATCATGCGGCTTGGCGGGCGCGGACTGCGGTATATAAGGCAGTACGGGCTCGCCCGGCTTTATCGGAAGATTATGGAGCGAAGGCGACGGAACGCAGCCGAGGCCGGTTACAATGACTGGCTTCTGAAACAGCTTCCGGACGCGGAGGAGGACGCGCGCCAGCGGGAAAAGAGGTTCGCGTATGAGCCGTGCATCAGCATTCTGGTTCCGGCTTATGAGACGCCGGAGAACTTTCTGCGGCAGATGATCGACTCCGTACTGGAGCAGAGCTATGGAAACCTGGAGCTGTGTATTGCCGATGGCAGTCCTTCCGATAAGGTCGAACAGACAGTAAAAGAATATGAAAAGAAGAATTCCCGGATAAAATATCGGCATCTGACGGAAAATCTGGGGATTTCTGACAATACCAACGCGGCGCTTGCCTTGGCAACCGGCGATTATGTGGGCCTTTTGGATCATGACGATCTGCTGCTTCCGGGGGCTCTTTTTGAGATCGTAGAGGCACTCAACGAGAGCGGCGGCGCAGACGCGGTTTATACGGACGAGGATAAGGTCAATATGGAGCTGACCCGTCATTTTCAGCCCCATTTCAAGCCGGACTTTAATCAGGAATATCTGCGAAGCAATAATTATATCTGTCACTTTTTCGTGGTACGGCGCTCCATTGCCCTGGAGGTTGGGGGGTTTCGGGAGGAGTTCGACGGAGCCCAGGATCATGACTTTATCTTCCGCTGTACAGAAGAAGCAGAGCAGATATTGCATGTGGCGAAGGTGCTGTATTCCTGGCGCAGCCACGAGGCATCTACGGCCACGAACCCCGAGAGCAAGCTTTATGCTTATGAAGCGGGAAAGCGGGCGGTGTCGGCCCATCTTGCCCGGACCGGACGCATGGGAACCCCGCAAAATACGGATAATTACGGCTTTTACCGGGTCTGCTATCCGGGCGCTCCATCTATCTTAAAGAATTCTTTCGAAAAATTTGATGGACAAACAGGTGTAAACGTTGTATATTATGGTAAGGTATGTAATATTTCCGTAACAATTAACTCGGAAGATCGTTATGTGCTTTTTATGCATGTTCGGAATCAGAGACAGAAGCATATGCGGGTAAACGCGCAGTTTTATGAGGCGCTGAAAGCCTGTTGTGACCGTCCCGATACGGGGCTGGCCTGCGCGCGGGTGTACGACGCGCGGAAGCGGCTGGCAGGCGATATCCGGATGCGCGGTGTGAAGGACCCCTTTTCCGATGGAATGAAGGGTCTGAAATACGGATATACCGGATACAATCACCGGGCGGTGCTGCAGCAGGAGCTGGAGCAGCCGACGGACTGCTTTATGGTGCGGGCGGATATCTTAAAGACCTGTGTGCCGGAGGGCGGAGAGGTGTCTGTGGAGACGCTGGCGGCGAAGCTTACAGAATCCGGTTACCATATCTACTATGAACCCTGGGCGGTGTTGTATGAAGGCTGACAGTCAGGTATCCATTGTGATACCCAATTACAATGGAATGGCTTTTATGGAAGCCTGCATGCAGGCGGTACTCCGGGACGCGCCGAAAGCAGAGCTTATCGTGGTGGACAATGCGTCAAAGGACGGAAGCCTCGAATATACCAGAGAGCATTTCCCGGAAGCGCGTGTGCTGGCCATGGATCAGAACTATGGGTTTGCCCGGGCAGTCAATGAAGGCATCCGGGCGGCGACGCGGCCCTACGTGATTCTTTTGAACAATGATACCGAGGTGGAGCCGGGCTTTACGGACGCATTGGTGGGGGCTCTGGAAGCAGATGTGAGGGCATTTTCAGCCCAGGCCAAGCTGATTCAGCTTCAGGATCCGTTGAAGCTGGACGACGCGGGCAATTTTTACTGCGCCCTCGGCTGGGCCTTTGCGAGAGGAAAAGATAGGCCTTCCGCAGATTATGAAGAACAGGACGAAGTATTCGCGGCCTGTGCGGGAGCGGCGGTCTACCGGAAAGCGCTTTTTGAAGAAATCGGGTATTTTGACGAAGCTCATTTCGCCTATCTGGAGGATATCGACATCGGCTGGAGAGCGCGTATCTTCGGATACCGGAATCTCTACGTACCAAAGGCCAGGGTATTGCACGCCGGAAGCGGAACCAGCGGTTCCCGTTATAATGAATTTAAGGTGACATTAAGTTCACGGAATAATATATGGATTATCTATAAGAATATGCCCCTGCTTCAGCTGGTGCTGAATCTGCCGTTTTTGCTGGTGGGCTTTGGGGCAAAGCAGTTGTTTTTCTGTAAGAAGAAGCTGGGCGGCACTTACGCCCGGGGGATTCTTAAGGGAATCTGTACCTGCGACCGGGAGAAAAAGGTCCGCTTTATGTGGAAGCATTTCCCGGCGTATGCCAGACTCCAGTGGGAGCTCTGGCGGAATATAGCGAGAAAAATAATCGTTTAGTACAGGCTGAAGCACTTGCTGCTGAAGCCGAATGTGGGTGAGAAGTAGTGATAAAGGATAATCAGCAGCATTTTAACCGGCTTCACGTGCTGGTGGATGCGCTGGTGGTCGCGGCAGCCTATCTGCTGGCGTGGACTATCCAGTTTAAATTACTGAATCATATATCCGGTTTTGTATTCCAGGATTATATGCTGATTCTGATTCCGCTGGTGCCGGGATATCTGGCGCTTTACGCGGCTTTTGGCATGTATACCACCAAGAGTGTCAGAAGAAAGCGTGTGGAGCTGGAGAAGATCGTACAGGCCAATACGCTGGGGCTTGGTATTTTTATGATGGCTATGTTTTTACTGCGCTGGAATACCGAGTTTACGACGAACTTCTCACGTCCCATGTTGTTTTATTTCTACGCCATCAACATCGTGCTGGAAGCCATGGCCCGCAATTCCATCCGTCTGGCCCTGCACCAGCTGCGGAAGAAGGGATTCAACCAGAAGCACATGATTCTGGTGGGCTACAGTCGCGCGGCGGAGGAGTATATTGACCGCATCAAGGGCAATCCGGAATGGGGCTATGAGATCATGGGGATTCTGGATGACAATGTGGAACAGGGCATGAAGTATCGGGGCGTGGAGGTGTTTGGCCGCACTGAGGAGATCGAAGAAGTTCTGGAGAAGGCCAAGCCGGATGAGATTGCCATTACCCTGGGCTTAAGCGAGTATTCCAAGCTGGAGCATATCGTGGCGGTCTGTGAGAAATCCGGCGTGCATACAAAGTTCATTCCGGATTACAATAATATCATCCCGACCCGTCCGTACACGGAGGATTTGATGGGGCTTCCGGTGGTCAATATCCGCCATGTGCCTCTGACCAATACATTCAATGCATTTGTAAAGCGAACGGTGGATCTGGTGGGGGCAGTCTGTGCCATCATCATCTTTTCGCCGATTATGCTGGTGACAGCCATCGCCATCAAGCTGACCTCTCCGGGACCTCTGATCTATGCCCAGGAGCGTGTGGGACTTCATAACCGGAACTTCAAGATGTACAAGTTCCGCTCCATGGACGTCCAGTCGCCCAAGAAGGAACGGGGAGCCTGGACCGTGCCGAACGATCCCCGTGTCACAAAGGTGGGAAAGATTATCCGCAAGACCAGCATAGACGAGCTGCCGCAGCTCTTTAATATCTTAAAAGGGGACATGAGTCTGGTGGGACCCCGTCCGGAGCGCCCGTTTTTTGTGGAGAAGTTCCGGGAGGAGATTCCCCGTTATATGATTAAACACCAGGTGCGTCCGGGTATGACCGGCTGGGCCCAGATTAATGGGTACCGGGGCAATACCTCGATCCGCAAGCGTATCGAATATGATCTCTACTATATTGAGAACTGGACGCTGGGGTTTGATATAAAAATCTTATTTCTGACGATTTTCAAGGGCTTCGTCAACAAGAATGCCTATTAAGGTGTCAGAACACAGGAAAGGATTTTACACGTATGGCAGATACAAGAGGCAGAAACGCGAGGGGACGGGACGAGGAACACAGCACACGTCGAAACAGCAGCAGTCGCAACACCCGCAGTAATGCACATGCGCACAGCTCCCACAGTAAGGGCAGAACCGCCCATACACCGGAAGAAAAGCGCAGAATGGCAAAGAGACACAAAAAGGCGAAGCGCAAAAAGCGCATGATCGGAATCCTTGTTCTGGAGGTATTTCTGATCCTGATTCTCGGCGTCGGCGTCTGGGGCTTAGGGAAGCTTGACAAGCTCCAGAGTGAGAATATCGGCGACGTGGTCGTCAATGAAGATATGGACGAGGATACAGCCAAGCTCCTGAAGGGCTATACGAATGTTGCCCTGTTTGGTATTGATACCCGAAAGATTGGCGAGCTGGGCGCAGGCAATCGAAGCGACACCATGATCATCGCCAGCATCAACAACGAGACCAAAGAGGTCAAGCTTATGTCCGTATACCGCGATACCTATCTGAACCGGGCGGATGATACCTATGGCAAATGTAACGCGGCTTATAAGAGCGGCGGTCCCAAGCAGGCCATGGAAATGCTGAACACAAACCTGGATCTGAATATCCAGTATTATGTCAGCATAGACTTTGTGGCCCTGATCAAGACCATCGACGCCCTGGGCGGCATTGACATCGATGTACAGGACGATGAGTGGGAGTATGTCAACGCCTATATGTACGAAACGACTGAGATTTCCGAGGATTATCTGGATCACTACAGCCCGTTCCTGGAAGGACCGGGACTGCAGACTCTGGACGGCCTGCAGGCGACGGCTTACTGCCGCATCCGCTATACAGCAGGAAGTGATTTCAAGCGTACGGAACGTCAGAGAATGGTTATCAGTAAGATTGTCGAGAAGGCAAAGAGCGCAGGACTGGGTACGATTAACAAGATTGTGGACGAGGTATTCCCGCTGGTATCCACGAATATCCCGAAGACGACCATGATCGGAATGGCGGCCAATATGATGTCCTACGAGCTGGGCGAGAGCGGAGGCTTCCCGACCTATATCGAGAATAAGAAGATCAATAAGCAGGATATGGTCGTGCCTGCAGATCTGGAGCTGAATGTAATGGAGCTTCACAAGTTCCTGTTTGGAGAGGAAGATTATTATCCGTCACCGACAGTCTTGAAGATCAATGAGAAGATTATCTCTGACACAGGCGTAACGGCGAAATCGACGGAATAATTACACGGAATAAAAATGGACGGGGAGAGTAGGCCTCGTCCATTTTTTCAGAGAGGGAAAGTATGAAAAAAGAAGCGATTATCGACGCGGTTATCCCGGCTTACCGTCCGGGGGCAGAGTTCCGGGAGCTTCTGAAGCGGCTGATGGCGCAGAGCCGTCCGCTGCGGCGGATTATCATTATGAATACACGTACGGAAGTGGATATGCGAACCATGGCGGAAGATATTCCGGGGGCAGAGATTCACGAGCTGGACAAAAGTGAGTTTGATCACGGCGGCACCCGGGACGCGGGCGCGCGCCTGTCTGATGCGGATTACCTGCTCTTTCTGACTCAGGACGCCCTTCCGGCGGACGAATATCTGGTGGAGCGTCTGGCGGCAGCTTTTACGGAACCGCAGATTAAGGCGGCATACGCGAGGCAGCTGGCCAGGCCGGATTGCCGGGAGCTGGAACGCTATACACGGATCTTTAACTATCCGGAGGAGTCTCGGGTTAAAACGGCGGCGGATCTGGACACACTTGGCATCAAGACCTTTTTTTGTTCCAATGTGTGCGCCATGTACGAACGGGAAACTTATGTAAACCAGGGCGGTTTTATCAGAAAAACCATTTTCAACGAGGATATGATTTATGCGGGCGGGCTTATTAAGGCCGGTTACGCCATCGCCTACGCGGCGGACGCCCGGGTCATCCATTCCCACAATTACAGCGGGCTCGAACAGTTCCACCGGAACTTTGATCTGGCCGTATCCCAGGCCGAGCATCCGGAGATCTTCGGCGGCGTGGCGTCGGAGGGCGAGGGCATCCGGCTGGTGAAGAAGACGGCGGCCCATTGCCTACGGATCAGGAAACCCTGGCTCATCGTGACGCTGGTGTGGCAGAGCGGCTGGAAGTTCCTGGGTTACAGGATGGGTAAGAGTTATCGGAAGCTGCCCCGGTGGCTGGTGCTTCGCTGTACCATGAACCGGGCTTACTGGAACGGATACCGGAGATAACGGAGGATAAATTTTGGCAGAGTTATATGAAAATAAAGAGGCAGCCCGGGAGCGCGTCATCCTTGTCGGCGTCTGCACCCGGGAAAATGAAAATGTGGAGGAGTCCCTGGACGAGCTTAAGGAACTGGCCGACACCGCAGGGGCGGAGGCGGTAGGCCGGGTCATCCAGAACCGGGAAAGCATGCATCCGGGCACCTATATCGGCAGCGGCAAGATCGACGAGGTCCGGGAGCTGGCGGCAGAATTGCACGCCGACGGCGTCATCTGCGACGACGAGCTGACCCCGGCCCAGCTAAGGGGACTGGAGCAGGAGCTGGATCTGAAGGTCATGGACCGGACACTGGTCATCCTGGATATCTTCGCACAGCACGCTACCACCAGCGAGGGAAAATTGCAGGTGGAGCTGGCCCAGCTGCGTTATCGTCTGGCAAGGCTTACCGGAAAGGGTATCGCCATGTCCAGACTGGGCGGCGGTATCGGCACCAGAGGCCCCGGCGAGAAGAAGCTGGAGACGGACCGACGGCTGATTAAGAGCCGCATTGCGAGACTGAACCGGGAACTGAAGGAGATGCAGATTCACAGGGATACGGCGAGAAAGAAGCGCCTGAACGAGAGTGTGCCGGTGGCGGCCATCGTAGGCTACACCAACGCGGGCAAGTCTACCCTGCTGAACGCCCTGACCGGAGCCGGTATCCTGGCGGAAAATAAGCTGTTCGCCACATTGGATCCCACCACCCGCCGGATGGAGCTGCCAAGCGGCCAGGAGATTCTGCTGACGGATACGGTCGGCTTTATCCGGAAGCTTCCCCACCATCTGGTGGAGGCCTTCAAGAGTACGTTGGAGGAGGCCCGCTACGCCGATTACATTCTTCACGTAGTGGACAGCGTGAGTCCGCAGATGGACGCCCAGATGGAGGCAGTCTACGAGACTCTGGATCGTCTGGGTATCGCGGGCAGGCCGGTCATCACCCTGTTTAACAAGCGGGATCTGGCGGCGGGCAGCGAGCTTCCGAAGGATCCGAACGCGGTGCGCGCCATCGGCATTTCCGCCGGAACCGGCGCGGGACTTAAGGAGCTGCAGGAAGTGCTGGAAGAGCAGCTTCGTAATAGCCGGGTACAGGTAGAGAAGCTGTTTCCCTACGCCCAGGCAGGGGATATCCAGCGGATTCGAAGGTACGGACAGGTGCTGGAAGAGGAATATCGGGAGGACGGTATCTATATCAAGGCCTGGATGCCGCGGAATTATTAGGTGGCGCAGAGGATCCTTACAGTTGCATTCTATAAAAAAATACTATATAATTTCTTAAACGGACCTGCGGGAGAAGCGCAGAGACCAGAAACCATAACTTTATAAAACGAAGGAGAACGTAAAATGATTGATAAGCTGATTGCAAAGATTCAGAAGACCGGAGCCCCCATCGTGGTAGGACTGGATCCGATGCTGAACTACATTCCGGAGCACATCCAGAAGAAGGCGTTCGCGGAGTACGGCGAGACCCTGGAGGGAGCAGCAGAGGCCATCTGGCAGTTCAACAAGGAGATCGTGGACAAGACCTACGACCTGATTCCGGCGGTAAAGCCTCAGATCGCCATGTATGAGCAGTTCGGTATCGAGGGCTTGAAGGCATATAAGAAGACCATCGATTACTGCAAATCCAAAGACCTGGTAGTCATCGGCGATATCAAGCGCGGCGACATTGGTTCCACTTCTGCCGCATATGCGGTGGGCCATCTGGGCAAGGTACAGGTGGGCAGCAAATGTTACGTTCCCTTCGACGAGGATTTCGCCACTGTAAACCCGTACCTGGGCAGTGACGGCGTAAAGCCTTTCATCGAGGTATGCAAAGAGGAAAATAAGGGTCTGTTTATCCTGGTAAAAACCTCCAATCCGTCCAGCGGCGAGTTCCAGGATCAGCTGGTAAATGGCCGTCCGCTCTATGAGCTGGTTGGCGAGAAGGTAGCCCAGTGGGGTGAAGAGCATGTAGGCCAGTCCGGCTACAGCTACATCGGCGCGGTAGTCGGAGCTACCTATCCGGAAATGGGCGCGACCCTTCGTAAGCTTATGCCGAAGACCTTCATTCTGGTGCCGGGTTACGGTGCCCAGGGCGGCAAGGGCAAGGATCTGGTGAACTTCTTTAATGAGGACGGACTGGGCGCTATCGTGAACTCATCCAGAGGCATCATTGCCGCATACAAGCAGGAGAAGTACGCAAAATTCGGCGCGGAAAACTTCGGCGACGCTTCCCGCGCGGCGGTGGAAGACATGGTAGCCGACATCAGCGGCGCACTGAACGCACGATAGGAGAAGGCTATGAAATATCAGGAAACAGCGCTTATTAAAGAGCAGCGTGAGATTGCCCCGGGCATCTTTAGCCTGTGGCTTCAGACAGAGCATATCGCGGAAGAGGCAAGACCCGGTCAGTTTGTGTCCGTCTACTGCCACGATGAGTCCCGGCTTCTGCCCCGGCCCATCAGTATCTGCGAGATCGATAAAGAGAATAAAACCCTGCGTCTGGTATACCGGAAGGCAGGAGCCGGAACCGCAGAGTTTTCCGGCTACGGCGCGGGAGAGACCTTACGTCTCATCGGCCCCCTGGGAAATGGTTTCCCTCTGGACAAGGGCTATAAAAAAGTATTCCTCATCGGAGGCGGCATCGGCGTACCGCCCATGGTGGAGCTGTCAAAGCAGCTTCCCGGCGAGAAGATCGTGGTATCCGGCTACCGGGGCGGAGATCTGTTCCTGAAGGACGAGCTGTCCCGCCATGCGGAGCTTGTGGTAGCCACAGAGGACGGCAGCGCCGGAACCAGAGGCAATGTGCTGGACGCCATCAAAGAGAACGATCTCCACGCAGACGCCATCTTTGCCTGCGGCCCCGGCCCCATGCTCCGGGCCCTGAAGGCTTACGCCGAAGAGCAGGGCATCGACTGTTATCTGTCCCTGGAGGAGCGGATGGCCTGCGGCATCGGAGCCTGTCTGGCCTGCGTCTGCAAGTCCAAGGATGTGGACGCCCACACGAACGTGAAAAATAAGCGCATCTGCAAGGACGGTCCGGTCTTTGCGGCTGACGAAATCGAACTGTAACCGGAGGAAGAAGAGCTATGGAATACAAGACAAGTGTAAATCTGGCCGGAGTCGAGCTTAAGAACCCGGTGATGACAGCCTCCGGAACCTTCGGATCTGCCGGAGAATACGGAGAATTTTATGACCTGGGCGCTCTCGGGGCCGTAGTAACCAAGGGCGTGGCAAATGTACCCTGGCCCGGCAATCCGACCCCGCGTATCGCCGAGACAAAAAGCGGCATGCTGAACGCCATCGGGCTTCAGAACCCGGGATTGGACGTATTTTTGGAGCGGGATCTGCCGAAGATCCGCCGCTTTGATACCAAAATCATCGTCAATGTCTGCGGCAAGACCACCGAGGACTACTGTGACGCGGTGGAGCGTCTGTCCGACGCGGACGTGGATATGCTGGAGATCAATGTTTCCTGCCCCAACGTGAAGGAGGGCGGCATTGCCTTCGGCCAGAAGCCGGAAGCTCTGGAAGCCATTACAAAGGCTGTGAAGAAGTACGCAAAAAAGCCGGTTATCATGAAGCTGAGCCCCAATGTGACGGATATCACCGAGATGGCCCGGGCGGCAGAGGCAGGCGGTGCGGACGTGCTGTCCCTCATCAATACCATCACCGGCATGAAGATCGACATCAACCGCCGTACCTTCGCCATCGCCAACAAGACCGGAGGTATGTCCGGTCCGGCTGTGAAGCCTGTGGCAGTGCGGATGGTATATCAGGTGGCAAACGCGGTGAAGCTGCCGATTATCGGCATGGGCGGCATCACGAACGGCGACGACGCCATGGAGTTCATCCTGGCCGGAGCCACCGCCGTATCCGTGGGAACCGCCAATTTCGCCAATCCCTACGCGGCAAAAGAGACCGCCGAGGGTATTCTGGCCTACATGAAGAAGTATCAGGTGGCCGATATCAACGAGCTGATAGGCGCAGTTCACTAGAAATTATTTCCGGAGAAAACATTACAGATAGTAATTACAACCCGCAAAAGCACTGGACAATCCCAGTGCTTTTTGTTATATTAAAAAATGATATTTTTTAAAATGATAAAGGTTTTACGGGATGATAGAGAATGAAAGACAGAAGAAAAGGCTTTACGTTGACGGAACTTACAGTTGTATTGGTGATTATGGCTATCATCACAGCAATCGCGGTTCCTTTTTTTGTTAAATACTGGAAAATTGCGGAATTTCGAAAAAATGAATCCAACGCCCGGACCGTGTATCTGGCGGCAGAGTCGAAGCTGACCTGGTATCGTTCCTCCGGACAGTGGGAACAGTTTCAGAGGGAAGTAAAAAAGAATGGAGAAGCGGCTGTGTTTGAGGAAGCCTCAAAGCTGAATGGCCGTATCTATACGATTACGCTGGACGCGGACAGCTATCAGAGCCCATCGGAAGAGGGCAAGCTGGTATTGCAGCTTCTGGATGATTCTGCCTATGATAAGAGCTTCTTAAACGGGGCCGTCGCCATTGAGATCGATATGGAATCGGGCGAGGTCTATTCTGCGTTCTATGGAACCAGGTGCAAGGGCTTGAATTATGCGGAGAAAGACGCGGACGGTTACCTGACCATGAAGGAGCGGGAATATGAGAGTCGGCAGAAGCGTCTGCTGGGTTACTATTCCGTGGAGGATACCGTCAACGTGGCAGCGCTGGATCCGGTGCGTCTGCGTATTACCACTATCAGCCTCTTAAACAGTGAAAAGCTGACCCTGAACTGGTCCTCCAACGCGAAAATCAAGAATGCAGTCAGCTATGAGCTGACCTTCTATAAGGCCGACGATAAAACAAAACTGTTCAGCCTCATGATGTCTCCCAACGATATGGGTACAAAGGGATGGGACGGCAAGAGCGGATCCACCTCAGAGATGGCTTCCTTTACCCTGCTGGATAAGGACGGCAATGAGAAAGGTATCTGGGACTTCCCGGTAAGCCAGAGCCCTAACGGCTATTCTCTGGTACTGGATGCCATGATGTCGGCAGAGATGCTTGGCACGCTGGATGCGAAAAGCGGAAGCGGTATCGAAGAGACCGAGAGCACCAGTATCTTACGTCTGGCGAATGTGGCGTCAGAGCTTGGACAAAATCAAAATATTTATGCCACGGTCAAGGCAACAGCCTACGCGGGAAGTGATCCGAGGGTGAAGCTGACCCAGGAATACCGGGACAGCGAGGTCGTGGCATCCAATACAGCGCAGACCCTGTACGGTGACGAAACCAAGGGGACATCCGTGGAAATCTGCACCTGGCGCCATCTGTCCAATATCCGTTACCGGAATCAGAATGGACAGATAACCTATACCCTGACAGCCAAAAACATGGACTGGGCTGCGGTGGGAACCGGCCTGTACAGTCTGCAGCCGGAGGGCGGGGATTCGATCTTAAAGCCCTGCTGGTCGGATAATGGCAGTGAAGTAGCGGACTTTCCGGCGATCCCGCAGCTTTCAAAGGATGCAGTGCTGAAGGGAGAAGGGGATAAAACCCTGCTTTCCAATCTGCAGCTGGGAGCTTCTTCCATATTGGATAACAAAACGGCGGATACAATTTATGGAACAGAGCATGATACCAGCTACCTGGGCCTGTTTGCCGAGAACAACGGAACCATTTCCGATGTGACACTGGCAGATCCGCGTCTGAAGCTGACATCCAATCAGGAGCATCCTTTTACGAAGCTGAAGGGTGTGGGCATTCTGGCCGGACGCAGCGAGGGCACACTGCAGAATATTACCATAGAAGCAGATAAGACAGCAGGTACGTCCGCTAAAGCAGAGGGGGAAGACAGCGATACGGTGTATGTGAGACTGGACGAAACCTATGGCGCGAAAGCAGCTGTGGGCGGTATCGCAGGTGTGCTGGCAAAGGTGACGGCTGCCGCGCCGGGCGAGTATCAGGCGGTACGGTCTCAGATTATAGAAAAGCTTTCCATGGACGGAACCATGGATGTACAGCTTCCGGCAGAGGAAAAGGATAAAAATGGAGACGCGTCGTCGGTGCGGTACGGCGTCGGCGGTATCGTCGGCTACGCGTATCTGGCCAATGAGGGAGAAGGCATCACGAAGCTGAACACCTGCGAAAATCATGCGGATGTAACCGGCAATCTGTTTACCGGCGGTATCGTGGGCAAACTGGAGGGAAGCACAGAGAATGGGAAAGGACTTTCCAAAGCGGATCATGCGGCAGTGGCCAGTGTGGCCGGAAGCAGCAGCGACGGCCTGATTCTGAGCTCCGTCTCTGCAGATGATAAAACCTTCGCAGGTCAGTATTTCGGCGGCATTACCGGGTACAGCTATAACGCGGTCCTTTACGACTGCGAGACTGCGTCCGGCAGGGCCAGAGGCTACAGCTACGACAGCGCGCAGCAGGACAAGGTGCTGAAGGGCGATTACGTAGGCGGCATTGTCGGCTATGGCAATTACACCATCTTAAGCAACTGTGAGACTCAGAAGAACGGTTATGTCCTGGGTGAGAATTATGTGGGCGGCATCGCCGGAGGCCTTGGAAATGAAGTAGGAAGCTCCATCCGGAATACCGGAGAGGTGTTAGTTACCACTAATCGCAGCTATGTCATCGGTAAAAATTATGCGGGCGGCATCACCGGTATCAATACCGAGGGCGTGACTCTTGAAAACTGTGTCAATAACGGCGTAGCCGCAGCCACGGAAAAATACGCGGGCGGCATCGTCGGTTATAATGAATATAGGGCGAACATCAGGGACTGCGTAAGCTACCTGTCCGATTATGACAGCTCCATCTACAATATGATCGTGGATAAATGGGAGGCCACCGGCGATTACGTGGGCGGCATTGCAGGCTACAATAACGGAGCGATCACATTTGACAGCAGCAGTCAGAAGATGATGGTAAAATCCGTCTCCGGTATCGTGGCAGGCGGAAGCTATGTGGGCGGTATCGCAGGCATTAACGACGTACAGGGAACCCTGGACGCGAAATACGATCTGATCGGTGGCCGGATTCACGGCGACGGCGACGGGGTAGGCGGCTGCTTTGGCCTCAACGCGTCCAAGTCTGTCCTGACCTCGGATCTGGTCATTAAGCCCCGCAGCGTGGAGGGCCGCTATTATGTGGGAGGCGTCATCGGCGCGAACGTGGTGGAGCTGAACGGGAAGGAAGTGACGGCGAAGGGTCTGCGTGCGCAGAATTCTCTGGGCGTGATCCGCGGTCAGGCCTTTGTGGGCGGCGTCATCGGCTACCAGCGGACTTATGCGGCCAGCCAGATAAAAGCGGAAAGCGGCAAACCGATTCTGGAAGCGCTGGCCGCGGCGCAGAGTGACGGCAATCAGCGGCTGCTTCCGGGTCTGGATGACAGTCATGTGCCGACGGCAGTACAGGCTTCTGCGGATCAGGGCAGACTGGTCCTGACGGCAGCCGGCAATACCGATGCTGCATTTACCGTAGACAGCAACAACATTCCCATCCAGGCGGGCTATTACGCAGGCGGCGTCCTGGGCTACTGCGAGCGTGGCAGTCAGCTTATCATCCGGAACTGCCGGAACGCGGGCAATCTGTCTCTCTATAGCCGGGTGGGCGCGGATGACGGCGTAGTGCTGGGAAATTATGTAAAAAGCAGGGAGGTAAACAGCGCAGCTCCTGACGGGGCAGCGTCTGTGAAGCTTCATTTTGTGGGCGGCATCGTGGGCGTCAATCTGGAAAACCAGATCATCGATCATTGCAGCAACACCGGCAATATGTCCGGCTGCGTGGGCGTCGGCGGTATCGTGGGCCTGAACGGCGGCTATATCTACAACTGTGCCTTAAGCGGCAACTTTGGCAACGCGGGCCTGAATTACCTGGGCGGTATCGCTTCCATCAATATCCGGACCTCTCAGGAGAAAAAGAATTATACAGATAAGAATATAACATACACAGCGGGAACCATTGAAGACTGCCGGACAGAGCAGGGCAGAACCGTCACCGGAAAGGACTGTGTGGGCGGCATTGTATCCTGGAACCTGACAGACGGTCTGGTCAAAAACTGCGCAAGCGCGGCCAATGTGACGGCGGCAGGCAATTGCGCGGGCGGCATGGCCGGACGCAACAGCGGTCTCATTGAGCTGGCGGACGCGTCCTCGGATACGGCGGCAAGAACCGTACAGGGCAGCCGCGGCGAAGGCGTCGGCGGCGTCGTGGGCGTCAATGAGGCAGGCGGTCAGCTCCGTATCAGCGGCGGACAGAACAGCCAGGTGGTAGCCGCAGGCAGCGGCCTTACGGTTATGGGACAGAGCAGCGTGGGCGGCATCATCGGAATCAATGAGGGATCCCTTGGCAATGAGAGCACCTATCTGGTCAGTCAGGTGAAGCTGGTGCGCGCTTCTAAAGGCAATGCGGGCGGCGTAGTGGGAACCAGCCGCGGCAATATTACCCAGGCTGTGAACCGCTCTGACGATGTCCGCGCGGACGAGGGCCCGGCGGGCGGTATTACCGCAGTAAATGAAAGTGCGATTACCGGCTGTGTAAACTATGGCGACGTCACCTCCAGCGCCGGCTATGTGGGCGGTATCGTGGCGGAAAATAAGGGTACCATCGCGGACAGCCGTGTAAATGATACAAACGGCGGTACGGTGACACTCATCGGCCGCGGCAAAGACGAGATGGGCGCAGTCTGCGCCCTGAACGAGGGCACCATCACGGGCAGCATGCCGGTGGCCAACGTAAAGCTTGCGGGAACAGCTTCCATCTTCGGCGGTATCGCGGGAAGAAACAAGGGTACCATAGCAGATACGGAGCTTACTTATATGCCGGAGCTTTCCGGCAGCGGCAGTCTGACCGTCGGCGGCGCAGTGGGCGTCAATGAGAATAAGGTCAATCATATTACAGCAAACGGCCTGAACTTCGAAGGCTTTACCAACTATCGTTATCTGGGCGGCATCACAGGCCAGAACGGTCTGAAGACCGACGGGGACGCGACGGCACAGGCGCAGGTTACAGCCAGCAGCTATTCCGGTACCATCACAGAGGGCCGGAGCGCGGCAGGCAACTGCTACGGCGGTATCGCCGGCATCAACTACGCGGCTCTGCGTGAGTGTACGGTAGAGAAGATCGTCATGAATATTCAGGGCGTTTACACAGCCACCAGCACCAGCACCACGGAGCAGAAGGAATCCCTGGCCAGCCATGCAGGCGGCGTCACCGGTAAGAATGAGACGAATGGCTCCATCGAGAACTGCGTCCTGACCAACAACGAGATGAGCAGCCTGACTGCCGATTACGGTATGCTGGGCGGTATCGCAGGCTTCAATAAGGGCAGCATCAGCGGATCCGGAAGCGATCAGACAGAGGCAGTGCTGGCAAATACCGGCGATAAGAAAAACGCAAAGGTGCTGGATCAGATCAATAAGAATGTGGTGGGAAAAGGACTTACCCCGATAACAGATTATGTAAACTGGAAAAACAATACAGACATTGAAAACTTAAGCTACCGCAATGGCGGAAAAGTCACCTCCGGCCGTCTGCAGATTCGGATGCTCAGCAACGGTAACCTGGGCGGTATCACCGCTTACAACAGTACCACAGGCAGCCTGAACAGCTGTGTATCCGGAAAATGGTTCCTGAACAATAAATCCGAGGCCATCGGCGTCGGTACCGGCGGTATCATCGGTATGAACGAGTCCGAAAAGGATCAGGAGTATCTGGTAAACGGAGCCTTTGTGGGCCGTCAGATCAAAAAGGATGATACGAACCGTTTCGCGGGCGGCATCATCGGAAATCAGAATAACTCCACGAATAGCGATTGGACTATCCGCTATTGCGCCAACTACGGTATGGTATATTGCTATCATACCCACTATTCCGGCGGTATCATGGGACAGTGGACCGGCACCGGCGGAACCATCGAATACTGCAGAAACTACAGTTCTCTGCAGACCACCTATACCGTAAGCTGGTTTGGAGCATCCGGCGGTATCGTGGCACAGCTTTACCATGCCAGCGAAAACAATGAATACAACATTATTGGCTGCGGCAACTACGGAAGCGTCTACCGCATGAACGGATCCGGCGGAAGCGGAGCAAACGACAGTGCCGGAATTCTGGGAAATATTACCAATTACCGGACAGAGGATGGAAAAACGCCTCAAAGCTATGCGATTCAGGTTCTGGACTGCTATAATGCGCCGGGCGTGAAGATCTATTCTTCCTCCATGGCTTCCGGAATCGTAGGCTTCCTGTCCTGCGATCTGACGTCATCTGAACGGAGCGATTCCAATGCATCAGGCGCAAGAATCAAGCTGTCCACGTCCAAGACAGAGCTTCGGATCGAGCGGTGCCGGAACTTCGCGAATGTGCTGAACGGCGATGGGTTTATCGCAGGTATCTTCGGCGATCGCTACGGTACGGACGCATGGAAAGAGAAAACCGTGGTGAAGGACTGCTATTCCCTGAGCCTTGGCAAGGATTATTACAACAAGAATTATACGACGAATCAAACGCAGACCACACGCTTCCCGATCTATTCCGCAGCTGCCCGCTATACCGGATCCGGCGCAGTAGCCGGTATGGATGCGGAAAACCGGAAAAATAACTTTTATTTTGAAGGAATTGAGACCTGGGGCTATACAAATCTGAAAATCCGAAATGGAAATACAGCCGGTCAGAACGGCTCCGGCAAGGCAAATAACGGCTTCTCAGAACCCGGCGTCAACAATCAGTACGCCACCAATGCATTTTTCATGTATGATGTGACAAAGCAGAAGCATTTCCTGGCAGATATCTACAGGGGAAAGGAAATTAATGGAGATTCCGTATACATCAATGGAAAAAATCAGATTGTGAACAGCCGGAACGGCGAAGTCTATGGCCAGGTACTGTTCTATATTGATAAAGAGGCATACGATAATAACAAGCTGCTGAACAGCTCCGCCAGCCAGACGGACGACCTGGTATTCCTGAATTCCCGGGAAAGCTACCGCCGTCTGGAGGGAATCCTCACGAACGAGACGGATCATAGTCAGAAGCTTCAGGCGCCGGAGGGTGTCACAGCAGAGATAGAAAATGGAAGGATCAAGGTGAGCGTTACGCCCCATGCTCTGCCGTATCCGGACGGAACCTGGTCAACCACAGAGAAATGCGATCCCTTCCTGTATCTGGTTACAGTGACAGACAGCAATGAAAATAGCGTGGAGCGGAAGCTGTATGCGGAAACAGGAAGCTTTACCGTTCCGTCGAATCTGGCCGGAGAGCTTACAGTAAAGGTACGGGCAGTCAGCATGTTTGACGATGTGGCGGATTCTGATGAGATAACAGCCGGCGCCACCGTATTGAATCCGGTGCTTCCGGATCCCGATGTACGGATTCAGGTCGTATCATCCAAAGAGAATGAATACAAGCATACCTATGAATACAGCCTGAACAATCAGGAAGCTTACAAGGATTATACGGGATGGCAGGTGGAGATTACCGTACAGAGTGTGGGAACCATCACACTGGATGCGGAGCATCCCACAAAGACCATGGACGTGACCGTGACAGACACCAGCCGACTGATCTATCAGATGGTTGCGAAGGCCTCTATGAAGGCCGGAAGCAGTACAAAGGCAGAGGATTCCAAGGAAGTATCGACCGCGGTCAATCTGCCCTGCTATATGCCGAACTACCTGATTAATTCCACCGCGGCCGGCGATCAGCTGCTGGCGAAAAATGTAACCGTGACCGGGGACACTCTGGATAATCTGAGTATCCAGGTGGAGCTGGACGCAAGCAGCAGAAACGCGATTGTGACCCCGCCGGTTTACCGCGCGGAACTGACAGGAACCTGGACAGAACCGGACGGAACAAAGGTAGAAGCTGCCGTACTGGCGAAGGCGGATATCCTGACGGTATCCCAGGGCAAAGCATCCGCCACCTTCTCGAACCTTCCGGAGTATATTGGAGAGGCGACAGACATCAGGGTGCGTATCTGGTACGTGGAATCCGGTCTGGGACCGGTCTACGCCTACGGCAATTATCAGAACAGCGCGGACGCCACGAACAATGACAGAGCCATGAATGTCCGTGAGCTGACCGATGTGAAGAGAGAAGAAGACAAACGGGTAGAAACCTGGCGTTACACAGACAGCAGCGTGCTGGACAATCAGGATTTTGGAAAATACAGATGGCGGACCGACGTACTTTTCACCTGGCTTCCGAAGCCGGAGCTGGTGGGCGCGGACACGGATACTCGCATGACCCCGGATGAGAATGGCTTCTATACCTTTACCTGGGATCCGGATCTGGCGGCGACGGAAGACGCCCATTACCAGGTCTCCCTGACCGGTATCGACGCGGATGGCCGGGAGGTTATCATTCCGACGGACAGCTATTATACAGACAATACCAGCCGGAAGCTCTATATCGACGGCTCCGATTGGAACTACCAAAGCGTGAAGCTGAAGGTTACACGCATCGGAAGCGACAGGGGCACGACAAAATATATCGGTCTCTCCGGCACCGGCACCTATCTGGTTAAGGAGCGCCTGGAAGCGCCCGGACAGCCCTCCGTAACCAATGCGGATGAGAATGAACTGAACTATCAGTTAAGCTGGGCGGCCAATCTGTCCGAGGAAGGGCTGAAGGGCTACCAGGCCTATATTCAGACCTACGGAAGCGACGGCAGTCTCACGGACGCCATGCCCCTTGGCGGGCTGGTACCCGCAGGCAATTCCGGCGTGTACACAGAAACGGTGAACCTGGAGGATTACGCCGGCCAGAAGGTGGTTATCTACCTGAAGGCCATGGCCGTGGAGAACAGCCAGTATCTGGACAGCCTTCCCGGCGTCACCACAGAGCTTACGATCCCCAGCCGTCTGGCTGCGCCGAAGGTCAGCTGGAGAGCCGTTTGGCAATACGATAAACAGTTGCCGGTGACGGCTGCGGACTTTCTGAACAGCCTGCAGATCAATCTGTCCGCTGAGCGGGACAGCATTCCGCCTGCGGGCAGCGCGTATCTGCTGTGCGCGTATATCTATGACAGCCAGGAAAAAGCACAGAGCGCAAGCCTTACAAATCCCGGCGATTACCTTGCGGTATATCCGGTAAGCTATCAGGAAACCCGAGTTCCGGTACAGATGGATGTAAAGAGCAGTATGGAGTATTATCATGTACTGCAGAATCTGTCCATAGACTATGCCGGAAAATGGATTGCCTTCTACGCGCGGATTTCTTCCGGCAGCGGCAGCGTAAGCTCCGCGTGGACAAAAGCGGGAAAGGCATTCCGTCTGCCGTACGTGAAGCTGGATACGCCGGATATAAGCTCTGATACCGTATGGACAGAGGTGGATGCACAGGTCAGCGATTCTCCGGATATCGCAGGACAGCCGGCAGAGCTTCCCTGGGAAGCAGAGCACACCCGGATCAACTGGAGCAGTGTGGACGGCGCTGACGTATATGAGGTTACTTCGACGGAGAAAGCGGATATCAGCGGCGATACCGTAGATTTGACAAGAAATATCCGGATTCAGGAGAGCGGGGACAGCGTAACCGTGAGCCAGCAGTGGCCGGGCCTGAGGGGCTATAACGTCAATGACTGGTCAAAAGCGGAATTTGAGAAGACGGATGAAAATACCTGGCGCTTTGACCTGGCCTATCCGGATGGAATTGCGGGTGATATGGCGGCGCAGGGCTATTATGATACCCCGTCCGGAGCGAGAAGCTACTACACCGTAAAGGAGACAGCGGCGCTCTATGCCACCAGGAATGACGACGGCACCTGGAGCTACAGCCTGGAGCTTCCGGATATCAACAAACTGACGGCGAGGGATAAGGCAGAGGACGGCAGTACGGTGGAAACCACCTTCCCCAATGAAAGCAGCCGAATCGTGAGCAAGGTGACCGTCCGGGCCAATGTGGAGGACAACCTGTCAGAGAACCCGGCGGACCAGAGCGACGCCTACGCCGCGTCAGAGCGCGCAGAGGTGGAACTGAAATAAGATGAAACAGACCATAAAAAAGAAAGGAGGGGAGTCCCGTTGCAGCGAAAAGGAATGCGTGAACTAAGGAAAAACAGCCGTCAGGGCGTGTCTCTGGTCATCGTGCTGTGTGTATCAGCCTTCTTCGTGGCCTTTGCCGCAGCTATCCTGTATACAGCGGGACTTCTGACCTCCCAGAGCACCGGGCGGCTGAAGGAGGAACGGAGCTATCTGCTGGCCCAGAGCTTTGCGGAAGCTTTGGATAAGGAGCTTTCCGATTCGGACGCGTCCTTCTTTGAATTTGTGAACCGTTTTCTGGACGGAAATCAGTATGCGGAGGATACCCCCTACTCCTTTATGCCGAAGGACACGGATCTTAAGAACCTGTATGCAGGCAGCGCCAAAAGTCTGGAAGGCTACGGCAACCTGCGGGTGACCCTGACCAAGGAAATCAACGAAAGTGAGAGCAGTGTCAGCCTCGGAGGCACAATCCCGGCGACGGGAGCCGGTAATTACGGGACGACCATTGCGGAGCTGGAGCGCATGATTGTGCGCCGCTATCTGGTGATAGTGGATGTGACGTCCTATTATGACGACATAACCTACACCTACAGTACAGAATATACCCGGGAGCAGAAATACGCGTTGAATTTCTGGCAGGGGGAACAGAAGCTGGTATGGCATGGAGGGAACTGGCATGAGGGCACGGCTGTCGGACCGGTCTATAATCCGGATACGACTAAGGATATCTGTTATGAGTATGACGCGTCCAATGTGACAGAATGTAAATTCGTGGAAAATACCTATACCGATACGGAGACTACCGATACGGAGCCGCCGGATCCGGAAGGAGGCGATACCAATGGGACCGATTAAAACACTGAGATCCCGTTCCGGGGATACGCTGGTGGAGGTTATGGCCAGCATCTTTATCTTCCTGCTGATGATGGGAATTCTCCAGGGAGCGGTATCCTACAGCAGCGCCTCCATGCGGAAAAATCAGGAAATCAGACAGGAAAACGCGGAGATTCTGAAAGAACTGAGTAAGGCCCAGGCTGAGCCCCGGGACGGCGGGAAGAATCAGCCGGTTGAGCTGGCGTTTCGCGCTGTCAATGCGGATTTTACCCAGATGGGTTCTGCTACAGGCTTTACCGTGGAAGTGGAGCTGTATCAAAAAAAGGCAAAGGATGTTTCCTTTCTTCTGTACCACCCACCGGAGAAATCAGACACTCCCGGCTCCGATGAGGACGGAGGTGACACGCCATGAGAAAAAAGAAGCATAGAATCCTGCGGGAACGCGCGGGAACGACGCTGGTGGAGACACTGGTATCCCTGCTTCTGATGAGCATTCTGATCGGCATGGCGGCACGGGTGCTGAGCGGCGCTTACCGGGTGTATCTGCGGCTGCAGAAGACCCAGTACGCAGAGTCCATTCTGGATACAGCCATGACGGAGGTGCGGGATCTGGCAAATGAAGCCTGCGGCTATGTGAAGCTCTATACGGATGGCGTGCAGATTGCGGATCAGGTTGGAAATAAGACCGGAACCGCCATGGAATTTCTGGATTCCAACGGCTACGTGGTGCTGATTTCCACTGACGGCTGTGAAGAGACCACCCTGTACCGGGGAAATGATCTGGAAAATGTCATCGGTACCCAGAAAGCGCTTCCGAAAGGACGGCTGCTGGCCCGGTATTATAACCGGAAAAACGATGGCACCTATCTGTACACGGACGGTACCAAGCCGGTGGCCCGCGCGGCTGCGGAGGCCTACGGCGAGGGCTTTTATATGGGGTATTACCTGAAGGTGACCTACCGGGTACCGGATGAAACCACAAACGGCGGGGAGTTGAGCTCTCTGGTTGCAGATGTGGCCTTGTATCAGGATGAGAACTGCACAGAACTGGTAATTTCTGACACGGAAATCCTTGATTTTCGTTATAAAATAAAGTATAGTGAGGGTGTGACGGCAACGACTGTAATGAATAACACGCCGTAAGGCCGTACAAACAAGATATAGACGCCTGCCCGGGCGCTTATATAGAAAATATCTATAAAAAGGAGAAAAGAGAAATGTTTAAGAAACTCAAAGAGAACAAAAAAGGCTTTACACTGGTAGAGCTGATCGTTGTACTGGTAATTCTGGCTATCCTGGCAGCCCTGCTGGTACCGGCACTGACTGGGTATATTGATAAGGCTAAGAGAAAATCTATCGTAGCTGAGACTCGTCAGGCAGTAATGGCTGCGCAGACACTGGTTGATGAAGAATATGGAAAGGCTGTTGAAGGCGCAAAATTAGAGTTTGGCGGATCCAATACAAATCTGACATATGCAAAGGTTAAAGATTTGGCAGAAGTGAAAGGAAATATAACAGAAGTTGTTGTTGGAACTACAACTGGTACAGCTGGGGCAGAAAAATACTCAAATGCAGGTGTTGTAACAAGTCTTAGATATGAAAATGGCGGAAAAACTTGTGTATATACCAAGGATGCGACTACTGGTACTGACGGCGCATATAATGTTCAATAGTTAATTAACTATTACAGAGTGATTTATGAAAAAGAAAGGACCGTACCCCATGCCCACCCAGCACCCCGCCTCTGCACAACAGAATAAGGAAAAGCAACACCGCTGGCTCCGGCAGACCCTTACGATCCTTTGTCTCGTACTTCTGGTGGTGGTTCTCTTAGCGCCCGGCGCGCTGGAGCTTCTGTGCCGGGCGGACGCCCGGACAGCGCTCCGGAACGCCCGGTCTGTAAGGATGGCGCTGGATGTGACCTCCACCGGGCAGTACGGCGGTAGCGCTCCCTTTGCGGATGCGGCAAAGCAGGGCGGCGTGGCCGAGGGCGTCTATGAGGACGTCCTTTTCTTAAGTAAGGCGCCGGGAGAATTCTGGATTCTTCAGACCGACGAGAGCGGTTACCGGGTGCAGAAATTTATCTATCAGGAGAACGAGTATACGGTCTGGTATGACCGGAGCACCCATGTATACACCGTATACCATGACCGGCTGATGATCGGGGACGAGGATACCGATCAGTAAAAGTGCGGGAAGCGCACAGAACAAATTTTGATACATTTATGAAAAGCAGAGCAGGACAAAAGTCCTGCGGGAAAAAGTAACACATTTGATATGACAGAATTAGTAATTTTAGAAGGAATTCTCTGGCTGATAAGGTTCCTCTTCGGAGCCTGCATCTTCAGCTTTTTAGGAGTGGTGGCCGATCGGCTTCCCCGAGGTGAGGGAATCGTGAAGGGGCGGAGCCACTGTACAGCCTGCGGGCGGGTATTGACCGCGGCAGAGTTGATTCCCTGCGTAAGCTTTCTGGCTTTACGCGGACGCTGCAAGGGCTGCGGCACGCCGATCCCGAAACGGGCGTTCCTTGGCGAGCTGGCCGGAGGAGCGGCATGGATCCTGTGCGCGTGGCGCTATGGAGTTGGACACACCGGGCTGATTTCCCTGGAGGGCGCGGTGGTTTTTTGTTATCTTGGAATATTACTGGTGGTGGCCCTGATAGACTGGGACACCCAGATCATCTATAATCGATTTCACATAATCATAGCCATCCTGGCGGCGGCGCAGATCTTTCTGGTTCCGGAGCACGGAATCGGGGATCGTCTGCTCGGCGCGCTGATTGTGTCGGTTCCCATGCTGGTGCTGGCGCTGATCGTGCCGGGAGCCTTCGGCGGCGGCGACATCAAGCTTATGGCGGCGTCCGGGCTTTTTCTCGGCATGGACGCCATTGTCTGCGCCATGTTTTTCGGCCTGCTTTCCGGCGGCGGTTACGCGGCCTTTATGCTGGCCACAAAACGGCTGAAAAAGAGCGACCAGTTCGCTTTCGGGCCTTTTCTGGCCTTTGGCCTGGCGGTGGCAGCCCTCTGGGGCGACCAGATCGCAGCCTGGTATCTGAGCGCACTGTAGAAACGACAGTGAAATGGTTTACATAATATAGAATACATAGGAGAAGCTTTACTTCATTTACATAAAGGAGAACAACAGATGGCCCGTTTTCAATATGTCGCGAAGGACATGAAGGGAAAAATAAAAAAAGGAACGGTTGAGGCAGCCAGCGAAAAAACACTGACCGCGGATCTGCTGGGGGACGGCCTGTATCTGGTGGAGGCGAAGAACCTGACGGAAGCCCGGGGGCATAAAAGACTTAAGCCTAAGCAGCTGGCGTCTTTCTGCCGGGAGCTGTCCACGCTTCTGGCTTCCGGCGTCAGTCTGGTGCGGGCGCTGGATATCATTTCCGGGCAGGAGGGTATCCCGGCGGCGGAGCGTGAGGTCTACGACGCGGTGTTGACGGATCTTCGAAAAGGAGTCAGCCTGTCCGAGGCCATGGAGAACCGGCAGGCCTTTCCGGAGCTGATGGTGGGTATGATCCGCTCCGGCGAGGGCAGCGGTAACCTGGATCAGGTGACCGGACGCCTGGCCATCCAGTATGAAAAAGAGCATAAGCTGAATCAGCAGGTGAAATCCGCCATGACCTATCCGGCGGTGCTGCTGGTCTTAAGCGTGGCGGTGGTCATCCTGATTGTGACCTTTATCCTGCCCCAGTTCCAGAGTCTTTTTGACGAGATGGACAGCCTGCCCTGGATTACGAATATGCTGATTGCCATATCGGATTTTCTGGTACAGAGGTGGTATGTGGCGCTGCTTGCCGTATTCATTTTCGTGGCGCTGGTGCGGCTGATTATGGGAATTCCGGCGGTGCGCAGGGGCGTGGACTACGCGAAGGTCCATGTGTGGGGCTTCGGAAAGCTGTATCAGGTCATTTACACAGCCCGGTTCGCGCGGACCTTAAGCAGCCTCTATTCCAGTGGTATGCCCCTGGCCCAGGCCATCGGCATCGCAGGCGAGACCGTAGGCAACCTGTATGTGCAGGAGCAGTTTGATATGGTGGTGACCCAGGTGCGAAGCGGCGTGGCCCTGTCCCGGGCCCTTCATGAGGTGGACGGCCTGCTTCTGAAGCTCTCCAGTACCATTCTGGTGGGCGAGGAGAGCGGTCGGCTGGATGTGATGCTGGATTCCGTCGCGGCCACTCTGGAGGACGACGCGGAGCAGGCTACGAAGCGGATGGTGACGCTCCTGGAGCCGATTCTGATTATTTTCATGGCTCTGGTGGTAGGTACGATTATGATTGGCGTGATGCTGCCGATTTACCAGTCCTACGCAGCCATCGAAAACGCGTAACGGAGAATGAAAACAAAGGATATGGAAATAATTTACAAGGAGAACGATCATGAGTGACGCGGTCATTGTACTGAGAGAAGAATGCATCCTTGCGGCGGAGGGGAAAGCCGGACGCATGCCGAAGATCACAAAAGCGCGCCGGATTCCGGTGGAAGGCTTCGGCAATACGATGGAGCAGTGGAAAAAGGCTCTGGAAACCTGTCTGGAGAGCCTGCATGCGGATCATGTGAAGCTGGTGCTTCCGGCTTCCTACTCTTCCGCGCGGATTACCCAGATTCCCTACGCCACAGGAAAGCAGCTTGGGAAGATAGCGAAAAATGTCATGCAGGAAAATGAGAGCGAGGGCGTCGCTGACTATTCGGTGGTGCAGGGGGATAAGAAGCAGGGCTTAAGCCTGTGCTGCGGCAGCACCTCGGAGAAGTTCTTAAGCGATCTCACAGCCATTACCCGGGAGCTGGGAATCCCGGTGGACGCGGTGTCTGTGCCGCTGGAGGGCTACTTAAGGCTCATGTCCCAGCTGAAGGAATGCCGGAACCGCACAGCCATCTATCTGATCTTTGAGGACAGCAGTGTGACCAGCCTGCTCTATCGGGACGGCGTCTACCAGTATTCCACCAGAAGCCGGATTTTCAGCGAGCGGGGAACCCTGGATTTCGGTACGGAGATCGTCCGGAATATCTCCGGTATCCGGCAGTTCTACGCCACCATGAATGCCGATACGCCCATTACGGATGTTTACTATACAGGCTGCGCGCCGGATGATTTCGAGGCAAGTCTGGACGGCATCCGTGCCATGAACCTGGAGGTCTGCCCGCTGGAGGTAAATCTTCCCTTCGACGCCCCCGGAAATCCGGGAGACTGGCTGGCCTGTATCGGAGCCATGATTACCGATAAGAAGAATATCAATCTGTATGACCGCTGGCTTGCGGATCAGAAGAAGGACGGGGTCGGAAAAGTCCATTTCGGAAAAGAACTGGTTCCCCCGGCAGTGACATTGGCGGTCTGCCTGGTGCTGTTTGCGGGCGTGGCGGTCTGGAATGGGGCCACATCAGCCAGAATCCGGAAAATGGATCGCTGGATGCAGGACTCTGCGGTGCAGGAACAGTACCGGCAGGCTGAGGAGCGGAAAAATTACAGCGCTTCCTTAAGTCAGTCCATTGCCCAGGTGAACCGGATGGAAGATAATCTGGCCACCTATTCGGATCTGACGGAAGGCGTGATCCGGGAGATCGAGGACGTCAGTGGCCGGGATATGGACGTGAAGATTCAGGGACTGGACATGGAGACAGGCACTCTGACCTTCAACGCGGTCAGTCGTCAGGTCATTGACATCCCGGGCTATGTGAGCCGTCTTACGACCACGGGTCTGTTTGAAGAAGTAAATTATACCGGTTATTCCTACGGGGATAACGAATATACATTGTCGCTGTCCTGCGTTCTCGCGGCAGCCGATGCCGGGGAGGTGCAGTAAATGAAGCTGGATACGGAATTAAAGCCGGGCGATATCGTCCTGTTAAAGGGACTGGGCTGCGTCCTGATTGTGGTGCTTTTCATGCAGCTTCTGATTTTCCCGGGACTGAATAAGCACGAGGATCTGAGTGCTTCCCTGGAGGCGAAGACAGCGCAGAAGCAGGAGATGGAGGACGCTATTGCAAATATGCCTGCGGTGGAGGAAACCATCGCAAAGCAGGAGGAGACCCTGAAGGCGGCACAGGATCAGTACTATGGCCTGCTGGAAAATCAGGAGATCGATGAGCTGGTGACCGGCGTGGTGCTGAACCATAGTCTGTTCCCGGTGTCCTTAAGTATTGCGGAGACCGGGGACGCGGTGCCGGACGCATATTTCCTGTCGGCTCGGGCGGTGGCTGCGGATACTGCAGAGAACTCCGATCCGGACACAGCCACAGCGGAGCTGGACGGTGGGGAGGACAGCGGGGACAGTGCGGACACAGTGACGCCGGTGTACGCACAGTACGTACACATCACCGACGTGAGCCTGACCGTGCGGGGAAGCGAGGATATGATTCGCAGCTTCTTAAATGATATTGCGGTGGATTATCCGGGACTTCAGGTGCGTTCCTTCACCATGCAGGAGGGCACTTATCTGAATGAAAATCTGGATTCGGTGGATACGACCACCTGTAGCTGCGTCATCGCGGTATATACCTGCGGCGACGCGTCCAGTACAGGAGAGGAGACGGCACAGTGAATACAAACTTACGAATCGGAGACGTCTTAAAGGAAAAAGGATATGTGACGGATGAGCAGATGAACCAGGCCCTGGCTTATCAGAAGGAGCACCGGGACATGCGCGTGGGCCAGATCCTGCGTGAACTGGGCTTTGTGACGGAGGAGCAGGTGCTGGACGCCCTGGCCAGCAGGCTGCAGCTGCGCATCGTGGATGTGGCCCAGCTGCCGGTGGATGTGAAGGCCGTAGCCATGGTAAGCAGAGAGCTTGCGGAAAAGAATCTCCTGCTTCCTATCAGTGTCCAGGAGCATCATATGGTGCTGGCGGTTAATGACCCGCTGAACTATTTCGCTCTGGAGGAGGTCCGGCAGCAGACCGGCTGCCAGCTGGAGATCTGCCTCTCAGAGGAGGAACCCTTAAGAAAAGCGGTTTCCTATTATTTCGCGGAGGTCAGCGCCCGTCAGGCGGCCAGCCAGGCCAACGTGGGCTTTACCACCACGGCGGCGGACGATCTGGAAATCGAGGATCTGGAGAACAGCGACGATGAAGCGCCGATAATCCGCCTCTTAAACAGCCTTCTGGAGCGTGCCATTAAGAGCGGCGCCAGCGATATCCATATTGAGCCCTTTGAAAATGAGACCCGGGTGCGCATGCGTATTGACGGTGTCATTATGGAATATGTGACCATTCACCGGAACATCCACGCGCCTCTTATCGCCCGTATCAAGATTCTGGCGAATCTGGATATCGCTGAGAAGCGTGTCCCCCAGGACGGCCATTTCCGGGTAAAGCTGGATGAGGGCAATATCAACATCCGTGTGTCCGTGCTGCCCACAGTCTTCGGCGAGAAAGCGGTGCTGCGTATTCTGGCTTCGGCGGCCCATCTGGATCACGCCGATCATTTCGGTATGGATGATTTCAGCTACAGCCAGTTCGCGCCCATGCTGAATTACCCAAACGGTATCATTTACATTACCGGCCCCACCGGAAGCGGTAAGTCCACTACACTGTATATGGTGCTGGATTACCTGTCCGGCCGGAAGGTGAATATATCCACCATCGAGGATCCGGTGGAGAAAAATATCCCCGGCATCAACCAGACCCAGGTCAATGTGACCGCGGGTATGACCTTCGATGTGGGTCTGCGCGCCCTGATGCGTCAGGACCCGGATATTATCATGGTGGGCGAGACCCGTGACGGCGAGACTGCCGGTACTTCGGTCCGGGCGGCCATCACCGGTCATATGGTGCTTTCCACCCTGCATACCAACGATGCGGTGTCCAGTATCGTGCGACTGCAGGATATGGGCGTGGAGACCTATCTGGTGGCCAATTCCCTGGTGGGACTGGTGGCCCAGCGACTGCTTCGGAAGGTCTGCCCCAGCTGCGCCAGGGAGATGGAGACCACCGAGCAGGAGCGCTTATTTCTGGGCCGGGATGTGAAGAAGATTCACCGGGGCATGGGCTGCTCCCACTGCAATCATACAGGCTACAGCGGACGAATCGCAGTTCATGAAATTCTTCCGGTTAACAATGAGATTCGGCGGATGATCGTGGATCACGAGACCATTGAGGAGATCACGAAATATGCTGTCGAGCATCAGCATATGCGGACCCTGAAGGAGAGCGGTCTCATTCTGGTGAAGGAGGGCGTGACCACGCCGGAGGAGCTGATGAAGATCAGCTATGGAGAGTAAGATGACAGATATCTGTGAGATTATCCGGGACGCCCGGAAAAAAGGCGCGTCCGACATTCATATTTCCGAGGCAATGCCCATGTGGTACCGTGTAAATGGACGGCTTCAGGCGGCAGAGCTGCAGCCCTCGCCGGAGGAGGTGCGTTCCCTTCTGCTTTCGCTCTTAAGCGAGCGGCACCGGGCAGCCTTTGAGGCGGGCGAGGATGCGGACTTTTCCCTGGAGACCCCGGAAGGAGAGCGGCAGCGCGTGAATGTGTTCCGGCAGCAGAAGAAGCTGGCGGCCACCATACGACTGCTGAATGGGCGGATTCCCTCTTTGGAGGAGCTTAAGATGCCCACCACCCTTTATGAGATGGCCAAACAGCCCAGAGGCCTGATTCTGGTCACCGGCCCCACCGGCAGCGGTAAATCCACCACCCTGGCGGCCATGATCGAGTATCTGAACCGGAATCTGGATCGACATGTGATTACCATCGAGGATCCCATCGAGTACCGGTATGAGAGTAAGCGCTCCCTGATTCACCAGCGGGAGGTGGGCGAGGATGTAGGAAGCTTCGCGTCAGCCCTTCGAAGCGCGCTCCGTGAAGACCCGGATGTGATTCTGGTGGGCGAGATGCGTGACTACGAGACCATTTCCGCAGCGCTTCTGGCCGCGGAGACCGGTCATCTGGTGCTGTCCACCCTGCATACCACCGGCGCGGCCCAGACCGTGGAGCGTATCATCGACGCCTGCCCGGCGGAGGGCCAGAACCAGGTGCGCATCCAGCTGGCAGGCACCTTGAAGGGAATCGTCAGCCAGTGCCTGATTCCCTGTGGCGGAGGCGTAACCCGTATCGCCGCCACAGAGCTTCTTGTAAGCACCGACAGCATCCTGAACCTGATCCGCGAGGGCAAGACCCATCAGATCCCGTCCATGATGCAGGTAGGCGCCGATAACGGCATGCACACCCTGAATATGGACCTTGGGCGCCTGGTCCGGGAAGGCTATATCACCCGGGAGGACGCGCTGAGCTATACAAATAACAAGGCGGAGATCGCCCAGTATCTCTAAAAGCATCAGGAAAATGCTTTCCGGTATCCGGAGAGCATTTTTTAAATGCCGGATTGCGAAGCGGCAGGCTTTGTGCTAAGATAAAAGAAATATGGCTATTATTAGGAGGGTTAAGATAAAATGGAACAGTATAAGCAGGAATTCATAGAATTTATGCTTATCTGTTTTTGAAGATTTCTCTACTCTTTAGAAAAGCTTGATTTTAAAGGCTTTTTAGACATCATAGCATCTTTAAAAGTATTGTATTTTATCGAAAAATATCGCATCGTAGTAAAAAAAGTGTGTAGTAAAGTGTGTAGTGGAATGTAGGAAGGATATACCAAATATCATATTTAACTGAGAAAAAGTCTATGTAGATGTAGAAATACAAATACATAGACTTTTATTTTAAGTAACTTTAAATTCGGCCTTTTAGGCTGAGGACAAATCACAAGGAAACATATATGATTATTTGGGAAACTAAAAGTTATAATGCGGTAAATAAAATGAACGAATAAGGAGGAGAATATGAATTTTGTGGTAAGAACGCCGTTGCGGTTGAATTTAGAAAACCCGGAACAGGCCGAAATCTATCAGGTGATGAAGAATCTGAACAGGGATATTTACAAATCTCAGAATCAATTTATTGTAGAAGCTTTGAAGCATTACATCAATTACAGTGGAGCAGATACTTTGACAGAACAAGAAGAGTCAGAAAAAAGGAAATATGTGACAGTGGAGGAACAGGAGTTGATGAAAGAAGAACTGAAAGAAGAGTTGCGAAAGGAACTTCTGGATGAGACACGGGCAGAGGTTGTAAAGCTTTTGGGCCAATATGCAGCAGGTAGTCGAGAAAAATAAATTGATGCTAATAGATGGTGTCAAAACCGGAAAGTGGGGTCAAAAAGTAGCACTCTTTAGAAAAAGCAGGGTCAAAAAGTGATGCCAATAGAAAAAACAGAGCGAAAAGAGGCATCATAAAGTAATGTCAAAACCGGAAAATGACACCCAAAAGCGGTGTCAAAATAACAAAATGGTGTCAGAAAATGGCACCATTTTGTTATGCCAGGGGTTTTAGGGGATTTTTCCCTAACCAGAGGGTATTTGGACGGTGACGTCACAAATGCGTATCTGGCCGTAGACTCCCTAGGGGCTACGATGAATAATAGCATTGAACATAAAAATACCATCCTACAGTAAAGCTGCAAGATGGCATCAATCTTTGTAATGAGTAGCAATATCTTCAATGTTACAGTCCAGAATATTACATAAGGTGTTTATGGAGTTCATGCTTATACCTTCATTATTCCGGAGGCGATGTAATAAGGACTTACTGAGATTATATTTCTGAGTGAGGTCATATTGTGTAACGCCTTTCGATTTCATTGTAACCCACAATTTATCATACTTAATCATAGAATACTACCTTTAAGTCTTGTAATAACTCAATATTAACCCTATAATTAGTATGACCAAAGGTTCTATTTTCAGACCCTATAATTATACTATGGAGGAAATGTGATGATATGGAAAGGTTTGAATTGTTTGAGTATTTAGGAAAAAGAAATGATAAAGAAGCTACGATATACCGTTGTGGATATTACATAGTCAATCGGTATTGTAATAAAGTGGAGAGCGGATCAGTGAGCGATACATTTTATACTATATATGACAAGATATTTTTAAAGATTGATGTGTTGTTGAAAGAAAATAGACAGTATTTTAATGTGTATAGAATGAAAATTCTATCAGATAATCAACTTGAAAAGATAGAATGTATTACAAATTACTTAGAAGATATCAGTGAGGAATTGGTAGAAGCGATTATGAACATTGATAAGTATGACCCGGGAGAATGTACGCTAGACGCATTTTTAGCAGAATTAAAAGGGTAATATCTTAGAAAAGGACAGCTCTAAGGGGTTGTCCTTTTTGCATCGTAAAGTGCGTGTCAGACGCGCAGAAAGACGTCTTTTGCGGTATAAAATTCATTGCTCAAAAAAAATATACTGTTTACATAATAGATGTAACAGGAGGTGGAGTGCGTATGGAAGAAAAAGCAAAAGAGAAGGCATTGCTGAACGTAAAGGAGTTCTGTGAATATCTTGGGATTGGCCAGACAAAAGCTAGAGAACTTTTAAATGATCCGGCAAATGGATTCACAGTGAGAATCGGTAATCGTTTATATGCTCATCGTGGGAAATTAGATACGTGGCTGCTGAATCATATTTTATGATGGAAAATCTGAGAACTAGAAAGCCATGCAATACGGATTGAAACGCATAAGAATTTATGGTAAAATAGGGAAGATATTTGGAATCCTTCCTATTTTTCGCTAGGAAGGAGGCACAAATGGGAAAATCCCTTAATGGTAAAGAATTAGGCAAAGGTATCTCGCAACGAAAGGATGGATTGTATCAGGGACGCTTTGTAAATCGTTTTGGTAAAAAACAAACACTTTATGCAAAAACATTAAAAGACATAAGACAGAAACTCAGAAATGCTCAGTACGAAGATGAAAAAGCTCTGAATGTCGTGACAAAAGAAATAACGCTGGATGAATGGTATAAGGTCTGGATGGCTACTTGTAAGAAAAATTGCAGAGAATCAACCAAGGCCACTTATGCAGGGCAATATAAGCGGGTTCAAAAGGCACTTGGCTGGAGAAAACTGACTTCCTTGAATTTGATTATTATACAGCAGGCAATCAATGAACTAGGAACAGACAATCAGAGAAAAGAGACAAAAAAGATTCTGGTGGATATGCTGAGTAAGGCAGTAGACGCAGACTTATTGAACAAGAATTCGGCCAGAATGGTTAATACCGTTATTTCCAAGGAAGAAAAGAAAGAACGAAGGGTTTTAACAATAAGAGAAACATCAATATTCCTAGAGTATACGAAAGATACATTTTATTATGATTTGTATATACTGGCACTGGAAACTGGAATGCGTATAGGTGAATTGATGGGATTAAAGTGGTCAGAAATTGATTACGATAAAAGCGTTCTTTATGTCAGGCGTTCTCTATGCTATTTTCGTAGAGATGGCAAATATGTTTTTGAATGGCATGATACAAAAACTCATAACAGCAAGAGGGTGATTCCGCTTACGAAACAGGCTGTAAAGGCTTTAAAAAGGCAGTGGATTCGCAGACAGTCGATATTGCTGAAAAACGCTTCAGAGGTACAGGAGGAATACAGGGATCTGATATTTGTAACTAAAAATAATCGACCTACACAGCAGTTTATCGTGGCAGAATGTATTGATGTGGCGATAAGGCGTATTAGAAAAGACTATCCGGAATTTGAAAGATTTTCACCGCATTGTTTTCGACATACATTTGCAACAAGAGCAATTGAGCGAGGAATGCAACCGAAGATCTTGCAGAAACTTCTGGGGCATGGTTCCTTACAGACAACAATGGATCTGTACTGTCATGTGACGGAGGATACTCTTTATGATGCAATGAGCCTGATGGACACAGCAGTATGAAAAGTGTGTAAAAAGTGTGTAGTAGAGCAATTCAGAAAAATATGAAGGGTAGAAAACCCTTGAAAACAGGAGGCTTTTGAATAAAATGGAACAGTATAAGAAAGAATTCATAGAATTTATGGTAGAGTCGGACGTGCTGAAGTTCGGCGAGTTTACGTTGAAGAGCGGCAGAAAGTCCCCGTTTTTTATGAACGCGGGCGCTTATGTGACCGGCTCCCAGTTAAAACGGCTGGGCCAGTATTACGCGAAGGCCATCCATGACAAGTACGGCGACGACTTCGACGTGCTGTTCGGACCGGCCTATAAGGGTATTCCCTTAAGCGTGGTTACCGCCATTGCCTACAGCGATCTGTACGGCAAAGAGGTCCGCTACTGCTCAGACCGGAAGGAGGAGAAGGATCACGGCGCGGACAAGGGAAGCTTTCTTGGAAGTAAGCTGAAGGACGGCGACCGTGTCGTTATGATCGAGGACGTAACTACCTCAGGCAAATCCATGGAGGAAACCGTACCGAAGGTAAAGGGCGCGGCTGACGTGGAGATCGTGGGTCTGATGGTATCCCTGGACCGCATGGAGGTCGGCAAGGGCGGCGTGAAATGCGCTCTGGACGAGGTAAAGGATCTGTACGGCTTTGAGACCAACGCCATTGTTACCATGGCGGACGTGGTAGAGCACCTCTACAACCGTCCCTGCCAGGGCAGAGTTCTCATTGATGACACGTGTAAGGCGGCAATCGACGCATATTATGAACAGTACGGCGCAAAATAAGGAGGCAATTGCATGAACGAAAAAGCATATAAGACCATGACCCAGACCGGCGCAGGCTCTATTGCCGTCGGCATTATCATGCTGGTAACCGGTATCGTAACAGGAATCCTCTGCATCGTCAACGGCGCAAGACTTCTGAAGAATAAGTCAGATCTCATGTTTTAGGACGGATACGGGGCAGAATGAAAAAGAGAGATTCCAGAGACAGACTGAGGCAGGGAGGGCGCGTACTGCTGCTGATTTATCTGGCGTGCGTCGTCTATTTTATGTTTTTTTCAGAGGCCTATGGAAGAACCGATGTCAGTCCGGATTACCGATATAATCTGGTGCTGTTTCGGGAGATCCGGCGTTTCTGGCAGCACCGGGACATCCTGGGGACGTCCGCGATGCTGATCAATATTGTGGGAAATGTAGCCATGGTGATTCCTTTCGGATTCGCCGTGCCGCTGCTTTTTCCGTCTGCGCGGAGAATGGAGCGCACCATCATCCTGGCGTTTCTGGCAAGCCTTCTGGCAGAAACCTTCCAGTTAATCCTGCGGGTAGGCTGCTTCGACGTGGATGATCTGTTGCTGAATACCATGGGGGGAGCCATCGGCTACCTGTTGTTTGCATGGTTCTGGCATATATGGAGAAAGAGAAATGGTGAGAAGAAGTTATAAATTTACCGATAAAAAGCATACAAAACAGGGTCTTCTTTCGGTGGCCTGCGGAGGGACAGCGCTGATTCTGACGGCAGCGTCCCTGTCGCTTGCCTATCAGAGGTCAGGTCAGGCCGGAAGCATCGTGAGTCTCTTAGGAGTATTTGCCATGCTGGCCAGCGTCGTCGGGTTCGTACTGGCGCTTCGGGGCTTTCAGGAAGAGGACGTCTATGTGATCTCTTCTCAGATCGGCGTGGTTGTGGACGGACTTCTGTTTATTCTGTGGGCGATGGTATGCGTGATAGGAATGTAGGAGGAGTATAGATGGCAATGGAAGAAATCAGAGAGCGCTATGAGCTTGCGATGGAGCGGATACGGGCAATGAAGCAGGAAAAGACCGTGTCGGCTCCATTTTACGCATATTTTCAGAAAATGGCGGATTTTATATTGGAAATGGACGCGTACCGGGCGAGTGTGGAGAAGGGAGAGCCGGAACGGCTGAGCCTGGCTGAGCTGCAGGAGCAGAACCGGCGGCTGTACGGCGATGTGGCAGGCGGGTCTTATAGGGAAAGCTATGCCAATCCGACGGGAGCAGTGGAAAAGCTTGGCGAGGGTTACGGACAGCTTCTCAGCTTTGTATACACGGAGCTGCGCGGCATGATCATCTGGGCGGTGGAAGGCCGTCTGACCGATATGACGGTCACCGCCGAGCTTTTTATTGAGCTGTACAACGCCTTTGAGGAAGATATGCCGTCCGTGGAGAAGCTGAAAGAAATCCTCTACTGGCATATGAGTGATTACTGCGACGTATTTATCCCGGATCGGGTTCGGGAGCAGCTGGATCCGTCTCTGGATTTCGCGGCGAAGCTTATCCGCGGGGCAGATCTCAGTGATCCGCGTTATCTGTACCGTTTCGGCGAGTACATTACGGAAAATGAGCTGGGCGTCAGCCGCTTTCTGGCCGGACTGTCCCAGAGCGAGATCGACGCCATGGCGTCCACCTTTACCGAAGGCTATCGGATGGGCTTCGTGGCGGCAGGTATCGATCTGAGTAAAAAGAAGACGGTTAATATCCGCTATGCCCTGGGCTTTGAGCGGGTGGTGAAGGCGGCCATCGGTCAGTTTGAGGCTATGGGTCTTGAAAGTATCATTTACCGGGAAGCCCGTCACAGTATCAACCGGCGTCCCCAGGGAAGCCCGGGCTATGTAAGCTCTAAGCCGTCCAAGCAGTATGAGTTTGATCACCGGGAGGACATGGCCCTTTATCTGGATAAGAAGCTGAACGAGCGGCGTTTAAGTGTGCTGCACAGCGCCTACGAGGAGTATAAGGATCTGGCGGCAGTCCATGCGGGGCCTGCAGTTATGGAGATCTTTGGCGAGCATCCGTTTATGCCCGAGAGCTGTCCGGCGGCCCTGCATCTGGACGCAAAGCAGCAGGAGATCATGGTGACGTACAACAGTGAGGCAGGCCAGCTGGTGAACCGCTACATCCCCGGCGACCAGCGCAGCTTTACAATTATTGCCTGGCCCATTCCGGAGATTGGCGATAATTACGAAGAGATTTTCCGGGAAATTGTGAAGATCAACAACCTGGATTATCACCTGTATCAGGGCATCCAGCAGAAACTCATCGACGCCCTGGACCAGGGCGAGTACGTCTATGTGAAGGGCGCGGGGGCGAACCGGACGGAGATGTATGTGCAGCTGTGGCAGCCGGAGAATCCGGCGAAGGAGGCCATCTTCGAGAACTGTGTGGCCGATGTGAATATCCCGGTGGGCGAGGTGTTTACCTCTCCGAAGCTGACCGGTACCCACGGTACGCTTCATGTGAGCCAGGTCTATCTGAATGAACTGAAATATATGGATTTGGAAATCCGTTTTGAAGATGGAAAAATCACGTCCTACAGCTGTAAGAACTTCGACGATGAGACCGAAAATCAGAAGCTCCTGAAAGCGAATGTACTCTTTAACCATGAGACTCTGCCCTTGGGCGAATTTGCCATCGGCACCAACACCACAGCCTATATGGTGGCGAAGCGCTATGATATCGGCGCGAAGCTTCCGATTCTGATTGCGGAGAAGATGGGTCCCCATTTCGCAGTGGGCGACACCTGCTACTCCTGGTCCGAGGACAATCCGGTGTACAATCCCGACGGCAAGGAGATTATTGCCCGGGATAACGAGTGCTCCCTGCTTCGGAAGACCGATGTATCCAAAGCCTATTTCAACTGTCATACGGATATTACGATTCCCTATGACGAGCTGGATTGCATCCGGGTGGTAAGACCGGACGGAAGCAGAATTCCGCTGATTGAGAAGGGAAGGTTTGTGCTGCCGGGAACCGAAGAGCTGAATAAGCCGTTTGACGAGATGTAGAAAAGAAATAAGCAGTTTCGAAATTTTGTATGTTTTAGGTGTTGACAGAGAGTGTGATACCCTGTAAACTGGATTTATAAGTAAAACAAAAAGAAAATTAGGTATTTATAAGAAAAACTAATTAATACTTATTGGAAACAAAGTACCGTTCAGCCGGAAAGTTATTTCCCGCTAGGAACAGAAGAACGAAGGAGGTTCGCAGTTATGGCTAAGGTAGGTATTGTGATGGGCAGCGATTCCGATATGCCGATCATGAAGAAGGCGGCGGATGTGCTGGAGCAGCTTGGCGTGGAGTTTGAGATGACCATTATCTCAGCGCACCGGGAGCCGGATGTATTTTTTGAGTATGCGAAGAGCGCGGAGGAGAAGGGCTTCAAGGTGATCATCGCGGGCGCGGGTATGGCAGCCCATCTTCCGGGCATGTGCGCGGCGATTTTCCCAATGCCGGTCATCGGTATTCCCATGCACACCACATCCCTGGGCGGCAGAGATTCCCTGTACTCCATCGTACAGATGCCTTCCGGCATCCCGGTAGCGACGGTGGCTATCAACGGCGGCGTGAACGCAGGCCTGCTGGCTGCGAAGATTCTGGCAACCTCTGATCCGGAGCTGCTGGCACGTCTGAAGGCCTACTCCGAGGATCTGAAACAGCAGGTAGAGAAGAAGGATGCGCGGCTGAAAGAGGTAGGATACAAAAACTACTAAAAACTGTAGGAAACACCATGGTCACTAAATTCATGCGGCGCGTGCCGCTTGCATTCATTAAGTGTCCAGGTGTAGATTCGCACTAGGCTCGAAAACACCTCGCCAAGTGCTCATACTAGGAGGATAATAAAATGGATTACAAGAACGCAGGCGTAGATATTGAAGCAGGTTACAAGTCTGTAGAACTGATGAAGGAGCATATCAAGCGGACCATGCGTCCCGAAGTGCTGACCGGTATCGGCGGCTTCTCCGGCGCATTTTCCATGGAAGCATTCAAAAATATGGAGCAGCCGACGTTGGTGTCCGGCACTGACGGCGTGGGAACCAAGCTGAAGCTGGCATTTCTTATGAACAAGCATGATACCGTCGGCATCGACTGCGTAGCTATGTGTGTCAACGATATCGCCTGCGCAGGCGGAGAACCGCTGTTCTTCCTGGATTACATTGCCTGTGGCAAGAATGTTCCGGAGAAGATTGCGACCATCGTAAGCGGCGTGGCAGAGGGCTGCCGTCAGTCTAACGCAGCGCTCATCGGCGGCGAGACCGCTGAGATGCCGGGCTTCTATCCGGTGGACGAGTACGACCTGGCCGGCTTCGCGGTAGGCGTGGTAGATCAGAAGAACCTGATCACCGGCGCGGATATCAAACCGGGCGACGTACTGGTGGGTATGGCTTCCTCCGGCGTACACAGCAACGGCTTCTCTCTGGTAAGAAAGGTATTTACCATGAAGGAAGAGTACCTGAATACTTACTTTGAGAGCCTGGGCAGAACCCTGGGCGAGACCCTCATCGAGCCGACCAAGATCTATGTGAAGGCTCTGCGCACCGTGAAAGAGGCCGGCGTGACCATCAAGGGCTGCAGCCACATCACAGGCGGCGGTTTCTACGAGAACGTACCGCGTATGCTGCCGGAGGGCGTGCGCGCCATGATTAAGAAAGACAGCTACGAGGTTCCGGCGATCTTCCACATGCTGCGTGAGGATGGACGCATCGAAGAACAGATGATGTACAACACCTTCAACATGGGTATCGGTATGGTCATGGCCGTAGATCCGGCTGACGTGGACAAGTGCGTAGCAGCAGTCCGTGAGTCCGGCGAGACTCCGTACATCCTGGGTGAAATCGCTGCGGGCGAAAAAGGAGTGACCTTATGCTAAAGGTAGCAGTATTGGTATCCGGCGGCGGCACGAACCTGCAGGCCATTCTGGACGCCATAGATGAAGGAAAAATCCGTAATGCCAGGATCGTCTCCGTTATCAGCAATAATCCGAACGCCTACGCCCTGGAGAGGGCAAAAAAGCATGGCGTTCCGGCGGTCTGCATTACCAGAAAGGCATGCGGAAGCACGGAAGCATTTAACGCGGCGCTTTTAAAAGCCCTGAAGGACTGCGGCGCTGAGCTTATTGTTCTGGCAGGCTGCCTGGTGGTGATTCCGAAGGAAATCATTCACGCGTACGAGGGACGCATCATCAACATCCATCCGTCCCTGATTCCGTCCTTCTGCGGCACCGGTTTTTATGGATTGAAGGTGCATGAGGAGGCTTTAAAACGGGGCGTAAAGGTGACGGGAGCCACCGTACATATCGTAGACGAGGGCACCGACACAGGCCCAATCCTTTTACAGAAGGCCGTGGAGGTAAAAGAAGGAGATACACCGGAGATTCTGCAGCGGCGTGTCATGGAGGAGGCGGAGTGGATTCTGCTGCCGAAGGCCATTGATATGCTCGCCAATAAGGAGGCATAACCTATGAAGATTTTAGTCGTTGGTTCAGGCGGACGGGAGCATGCGCTTTGCTGGAAGATCGCCCAGAGCCCCAAAGCCGAGAAAATATATTGCGCGCCGGGCAATGCCGGTATCGAGGAGTATGCCGAGTGCGTGCCCATCGGAGCCATGGAATTTGAGAAGCTGGCGGCTTTCGCAAAAGAGAACGCCATTGATCTAACTGTAGTTGGCATGGATGATCCGCTGGTAGGCGGCATCGTGGACGTCTTTGAGAAGGAAGGTCTTCGTATCTTCGGACCCCGTGCCAACGCGGCGATCCTGGAAGGATCCAAGGCATTTTCCAAGGACCTGATGAAAAAATACGGCATTCCCACAGCGGCATATGAGAATTTCGACGACCCGGAGAAGGCTCTTGCTTATCTGGAAACCGCGGATTTCCCCATTGTACTGAAGGCTGACGGTCTGGCTCTGGGAAAAGGCGTACTGATCTGTAATAATCTGGAAGAAGCGAAAGCAGGCGTGCAGACCATCATGCTGGACAAGCAGTTTGGAGCCGCGGGCAATCAGATGGTCATCGAGGAATTCATGACCGGACGCGAGGTATCGGTCTTAAGCTTCGTGGATGGCAAGACCATCAAGTGTATGACCTCCGCTCAGGATCACAAGCGTGCCCTGGACGGCGATCAGGGACTGAATACGGGCGGAATGGGAACCTTCTCCCCCAGTCCCTTTTATACAGAAGAAGTAGATAAGTTCTGCAAGGATCACATTTACCAGGCGACCGTAGACGCCATGCGCGCGGAAGGAAGAGAGTTCAAGGGCGTTATCTTCTTCGGACTGATGCTGACCCCGAAGGGACCGCGGGTACTGGAATACAACGCAAGATTTGGCGATCCGGAGACCCAGGTGGTTCTGCCGAGAATGAAGACCGACATCGTGGACGTCTTTGAAGCCTGCATCGACGGCACTCTGGATCAGATTGACCTGGAATTCGAGGACAATGCGGCAGTCTGCGTGGTACTGGCTTCCGGCGGCTACCCCGTGGCCTATGAAAAGGGCTTCCCAATTCATGGTCTGGAGAGCTTCAAGGGCAAGGACGGTTACTATGTATTCCATGCGGGAACCAAGAAGGTGGACGGCCAGATCGTCACCAATGGCGGTCGTGTGCTGGGCGTCACAGCCGTAGGCTCCGATCTGAAGACCGCCCGTGCCAACGCGTACGAGGCAGTGAAGCTGGTGGAATTTGAGAAGGCTTATTGCAGAAGTGATATTGGTAAGGCCATTGACGAGGCGTAAAACAGAGATAAAAAGCTGCAGACGGGAGCGGAAAAGCTCCCGTCTTTTCACTTTTTCGCCACAATCTGTCATTTGACAAGGCCTTACAATACGATTATAATGAGATCAATATTGTGAGGATAAGGGATTTTATAAACCACAAGATATATGGAGGATAAAAGCATGAAGAAGAGATACACAGGAGTTCTGGCTGCGCTGGCAGCGGGCGTCCTGATTTTCAGTACAGGCATCACCGGCGAGGCGGCCCGGACCGGAACCATTACCACGGACGGATCCCGCGTTCGCGCCACAGCCGACGCGGAGGGCCAGAAGGTGTGCTCCCTGCCTATCGATACGATGGTAGACATTACCGATGAGGCCGAGAGCGGCGGCAAGACTTGGTATCAGATCAGCTTTACGCTGGATGGCGCTCAGAAGACAGGCTGGATTCGTTCGGACCTGCTGTCTGTATCGGAGACCGAGGATCCGGCGGAGGAGCAGCCCGCGGAGAGTGAGGAGCAGCCGGAGGAAAGCGATGGCGGTGAGACCGGAAGCATTTCCGCAGGAGCTTATACCATTCAGGAGCCTGCCGAGGCGTATACGGGCGCGGATTCCATGGAGCAGACCAGCGTCAGCGTGGGGGATCAGACTTACACGGCATATCAGAGTACGGCCACGGATCAGCTCTATCTGGTCTGGGCGGCAAAGGAAGACGGCAGCACCGGCTGGTACTGGTACGATCCGTCTGAGGAGACCTTCCAGCAGGATCTGGGACAGTTTAGCCAGCAGGGTCTGGTGACTTCTCTGCAAAATGAGCTGACTACCCTGAAATCCACCACAGCGAAAAGCCTGCAGCAGCGCCTGTACATTATGATTGGCCTGGGCGTTTTGAGTGTCATTCTTCTGATTCTGACCATCGTATTCGCGGTAAAGAGCCGCAATGCTGGTTACGAATACGAGGATGATGACAATGAGGACGACGGCGACATTTCCGATGACAGTGAGGAGCAGGACGAGGAAGAGGACGACGAGTTCGAAGAGGATGAGAAGCCGAAGAAGCGCCGTGGTCTCTTTGGACGCAGAAAGCGCGATGAGGAAGAAGACGAAGACGACGAGGATGACTTCGATGATTTCGTAGAGGATGTAAAGAAAAAGCGTTCTGAGAAGTCGAAAAAATGGGCGGATGAGGACGAGGATTACAGCGGTGAGAGTGCTTACGACGACGCCGTGTACGACAAGGCAGCCTATGACGAGGAGGATCTGAGCCTGACGGCCAATCTGCCGAAGATTGATCTGAGCGCCCTGGACGAGGCGGCGGAAGAGCCGAAGAAGACGAAGAAACCGAAGGCCGAAGAACCGAAAGCAGAAGAGCCGACAGACGCGGACGACGATCTGGACATCGAAATCCTGGATCTGGACGATCTGAATTTATAATGAAATGACAGAAGAAAAGAAGGCGGGGCGCGAAAACCCCGCCTGACTTTGCAGTTACGATAGCAGACAGAAGGAAGTGATAAAATATGTTTGAAAATTATACGGACAAAGCGGCCCATGTGCTGAAGCAGGCGAAAAAGGTGTCCGCAGAGTGCGGACAGAGCTATGTGGGAACGGAGCATATCCTGATTGCGCTGCTCCGGGAAGACTCCTGCGCGGCGGCAGAGCTTCTGGCAGAGCGAAAAGTAGAGGAAAGCACAGTGCAGGAGCTGATAAGAGAGCTTATTTCCCCGGAGGGCGGCGTGGCCCTGGGGGAGCGCAGCGGCTTTACGCCACGGGCGGAAAAGGTGCTTTATGATGCGGAGCAGGAGGCAGCCCGGTTCCACGAGGAGAAGACCGGAACCGAGCACATCCTGATTGCCATGCTCAAAGACGTGGAATGCGCGGCCAGCCGTCTTCTGAACACCATGGAGGTCAATGTGAAGGAGCTGTACTCCGCCCTTCTGGATTCCATGGGAAGAACCGGCCAGATATATCGGGAGGAAGCGGCCCGCAGCGCCAGGATGCAGGGAAGAGGAACGCCGACCCTGCATCAGTATACGAGGGATCTGACCTTTCTGGCCTTCGAGCATAAGCTGGAGCCCTGTGTAGGACGGGATCAGGAGATCAGCCGTCTGATTCAGACCCTAAGCCGTAAAACCAAGAACAACCCCTGTCTCATCGGTGAGCCGGGCGTGGGCAAGACCGCCATTGTAGAAGGACTGGCCCAGCGGATTGTGGATGGAGCCGTACCGGATTCCGTGCGGGGCAAGCGACTTCTGACCCTGGATCTCTCCGGTATGGTGGCAGGCACCAAGTACCGGGGTGAGTTCGAGGAGCGTATTAAAAATGTCATGGACGAGGTGCGGGGCGCAGGGGATATCCTGCTCTTTATCGACGAGCTGCACACGTTGATCGGCGCAGGCGGCGCGGAAGGAGCCATGGACGCAGCCAACATCCTGAAACCGGCGTTGTCCCGGGGAGAGCTTCAGATCATCGGCGCAACCACCGTAGAGGAGTACCGCAAGCACATTGAGAAGGACGCGGCCCTGGAGCGCAGGTTCCAGCCCATTACCGTGGAGGAGCCCACTGAGGAAGAAACCATCGAGATTCTGAAGGGCATCCGGAAGAGCTATGAGAAGCATCATCAGGTGACCATTACCGACGCGGCCCTGGAGGCGGCAGCGAAGCTGTCCAAGCGCTATATCAGCGATCGGTTCCTGCCGGATAAGGCCATTGATCTGATGGATGAGGCAGCAGCCAGAGTACGGCTTGGGGATACCCGGACAATGGAGGCGACGGCAGAGCTGGAGCGGGAGAGCGACGAGCTGCTGGCGGAGATCGAGAAGGCTATCCGGGAGCAGGATTTTGTCCGGGCAGCGGAGCTTCGAACCGAACGTCTGACCCTGGAAGAAAGGCTGAAAAAAGAGCATGCCAGGATGAAGCGTGTCCGCAGCCGCAAGGCCCTGACCGTCGGCGAAAATGAGATCGCCCAGATCGTGGCGGACTGGACGAAGATTCCGGTCAACAGGCTTACTGAGACGGAGACTCAGCGTTTACAGAAACTGGAAAAAATATTACACAAGCGCGTTATTGCGCAGGAGGAAGCAGTTACGGCGGTAGCAAAGGCAGTGCGGAGAGGCCGGGTAGGCTTACAGGATCCTAACCGGCCCATTGGATCCTTTTTATTCCTGGGCCCCACCGGCGTGGGCAAGACGGAGCTTTCCAAGGCTCTGGCGGAAGTATTATTTGGCCGGGAAGAGGCCATGATCCGAGTGGACATGTCCGAATATATGGAGAAGCACAGCGTCTCCAAGCTCATCGGAGCGCCTCCCGGATATGTGGGCCACGACGACGGCGGCCAGCTGTCCGAGAAGGTACGCAGGAATCCCTACACGGTGATTTTGTTCGATGAGATTGAGAAAGCACACCCGGATGTGTTCAATATCCTTCTGCAGGTGTTGGACGATGGCCGGATTACCGATTCCCAGGGACGGACCGTGGACTTTAAGAATACGGTTATCATCATGACCTCCAACGCGGGCGCCGGATCCATCATTTCCCCGAAGCGGCTGGGCTTTGCGGCGAAGGATGATGAAAAGCAAAATTATGAGGCGATGAAGAACAGCGTCATGGAAGAGGTGCGCCGGATGTTTAAGCCGGAATTCCTGAACCGTATTGATGAGATTATCGTATTCCATGCCCTGAATAAGGAGCAGATGAAGGAAATCGTGTCGATTCTGTTCAAAGACCTGATTAAGCGCTGCAAGAACCAGATGGGTATCTCACTGAAGGTGCGTGACAGTGTCAAAGGCCATATCGTGGACACGGCCTACGATGTGAAATACGGTGCGCGTCCCTTAAAGCGGGCCATCCAGACCAGGGTGGAGGATCCGTTGGCCGACGAGATCCTGTCCGGACATGTAAAGCAGGGCGATGACGTCGTGGTGACCATGCGCAAAGGTGTGATTGCGTTTACTGTACACACATCATAATTCCGCGAGGTATATTCCTGTACACTTTGTGTACGGGAATAAAAATTACTCTGGAAATGCGAAGCGGAATCGTATATAATCATGTATATCAAAAACGGCGCCGCATCGGGCGACCGGGAGATAAGATTAAACATAAGATCCACTAGGAGGACAAAAGAGATGGCAGCAGTAAAAGAATTGATCCGTGCAGAGGCAGACGGAAGTATCAGCTTTGGAGACTACGAGCTGGCTTCCAAGACAAAGAAGCAGGATTTTGAATATCAGGGAGATTTGTATAAGGTTAAAACCTTCCGTGAGATTACCAAGCTGGAGCGCAACGACCTGTTCGTATACGAATCCGTACCGGGAACCGCTGTAGAGCATTTTAAAGTAACTGCGGACAGCGTGGAATTTCAGGTTGAAGGACCGGAAGACGCGCAGATTACCCTGGGGATGGAGGATGACACCGAGTACCTGACCGTTGTAGACGGCGTCAGCGCAGGAGCCATTACCACAGGCCTGGGCGGCAAGCTGGTCTTAAGCGTAGAGCTGGGCGGCAAGGCTGCTGTCACAGTAGAGATTAAGAAGGCATAAGAACATGATTCAGGAGTGAACATGGCAAAGGGAAAGACCTCTACGGTATTCTTCTGCCAGAGCTGCGGATATGAGTCACCCAAATGGATGGGGCAGTGTCCGGGCTGTCGGGAATGGAATACCTTTGTAGAAGAAACGGTAGAAAAGAAAAGTGCCGCGAAGGCACATGAGAGAAGGGCAGCCGGTGGTCCGGTCTGCCTTTCTTCGATTGAGACGAAGGATGAGGAAAGGGTAACCACCCAGATGCAGGAGCTTGATCGGGTGCTGGGCGGCGGTATCGTGCCTGGTTCTCTGGTTCTGGTGGGCGGCGATCCCGGCATCGGAAAGTCCACCCTGCTCTTGCAGGTGTGCCAGAAGCTGGCGGATGACGGGCATGAGGTGCTGTATATATCCGGTGAGGAGTCGCTGAAGCAGATTAAGCTTCGGGCAGAACGCATCGGGCAGTTTTCCGATAAGCTCCGGCTGTTCTGCGAGACGAATCTGGAGCTGATCGGCGATACTATCCGAAGCAGCAAGCCAGAGGTGGTCATCATTGACTCCATTCAGACCATGTATAATGAGGACGTGAGCTCTGCCCCGGGCAGTGTGTCCCAGGTACGGGAGTCCACGTCAGTGCTGATGCAGCTGGCCAAGGGCCTGGGCATTTCCATTTTCATCGTGGGCCATGTGACCAAGGAAGGTACGGTGGCGGGTCCCCGTGTGCTGGAGCATATGGTGGATACGGTGCTGTACTTCGAGGGCGACCGGCATGCATCCTATCGAATCCTGCGGGCTGTGAAGAACCGTTTCGGATCGACCAATGAGATCGGCGTCTTTGAAATGCGGGAGACGGGCCTGACGGAAGTTGAGAACCCTTCTCAGTTTATGCTGAATGGTCGCCCCGAGGAGGCGTCCGGTTCTATTGTGGCCTGCTCCATGGAGGGCACGCGGCCCATCCTGCTGGAGATTCAGGCCCTGGTGGCCCGAAGTCAGCTGGCCATGCCGCGGCGTACCGCCGCCGGTATGGATTACAACCGGGTGAGTCTGTTGCTGGCGGTGCTGGAGAAGCGGCTGAATCTCCATCTCTCCGGCAGCGACGTCTATGTGAATATCGCAGGCGGCATCCGCATCAATGAGCCCGCCATCGATCTGGGCGTGGTGCTGGCTATCGTATCCAGCAGCCGGGACCGGGCCATTGATGAGAAAGTCCTTGCCTTCGGCGAGGTGGGCCTAAGCGGCGAGGTCCGCGCTGTCAGCCAGGCCGCCCAGCGGGTCCAGGAAGCGAAGAAGCTGGGCTTCACCACCGTCATTTTGCCGGAGGTCTGCCGGGAGCAGATCGGTGAAGTGAAGGGTGTGAGGCTCATCGGTGTCCGCAGCGTCGGGGACGCGGTGCAGGCGATTTCGTAAGGAAAAAAGATTTCAGTTTCTCAGAGATTTCATTTCCAATAGCATTCTAAGAGCGAAAATGAAATTGGGAGGATTCCCTTTACCGGGAGACAGAGGAACGAAAAAACCGGAAGAATAAAAATAGCAGAAAAAAACCTATTCTGCTTTTCAACTTCTGTGATATAATGCTTTATTATAATAATTCCCATGGACAAAATGAGGTGAACCAAGTGAAAAAGAAAACACTTGTGCCTCTTATCACTTTTTTACTGGGCATATGCCTTGTTAGTTTGATTGTATACAAAACAGACACCCACGAAAAAGAGCAGAGACACATAACAGCACAATTAAACGTAGCCACCTATGGCGAACGAATAAAGAATGAAATTACAAATGGAATTGAGATCACAGATACCTTGAAGCAAATCTTAATAAGTGAAGATGGCGAAATCCATCAGTTTGAAACAATTGCAGGAAATCTTATGTCTGATTCTATTGAAAGTGTACAGCTCGCTCCTAATGGTGTTGTTACAGATATTTATCCGGCTAATGGAAATGAGGCAGGTAAGATTGATTTGATCCATGATAAAGACCGCGGAAAAATTTCCTGTTACGCAAGAGACAACCATACAATCATTACGCAGGGCCCCTTCAAATTAAAACAGGGAGGATATGGAATTGCAGTCCGCAATCCCGTATACCTGAAAGATAAAAACGGACATGAGTATTTCTGGGGATTTACTATTGTTATCCTGCGTGTTCCGGATATTTTTTCAGATTCAATCAGTGCACTTTCAGATTTTGGATACGAATGCAAAATTTCAAAAACAGACGCTCCATGGAGTGATACTTATAAAGTGGTTTATCAATCAGATGGGCAAATAAATCATCCTGTTTCTTATACATTTACAATAGGAGATGAAAACTGGAAATTTGAAATAACTCCTAAAAGTGGATGGAGAAATGCCACACTACTGATAATCATCATCGGAATGTTTCTTACAATAAGCCTTCTCCTGTCAGTTCTTACCAGAGTATGGTTAGTAGCAAAAGAACATAAGAAAAAGTTTCAGATACTGGCGCACACAGATTCTCTTACAAATATTTATAACCGCTATGGATTTGATGAATTTGCAGAAAAAATGATTCAAAAAAATCCAAATGCACATTTTGTGGCCGCGCTCTTTGATATCGATGATTTCAAGTTTATTAATGATATCTATGGACATAATTACGGAGACAGGGCATTAAAAAATCTTGCAGACAGCATGAAGGCTTTTTTCCCATCCGATGCATTACTTGGAAGAAATGGTGGTGACGAATTCTGCATTCTTTTACCAAATTGTACCTTTGCAGAAGCAGATATACAGCTGCAGAAATTCACCAAACTTCCTAAATCATTCTCATACCATGGTAAGGAACATGCATTTTATATTTCTCTAGGATATGCAGAATATCCAACATTTGCATCCAATCGTTCACAACTCATGCGCTGCGCAGATGCCGCTCTTTATGAAATAAAGCTTCATGGAAAAAATGGATGTATGGTCTACAGAGAAGGACTTCGGTCAGGTGCCCGCAAACAACTTGGATTCGCATTCAAGGATATCTCTGAACACCTTCCGGGTGCATTTATCATATACAGAGCAGACAAGGAAGATGACGAACTTTTTTATGCAAACCATGAATTTCTTTCTATGACCGGATATCAAAGTATGGATGAATTCTTCAGGCTCACCAATAAGAGTTTTCACAACCTGATTCGTGAAGATGAGCAGCAGCAGATAGAAGCAAGCATTTGGGAACAAATCGACAGCGGAAATGAAAATGACTATATTCATTTTCATCTTCGAAAGGCGGACGGATCTTATCTTTCTGTACTGGATCATGGGAGAATTGTAGAAAGCCCACAATATGGAAAAGTATTCTATGTATTATTTATGGACTGGGAAGATATGCATATTCATTACAGCGACAAATTTTCCGGATAAGTTTTCCGATTGGCATGCTCCAGCTCAAGTAGTGCCATCTTTTTGTCAAGTCCGCCTGCATACCCTGTCAGGTTCCCCTTTGTCCCCACAACCCGATGGCATGGAATGATGATTGAAATCCCGTTATGTCCCACCGCACCGCCTACCGCCTGCGC